>Ga0105091_10000984_pt1 | contig 12373 bp, 12 predicted proteins | sample PPLLak1March2015_FD_87022 | JGI IMG/M metagenome (GOLD analysis project Ga0105091, IMG submission 87022) | Freshwater sediment microbial communities from Prairie Pothole Lake near Jamestown, North Dakota, USA - PPLs Lake P7 Core (1) Depth... | ecosystem: Environmental > Aquatic > Freshwater >... | reverse complement strand
TATTATGTGGATAGAAGACTTCCCACCTTGTGAGGCATGTTAGTATGCAGATATGCGAATGCCCACCATATAAGAACCATGTTTAGAATTAGTCCGCGCATACCAGACATCAAGTTCAAAATGGGATACAGACCTTCCGGTAAAAAGCCTGTTTTGACAATCGAAGCCAGAATGTATGTGATTACCATCATGATTGGCGGCATAAACACCCAGAACGACAAGATATTTTTCGGTAGGACTTCTCGGGATGTCAGGTAGAGCAAAATGGGAATCATGATCATTGACATCGAGAAATGGGAATGCCAAGCAATTGCACAAGTTGCTGCAAAGGTTCCAAGAGTTGCTACAATCAATTGCGTGGAAGGATTATCGAAGGGGTATTTCCATACGTATAAACCGAACACCACTGTTACAAGCAGGCATGGGATTGCAATCCACCATCCGATATTTGTGTTGAATAAGGCGTTCAGATTCAGTGCTACCATGCGCCAGTTCATCATCGTTTCGGGATAGTTGCTGGGAAGCCCTCCTGTATACCCAACCCAAAGTTGGAACATCTTTACCAACCCACTCCAACTCCCCAGGATTAGGGATGCAATTCCTAAGCCGAAAGCAGAAAATGCAAATCCATATATTGTGGAAAAAGAACGTCTAATAAGCAAAGCGGGGATGATCAAAAAGAGGATTTGTGGTTTTAATAATAATCCGCCCAGCCAAAGTCCGGCTTGCTGCGGTTTGTTATCCATCGTGTTTCGAAGAAATTCGCCAGTGCAAATCATAAGCCATAAATTTACCTGCCCTTGAAAAAGGTTCAAAAACACAGGGAGGGAAAGTAGTAGGAGAATAAGGGTTCTTCTTTTCAACGTCTTCCCGGGGCTTGTCTTTTTGGCAAAATAGACCAGGTAGGTCAATGATCCAGCAGCATTGAGGGCCGTCCATAACCAAAAGCTCGGCGTTACATCCAATCGGGCCAAGAGTTGGAATGGCACGATGAATACTGGTAAATATGGAACGGGGACGGGCGCATATTGTTCCGGCAGCATGTATTTTGATACGATAGGTTGTTGGATTTCCCAGAGCCGTGCAAGATCATATACTCGAGTGTACCCGTCAAGGTTGGCAATTTTACTGGCGCTCCAGAATGCGCAGTAGTCGATTGCCAGATTCCCGCAATAGTTATTCCACACAACGTCAAAGAGCACTTGTCCGGCGTAGAATGCCAGGAAGGCAGCAAGGATTAGGTTTTGCCATGCTTCCACGGAGAGGTTTTGGAATGGAATCTTGTGCTTTTTGTTCATGACCGGTGCTTTGTAGAAGCAACAAGGCATTTGTACCCACTGGATGCTGGTGAGCAGTTTCTAGCAACCCAAGACTGCAACAGAAGAAGGCGAGATATTTTATTGTATCCGAAAAAAAATAATGCGCCTGGTTTGGCGCATTGCAGAAACATTTTAGAAAAGAACAACGCGTCTATGCAGGCGCGTTGTTCTTAAATTCGCTATCTATTCCCCAAGGTAATCGCGCAGCTTCCTGCGGACGGTGGGATGCCTGAGGCGGCTCAAGGCCTGGGCCTCGATCTGGCGCACCCGTTCGCGTGTGACGCCCATTTTGCGGCCGACTTCCTCCAGCGTGTACGCCTGCCCGTCGAGCAGGCCATAGCGCAGTTGCAGGATGCGCACCTCGCGCGGAGGCAGCCCGTTCATCACCTCACCCAGATGCTCGCGCAACAGGTTGTAAGTAGCGGTGTCATCCGGTGGGGGGGCTTCGTCGTCTTCGATGAAATCGCCCAGCACGGAATCTTCCTCATCGTCGGTTGGCGTTTCCAGCGAGAGCGGACGGCGCGCTACCTGGATCATGTTCTCCACCTTTTTGGGTGGGACTTCCAGCGCGTCTGCCAGTTCATCCACAGATGGTTCACGTCCCAGGCGTTGTGTCAACTGGTGTTGTACGCGCAGCAGCTTATTGATCTGGTCGCCCATGTGCACAGGCACGCGGATAGTGCGTCCCTGGTCGGCGATCGCGCGCGTCACAGCCTGGCGGATCCACCAGGTGGCGTACGTGCTGAATTTATGCCCGCGGCGATAATCGAACTTTTTGGTTGCGCGGATCAAACCGATATTGCCTTCCTGGATCAGGTCCAGGAACGGTACGCCGCGCCCCATGTATTTTTTGGCAACCGAAATCACCAGACGGGAGTTGGCGGTAATCAGGTGCTCACGGGCGGCCCAACCATCTTCGATCAGGCGGCGTAATTCCGTGCGACGGCGCTGGCTGACCTTGCCTTTTGCCAGCTCCTCGCGTGACATTCGCCCGCGTTCGATGCGTTGAGCCAGTTCCACTTCTTCCTCAGCGGTAAGCAGGGGCACACGACTGACTTCCTTGAGATACAGGCCAATGGTATCGTCCGTATCGATGTTGGCCAGGTAATCTTCGAGGGCGAGAGTCTCCTCGTCTTCCGGTTCCGCTTCGACTTCTTCAGCGGCCAGATCGTCTTCGCTCGGCTCGCTGGTGGTGGCATCCTCTACAAACGGAATTCCTGCGCTCAGGAGCGCTGAAAACGCTTCTTCCAGTTGTTGAACATCTTGCTCAGCTTCGGGAAAGAAATGCAGAATATCATCCAACGTCACGTATGATTTCTGACGACCTAACTCAATCAGACGTGCAATTGCAGGAAATTCTTCATCTTCCGCGATCAACAATTTATCCATATCCATCAAAAAATCAACCTACCTTATCGTTTCGTTGAGTCCAGAATACTCTTTTTTTAACGTAAATTCAATACCCAATCATTAACTTGCAACGTTTCCGGGTGGAAGGAAACTCAAGTTATTACCGCTGGTCGCCCCGCCTCAGCGAGGTCGCGGTACTAGGGGGTTGGTGTTGGTGTCTCCACATACGGCGGTGATGTGACCAGCGTGAGCAATGAATCTAAGCCAGTTTTGCCCACGATCAGGATTTCATCACCTCCATTGATATTCGTGTAGTAGCCACTATCAGTCGGGGTGAGATCGCCAATTCTTACGACTTCTTCCGTCCCTCCCGTCAATTTAACGGTCATTGTGTAGGATGGCTCGACCAGACCAGCATCATCAGGAGCAACTTCGGGCCTGGACAGGATGCGCAAGGCCGTCAATTGTGAAGCCGCAGCTTCCGCGGACCCCTGGTTTGCCTCCGCTTCAATCGGCTGTTTCAACACCCATTCTCCAGCTTCGTTGCGCTCGATTGTTACTTGTTCGCCGGTCCTGGCTTTGATATCGATGCTGGTAGGCAGGCCGGCGGTTTCATCGAACAGATACTCGACCGTTTCAGTCGGTGTAGCATCCAATTCTTCCGCAGGCGGCTCTTTTTGATTGAGGTACAGCAATAAACCGACCAGCGCTAAAAAGATGACCAGCACGATCCATGTCGAACGTTTCATCCCTTAGCCTCTTCTGCGACGCATCACCCAGGCATAAACTCCTGCAGCGATGATCACCAACGGCACGACACAAACTGTGCTTACAACCGTCAGGATGAACTGCAAGGAGCCAGGTGGATTGAAAGTGCGTTCCTGTGGCGTGTTTGTCGTCAGGTTAATGAGGGCTTCTTGCTCGGTAACCCAGTCTACAGCATTGACGAACATATCTCCATTGCCGGAGAAGTCGAAGTTGTCGTCCTGCGCGAAAGATGAACTGCCGAATACGACCATGCGGCTTCCGGTAGTACTGTTTTCCATGGCAACGGCCAGGATCATTGGACCAGGCAAATCCACTTCTTGATTGAATTCCAGCGCCTGTTGTCCTTCCAGAGCAGCGAAATCGGTCTCTCCCCAGGACTGGTCGGTGGTGAGCACCAACGCTGTTGGAGTAGAACCGGTATCTCCTGCACCCATTGCGAGACTGCGCGAATAGGGGAAGATGGCTGCGACGCCCTGCATCTTCTCTGTGATGGGATGTACAGCGTACTGTGCTCCAATCGCAAAGAAGGGTGAGGAGGGGGAGTTTGTATCTACGACGATATCGTTATTCAGAGTAATGCCCCAATCTGACGCCAGGTACTCAGCTAACAAGTCTGGTTTTTCGCCAAACTGTGTCAATGGTACAGGGTTAGACAGGAACAACAAACTGCCACCATTCGTCAGGAAATCCTGGATAAGCGCGATACTGTTCTCCGGGAGCGGGACCAATGGACCTGCCACGACGACTGCCCGCGCGTCTTCGGGAATGGCGTTTTCTGCCTGCAAGTTCAAGGTTTTAACCACATAATTCTTGTTTTCAAGTACCTGCCGGACGCGTGTGTAGGCGCCATTTCCTGAGGTTTCGGTGTCGTGTTCGCCCTCGCCTGTCAGGAAGTAGAGAGCGGGCTTATCTGGATTGAGCAGGCGGACCAGGCCGCCGGTCAGTTCGCTCTCAGATGCAAAGGTGACGATTTGCTGCTGTTCGCCCATTTGCAACAAGATTTTGCCATCTCCGGTGATGCCAAGCTGGTTGACCAGCACCGGATTGGAATCCGGGTCCATGAACTGGTAAGTAAATTTGCCATCACTATTGGATTTAAAGTCTTCCAGCAGTTGCCCGGCGCTTTCAGTATTCAAGCGCACGCTGTAGAAAGCGGTGGCGTGAACGGGTTCCGGCAGACTTTGCAATGCCTGGATGGTCTCCGGAGCCAGGGTATGTTGCTTGTCTTCGGTCACATCCCAGCGTTGCGGATATTGTTGCGCCAGTATATTGGCGACAACCAGTATGCCAATGAATGCTACGGACAGTATGAATGAATTGCTGCCATAACGTGCCTGCCGGCCCGTCAATAGTTTGCGGACACGCTCGGGATCGAGCAAGGCATATAACGCAAATCCGACGATAAAAACGGCGATAGCGATGATGAGAATGCGGTCAAGCAATTCAGCATTGGGTGGTGTGTAAAGGCCGAAGGCAGCAAAAGCGCGTACAACCAGGATGCCTAAAAGGGTCAGGAAACCCAAGCCTGAAAGGACAAGGCCGATAGGTGCAAAGCGGCGCGGATCGTTTTTCATTATCTCCACCTCCGCATTTCAATGGCAACGCTGCCGATGAATAGTCCCAGTGCCGTCACGCTCAGGAAATAGACGATATCTGACAGGTTTATGATCCCCTGGTTGAGGGAATTATAGAAACGATCGCTCATGTCGAGGTACTTAAAAAATTCACCACCCGTGAAAAGGATCTGTCCCGGAATGCCGATCAGGAACCAAATGATCACCAGCAGACCCATGGTCAGGAAAAAGGCCGCAAACTGGTTGCTGAACATAGCCGAGATGCTGACGCCAATCGACAGAAAAGCCGCGGATACCAGGATAATTCCCAGATAGCTGGAGAGCATCAATTGCTGGTCGATCCCCGGGGTAATCATGCTATTCAGCAGGTATGGGAAGATCAAGGTTATGCCGATCATGGTCAAGACGAACAGGAACGAGCCGAACCATTTGCCGACCACCAGTTCCCAGTCGCGCACCGGTGCGGTGAGCATCAGTTCCAGGGTGCCCATGCGCTGTTCGTCGGCGAGCAGGCGCATGGTCAGGGCCGGAGCGGAAAAAACCAGCATAAATGCCATCGGGCCGGTCACAACGGAAACGTCCGGCGCCTGGTTCATGCCGAAGGGGTTGCTGGTCAGGTTGATAATGTTGAGCGCAAAGATCATGCCAATCACGCTCAAAATGATCAGCATGACAATGTAGGCAAGCGGGCTGCTGAAGTAGATTTTGTATTCACGTTTTGCGATGGTCCAGATATTTCGCATAATTGCCTCACACTTCTACTTCTACGTTTTCTTCGCGTGTCAGTTGCAGGAAGATGTCTTCCAGGCTCATGCCGATGGGACGCATTTCCAGAAGATCGTAGCCTGCCTCTATCGTTGTTCGTGCCACAATAGCGCGGACATCCTGGCCGGGCGCGAACTGGAATTCCAGCACACCGTCTTCCTTTGGCTGCACGTTGGTGATTCCCCTGATCTTTCTAATTGTATCGATCAGGTCATCGGCTTCGCCGCGCACGCGTAGCATGACGCGCTCGGAACCGATCAGGCTGGCCTGTAGGTTGGCAGGAGTGTCTTCTGCTACGATGCGGCCTTTATTAATGATCAGCACTCGGTCGCAGAGTTGCTGCGCTTCCGAGAGGATGTGTGTGGAAAGCAGGACGGTGCGTTCCTTGCCGATCTCGCGGATCACATTACGGACGTCTACCACCTGCCCGGGGTCCAGGCCGATGGTCGGTTCGTCCAGGATCAGGACTTCAGGCCTGTGCAGCAGGGCCTGGCCCAGTCCCACTCTCTGGCGCATCCCCTTCGATAGATTGCTAATATAACCTTCTGCCCGGTCTTCGAGGCCAACCATTTCGAGCGTCTCATCGACGCGATCATCTCCATTGGGTAAATGGCGCAAGTCGGCCATGAACTTGAGATAGTCGAAGACCGTCATATCGTTGTACAACGGCACGGTCTCAGGCAGATAGCCGACGCGGCGGCGCACTTCAATTGATTCTGCTACCACGTCGTAACCGGCTACTGTCGCTTCTCCTTCGGTGGGGGGCATGTATCCTGTCAGGATACGCATGGTGGTTGTTTTGCCTGCGCCGTTGGGCCCTAAAAAACCCAGAATTTCACCCTGCTCGGCTTCGAACGTCAGGCTTTCAATGGCGCGGCGTGTCCCATAATCCTTGGTGAGTCCGCTTACTCGAATCATCAAATGCTCCTTGATTGATGAACTGACGAAACAAAAGGCACAGCAGCCGGGTGGCGGCGGTGCCAATCTTTCGTACCGTGAATACTATACAGTAAATCGAGGGGCAAAGTCAAGCGGGTTTTAATTTTCTAATAAAACGCTAATATTTGTTGTCTTTCTCACATTTTTATTGTACACTTTGACTTATTATCAGCGGACATGAAATGGTTGGGAGAGGCCCGAAATTAAGGGTGCGGCGGGCGTACGCCCGCCGCACCCTTAATTTCGGTTTTTCTTTCAACTTTCGTGGAGCACTGACTATCCAAAGGAGAATTTATGACTGAGCTACTATACCAGACCGATAGCTACCTTAAGGAATTCGATGCAAGTGTTATAGCAGTGGATGCTGAAGCTCGCGCGGTTGTGCTCGACCGAACTGCGTTTTATCCCGGCGGCGGCGGACAACCTAACGATACCGGAGAGCTGATTCTGTCAAGTGGCGATGTTTATAGCGTTGAGAAAGTAAAAAAGCAAGGCCCTGATGTGCTGCACGTTTTGGGCGGTGACGCGCCTTTACCGCAGGTGGGTTCCCAGGTACACGGTCAAATTAACTGGGATCATCGTTACAAGTTGATGCGCACGCATACCGCGCTGCACGTGTTGTGCGGAACCGTCTTCCGCGATTATGGAGCGCTGGTTACGGGTGGTAATATGGAACCGTTACAAGGTCGCATGGATTTTGAATTCGAGCGTCTGCAAGGGGAACTGGTGGGTGAAATCGAAGCGGCAGTCAATAAGGAAGCGGAAGCAGGCCGCGAGGTCCGTGTGAAGATCCTGCCGCGCGAGGATGCTTTCCAAATCCCGGACCTGATTCGCACCAAGATCAACCTGCTGCCGGAAGGCATCACGGAAGTCCGCACGGTCGAGATCGTTGGGTTGGACCTGCAGGCCGACGGCGGCACGCATGTCAGGAATACATCTGAGATTGGGAAGATCAAGGTCGTGGACTACAAAAGCAAAGGTGCGATCAATAAACGCATCTATATTGAAGTCATTTAATAATGCAAGTACTACCACTAGGAAAGATAGCCCTTTGACCTGCATCGTTGCGTAGCATAAAATTTGCCCTCCCTGGCGCTTGCCATAAGTTTGGTCCTTTGGGAAATTCCGTGGTAGATACCCGGATTTGGGGGTGCGAGCGTGCGTACGCACGCTCGCACCCCCAAATCCGGCCCCCTTTCACGGCAAATCCTGGAGAACCATAAGTTTATGTGTGATGAGGAGAATAGGACTGAATAAGAAATGTTCTGTTTTACTGGCCTTGCTTACACTTGTGATTGCTACACTGGCTTGCAGTTTTGTCACTGGAGGTGCGGAAGGTGTGAGTCTCGATAATCTGCGCATGGCCTTCGACGAGGATGGCAATAATCCGACCACGGTCTTTGCCCCCTCTGACATTTTTTATGTTGTGGGTGATTTGAATAACGCGCCGGCTGGCACGGTGGTCGATGCCAAATGGCTTGCAGTGCAGATCGAAGGATATGAACCTGATGAGTTGATCTATGAACAATCGATAAGCGATTTTACGGAGGAAAGTTTTACCGGAACAATCTACTTCCAATTATCGAATGACAGCGGCTGGCCGGTTGGTGAGTACAAAGTGGATCTTTATCTGGATGGCAACTTCGTGGGTTCTGTACCCTTCAGCGTTCAGTAAGAAGCCCGAAAATAAGGGCGGCGTGCTGCAGCACGCCGCCCTTATTTTCGGTATCTTTTTGCGAACTGTGTAAGTGCTATATATAAGACTTGCTGAGGAGGAAATCATGGAATATCGCAATCTTGGAAAAACCGGACTCAAGGTCTCGGCGCTGTGTATGGGGACAATGCAGTTTGGCTGGTCTGTGGATGAAGCGGATACCCGGCGTATCCTTTCCCGGAGCTATGAGGCCGGAATCAATTTCATCGACACCGCCGACGTCTATTCGAAGTGGGTGGACGGGAATCCGGGCGGCGTGGCAGAGGAGTACATCGGTCGTTGGCTGAAACAGGCCGGGGTCCCGCGTGACCGTCTCGTGATTGCCACCAAAGTTCGAGGTCGCCTTGGCGAGGGTCCCAATGATGAAGGCTTGTCACGCGTCCACATTATGCAAGCGGTGGAGGCCTCCTTGCGGCGTTTGCAAATCGATACCATCGATCTGTATCAAACCCATTGGCCGGACCAGTCTACGCCTGTCGAAGAAACGTTGCAAGCCATGGACGATCTGGTAAGGCAGGGAAAGGTGCGTTATATTGGCGCTTCAAACTACAAGGCCTGGCAGCTGATGCAGGCATTGTGGGTCGCGGATAAACAAAACCTGGTTCGTTATGACTCACTTCAACCGCACTATAGCCTGGTCAGGCGTGAAGAGTTCGAACGGGAATTGCTTGCCGTTTGCGAGACGTATGGGCTTGGCGTGCTCCCTTACAGCCCGTTAGAAGGGGGCTTCCTGACCGGTAAATACCGGCGGGACACACCTTTACCGGATAGCCGCCGCGCGGAGGGACGGCAGAAATACATGACGGAGAAGAACTTTATCTTGCTGGATAAGATGGATGAAATCGCTGCTTCGCATCAGGCGACCCTTGCGCAGATCGCGCTGGCCTGGTTGCTGGCCAAGCCTATCGTCACCAGCCCTATCATTGGCGCTACTACGCTGGAACAGTTAGATGAAAACCTGGGTGCGCTGGACGTGAAATTAACCAACGAAGAAAAAAAAGTTTTGGACGAATTGACAGCATGGGAAGAACGTTAACTTGTTTTGCAAATCCCTATTTTTCAATTTCCTCGTGAAGCAAGTTTCTGATTGTCAAAGCAAGTTCATCTACATCATAAGGTTTGATCAGATAGTCATCCGCCCCGGCGCCATAGGCAACGATCCGGCTGTCAGTATCATCCAGGGCAGTTATGATCAGGATGGGTGTAAAAATAAAGCGAGCGTCTGCTCGCAACATCCTGCATACCTTAAACCCGTCGGGTTCAGGCATCATCAGATCAAGGATAATCAAGTCGGGGTGTGTTTCTATCGCGGTGTTGACTGCTTTTGAGCTTTCATTGACTGAAATAGTCTCATACCCCCTGGGAGAAAGGAGCATTTCTAATAAAGTTGTAGCCTGGGGATCATCGTCTACGATCAAGATTTTTGCCATACTATTTTCTCAAACCGCTAAGTTTAGCCCTTTTTATTTTCCACATCATCTGTGGTGCCTAATTCTGCTCGGCTTTATCGATCAATGTCTGAATTCTGAGCATGAGATCCTCAACCCGGAATGGTTTTGTCAGGAACTCATCTGCACCGGCATCCAGAGCGAGTGCTTTACTTTCATTATCTCCCATGGCAGTGAATATCACTATCGGTATCCGGGAATATTTTGGGTCCGCGCGTAACATTTTGCAAAGCTCAAACCCGTTGGGTTCTGGCATCATCAAATCAAGAATAATTAAATCGGGTTTTGTCGCTTCTGCTGTCTGAACAGCGATCGCGCTGTCATTGACAATAAATGCATCAAATCCTTTTGCCGTCAGAATCGTTTTAAATAATGTTGTCGCATGGATATCGTCGTCTACGACCAAGATCTTTGGCATAAATATACTCTCATTCGATGAGTACTCATCGCGCAATAGGGTCATAAGTAATCCTAATAAAAGTGGTTCTCTAGGATTTACCGTGAAAGGGGCCGGATTTGGGGGTGCGAGCGTGCGTACGCACGCTCGCACCCCCAAATCCGGGTATCTACCACGGAAATTCCCAAAGAGCCATAAAAGTTATCATTAGAGTGATTATATTTGGAATTGAGAGATTTGTCATCCATGAGAATGAAGATCTCTTAATTTCAATTTTTTCTACGTCGGTGGCGATAGCCTCGAAAGAAAGTCCGGATGTCTTCTACCAGCAAATCCGGTTCTTCAAGCGCTGGGAAATGACCGCCCCGAGGCATGTCCGTCCAGTGTTTGATGTTGTAGCACCGTTTCGCGAATTCTCGCGGGACAAGTAGCTCCTCTTCACCGGGAAACATAGCAATCCCTGCAGGCGTTTCGATCCTTTCTCCGGGTTTAAGCGGATTGGGATGCGGATTGTGCCTGGCTTCGTAATACCTGCGCATGGACGAGTTAATCGTCTGCGTTACCCAGTAGATGGTAATGTTCGTCAGCAATTCGTCTTTTGAAAAGCGACTCTCGATATCTCCGTTGCAATCGCTCCACTCACGGTATTTTTCTACAATCCAGGCAGCCAGTCCCGCAGGGGAGTCGTTGAGCCCGTAGGCGAGGGTTTGCGGCCGCGTGGACTGGATTTCCCCGTATGCGCCATCTCTCTTTTCCCAGAGTTCGACGCGTTTAATGTAATCGCCTTCAGCAGGTGACAGATCGTCCGGAAGCGGCTCAGGCCAATCCAAATCCACGGAGGCGATATGGATGGCAGAGATAATGTCACTGTGGAACCTGCCCAGCGCGCTGGTAACGCGTGCACCCACGTCCGTGCCGTGCGCAACGAAACGGGTGTAACCCAAAACTTCCGTCATTAACTTGCGCCACAAATTATCCACCCGGATAAAGCCGCGAGCTAGTGGACGCTCTGAAAAACCGAAGCCGGGCAGGGACGGTATGATCACGTCGAACGCATCCGCTGGATCACCGCCATGTGCGCCGGGATCTGTTAGCGGCTCGATGATCTTGTATGCTTCGAAGAACGAGCTGGGCCAGCCGTGAGAGATGACCAGCGGGAGCGGGTCCGGTCCTTTCCCGCGCACATGCACAAAATGGATTTTCAGCCCGTCGATCTCTGCCAGGAATTGAGGCTGGCTATTCAGGATACCTTCCTGTTTTCTCCAGTCGAATTGATTCAACCAGTAATCGAGCAATTCTTTTAGATAGGAAAGCTCCGTGCCATAGTCCCAGCCCGCATTTTTGACCTGGTCGGGCCATCTTGTTTGTGCAATACGATTACGGAGATCATCAAGCACTGTCTGGGGAATATCAACCTTGAAGTTGTTCATCAGTTAATTGTCTTCTAAAAAGCAATTGAGGTTCAGTGGTCAGCCTAATTCTCTTCTTGGGTTGATATTTTCCCACTTGCATGATCCGCTTGTATTGCTGGAGCGATTCTTTCATACCCCTGACGTGCTATCATTGCCAAGAAATCACCTAACCCTTCAGGGGCTTCTTTAGCTGGCTTGCTAAAGTGTACGTGGAATTTTGTCCTTTTACCGTCATATTGCAGTCGGATGGTTCTGTAATATTCCAATCCAGGGATACCCGATTGAAAAACAGTATAGTGGTCAAAGGGTTTCCAGTCAACAACCTTGTTAAAGAAGATTCTGCAACAAGTCCAATAATGAGGAGAGAGGAGGGTCGCAAGCAAGGAGTGCGTGAAAAAATGGGTTGGACGAGTTTTTCAGGGCAAAAATGCTGGCAAAAAAGGTGCTTTGGCGCAACAAGTCATGTGCGTGAAAGCAGTAAGTCGGGGCAGATCGAGTAGAGCTGGGGAGCAGGCGGGCAAAGGCCAGGATTGTGCAGGCTACGGTATGGGAAAAAACGAGGGGTAGGCGCACGGAAACAGACCTGCAACATGCGTGCAGGCCGAGCTGGAGAAAAGTGGGTCAGCCGGGGTGTTTCACGGAGCCTGGGCGCAGGGGGGCGGGTGTTTGGTGGCCTGGCACGAAGCT
>Ga0105091_10000983_pt1 | contig 12379 bp, 6 predicted proteins | sample PPLLak1March2015_FD_87022 | JGI IMG/M metagenome (GOLD analysis project Ga0105091, IMG submission 87022) | Freshwater sediment microbial communities from Prairie Pothole Lake near Jamestown, North Dakota, USA - PPLs Lake P7 Core (1) Depth... | ecosystem: Environmental > Aquatic > Freshwater >... | reverse complement strand
GCGAAATGGTGGAATCACGCAGTCCCGGTCACGCGAAATCTCGCATGGTGAAAGCGGCGTCGTCAGAACTCCTGGTAAAGCACCGGAGTTCTTCTGCCGCCGCACTCCAAAGCTTCGCCTGCCAGGGCGGCCCACTGGCAGCTTAAGCTAAACGCTTTCGCATCTTTGCGTTCTAAGGCCCGTTCTTACCCCCGCAGAACGCCTCACTTCCTACTGCCCCGGCGATTCCTCAGGTCCTACCAAGGTCCGACCCCCGCTGGAGTCGCGTTCTTGGATCCGCTCCAAAAACCGATGGTCGCCTTGGCCTCAGGAGGCGCCATTCCAGTATGCGGGCTCTCTCGTGTTCAAATGGAACCATGAAAAGGGTTACACGTCGTCTCGTCTTGTCCGCTTTGGGAACGAGCATCGGCTCAATGGCGCTCTATTCGATGCAGAATTCGCAACCGATGGCCGGTGGAGAAAACCTCCGGGTTCTAGTGGCAGGCGGACACCCGGATGACCCCGAAAGCGGGTGTGGCGGAACGATTGCCCTCCTCTCCAGTCGAGGACACGCGGTTGTATCGCTGTACCTGACCCGAGGAGAGGCTGGCATCGAAGGCAAAACGCATGAAGAGGCGGCCAGAATCCGAAGCGAAGAGGCGCGAAAAGCGTGCGAGATCCTCGGCGCCAAAACGCTCTTTGCCGGACAAATCGACGGCAGCACCGAGATTAACTCCCGTTGGTACGCAACCATAGCCGACATCCTGCGGAAAGAGAGCCCGCAGTTGATCCTCACTCACTGGCCGGTCGACACCCATCGCGATCACCGGGCCATTTCTCTGCTTGTCTATGACGCCTGGCTGCACATGACGCCGCAGCCAGGTCTCTACTACTTCGAAGTCCTGACTGGAAGCCAGACACAGGCCTTTCGGCCGACCGACTACATCGATATCAGCAGCGTTGAAAGTCGCAAACGGCAGGCAGTCTTTGCTCACGCGAGTCAGAAGCCGCAAGAGTGGTACTCTCACCACGCACAAATGAGTCGTTTCAGAGGAGCTGAGCTCGGGTGCGAGCACGCCGAAGCTTTTGTCCGTCACGAGCGCAGCCCCCGGGTTATGCCCAGTGTCTGATGCGCGGCCTGGGAGTTCGGCGTGGTTCAGATTGGAGCAAACCGATCTCAAAACCGAGTGTTCGCTTGTAACTGCTGCCGGTAACTGGTGCCGTATCTGCGAGTCTCAGGGGCCTTGTCTTAAATATTTAGTTTGTTCAAACCACTTAAAATTAAATACTTTAGACACGGCCCTGGATGCGACAGAAGTTCTTTCCCCGTTTACTTCCACGTCTGTCCCGGTATCATCGCGAAACACGACAGATTTGCCGGCGCGTAAATCCCGAAACAACTGATCGGCCGCGTGGCGGTTACCTTGACATAGCCGCCCGCCAATTCCTGACCCTGCAGCTCGGGAAAATACTCGGTCAGAAGCTTTGACCGACGCCCTTCAGCCGCGAGCGTCACAGTGGTGGATGCGATCTCCATACCGGCCGGAGAGTACACCTTCAGCGCCACTTCCACCTCTTCCTGCGCAGGGTTCATCATCGCGATTCCGGTGAAGAACGAGACGCCGGAGGCAAGATGTCCAAGAATCAAAGAAGAGTTCAGATCGGTCGACAGCGGTAGGGCGGTCAGAAGCTGTTCACGGTGCTCGTCCTGGAACGTTACCTGCCCCACGATGATGCCGCCGATGTCGGAGAACAGGCGCAGAGCCGCCGTCAGGGGTTGGTCGACCAGCTCAGGGAACAGCTCCCTGTCATCAATCACAACCTTGGTTTTCGCCGGGATATTGACGGATCCAACGTACGGAAGCAGCCCCTCCTCACTCATGAGCTGAATGTAGGCCCAGGTTGGTTCGTTTCCCGGATTGATCAGTGTTAACACGGATCGTAACAGGGTGTTTCCGACCGTGAACTGGGGAAGATACCGGCGCCTGCGGTACGGATCGAAATCCGATTCCGTAAAGTGCTCGGCGGTAAGACCGCCCATCCCGGCGATCGTCTTGGACTCGCGGCCGAAGATTTGAAACGCCAGGAACGGTCGATCGGAGGATACTTCCAGATAGTCGGAAGCAGTGAGCTGAACACTTGGAAAGAGCTCTCTGATTTCCCGGTTGGCAACACCCTGCGGGGCCAACCGGATATTGCGATTGAAAGCTTTGATCTCCCCCCTTCGACCGACAAGTGTCACTCGGACTTCGGTCTCCTCCGAACCCGGATTACCGAAGTAAAACCTGGCGAATCCGTTCAGTCCCAACTCCGCGAACAAGAAGGACCGCGCCGGGCTCGCCGGCATCTCCCAGGTATCCAGAACGGCGAGGTCCCCGGTGAAATAAGAGAACATCGCGCCGGGACCGAGCGCCGACGAATCGAACCGGACCCATCCTTCACCGAGGCTTGCAGACCCGAACGCTTCGATGTCCATCTGAGCGTGCTGGCGGCCGGGCTGTAACTCAATATGAACCGGGTTTTCTCCTCCGGGAACCGAAAGCGGTTGACCTGCCGCATTGAATCCGTTCAGAGTCACATCCACTTTTTGGGCGCCGGGGTTCGCGACCGCGAAACCGACCGCGCCGCCGTTGCCCGAAAGGCGCGGCAGATAGCTCACAGGACTGCGCGTGTAGCTGATGATGTTATAGGTTACGCTTGCGTAGATGCGACGACGGTTGGTCGAGTCCGGGACGACTCGATTAACGGGTCTTTCAGGAAGCCCCCTGTTCAAGAGCGACCAGGTGAGGCCGTCGTCCTCGCTCAAATAAACACCGGCGTCAGAGCCGACATAAAGCGTTGAGCCTTCGCCAAAATCACCTGCCAGAGAGCTCGCAATGTCCGGCAGGCCTTTTAGCCGGTTCAAGGTCTGGCCGCCATCGAAGCTCTCGTAGACGCCGTCTACGCGCGTCGACACGAGCAGATGTTTCGGGTCCGCTGAATCAAGGAGAACGTCCGTGCCGTAGGAGTCGTACGAGCCGGGCAGGGGCGCACACTGATTCCAGGATGCGCCTTCATCGACGCTCTTGTAGAGCCCCAGTTGAGTCAGAGCATACAGAGTCTTGCCATCGGGACTCGCCGCCAGCCGCCAGATCGTCCAACCCTGAAACGGCTCGTAGGTACTGCTTGTCCAGGTGGCGCCGCCGTCGGTCGATTTCCAAAAGCTGCCGGCGGAATACTCGCCGGCGCCATAGATCAATTCGGGTCGTCCCTTGACCGGCAGAATGAGGTTCAGCTCTTGCGGCGGCTGGCTGCTCGCCGTCCAGGTGGCGCCCGAATCGTCGCTCTTGAAGAACCCGGTCGTGGTCGCCCCGTAGAGGGTTCCGGGAGTCGCCTGGTCGGTAGCGAAGGCCCGATACTCCCACTTGGTCCTTCGCCAGGTGGCGCCGGCATCGCTGCTCACGTGTACCCGCCAGGAGTACTGGCTGTCTCCGGTGATGACGTAGAGCCGGCCCGTGTCCGGCTCGATGCTGACGGATCTCGGTCCATCGAACCCCCGCATCAACCCGGTTGTCACAGACTGCCAGCTAAGGCCGCGGTCGAGACTGCGGTAAATTCCCGCGTTAGTCGCCGCCCAAATCATTCCGGGTGTCAGCCGGTCGGGTACCAGTGCGGAAACCACGGTTTGCTCGAATCCGCTGTCGCTCGCCTTCCAGGTGGTTCCGCCATCTGTAGACCGGTAAAAAAGAGGGCCGCCATAGCCATCAGCGCCTCCGAAGAGAACGAGGTCGGGCTGATTAGGATCCACCATGATCGCGCCGATATCCGCAACCAGGTTCGGCAGATCCTTTGGCAGGGGCAAAAATGTCTCGCCTCCATCCTCCGTCCACCTCGGCGACCCTCCGTAGCCGATATAAAAATGCCGCGGATCTGTCGGGTGAAATGCTATGTGATGGACGGTTCCAGCGTTTTGGAGCCTTCTCCAACTGACTCCCCCGTTGTCGCTCCGGGCAAGTCCCCAATCACCGGAGGCAAACATGACGCCCCTTGAGAACGGGTGAGGGATGAGATTCCTGAATTGGCCATCCTCCGTCCAGCCCGGCATCACTTCCCAGGTCTTCCCTCCATCCCCTGATTTCAGCATTCTGCCGTAGCTGCCCGCGAACAGGTTCTCGGAGTTCCACGGGTCGACAGTCAGATGAGAGATACCGTCCGGTATCGGATACGAAAGCCAGGTATCGCCCTTGTCTGTGCTCTTTTTCAGCCCTTGTGAGGTCCGGGCGTATAGGACGTCCGGATCGTGTGGGGCTATCAACAGGTGATAACCGATCATCCCTGACGTGACCATGGCCCAGTTCGCTCCGTCGTCGTTGCTCCTCAGGACGCCGGATAAAGCGCCCACATAAACGACTCTGGAATCGGTCGGATCGATCACGACGGAACCGGCCAGGAACTCACTCGGCCCAATCCGGGTCCAGCTGTTGATACCCGCTTCGAGGGGAGGGCTTAATAGCAACAAAAGACAGATAAAAACGACTGGCACTGTTGAAAAGCTCACACGCACCACCTTTACTGAGCAGGCACTGCCGCGTAGGAAGACAAGTCGTAGGGACCGAAGACTCCGAAACAGGCGACCGGCTGCGTCGAGCGGACTCGCGCATAACCGCCATAAATCGCCTTTCCCTGCAATTCCGGCAACCATTCCGTCAGGACTTTGCTGATCCTTCCGTTTGCGGGAACCGCCAGGGTCGCAGACCCGAGCGGCTGTCCGTCCGGCCGATACACGTCAATCGTGACCTCCGTCGGCTGGTTGTTCCGGTTCACAACGGCGATTCCGGTGAAAAACGAGGCATCGGAGGCCAGATGGCTCAGGACATATTCAGAGCTCGGCGCAGAGACTGAGGGCAGAGCAGTCAAGAAGCGGCTGCCGTCGGGATCTTCAAAAGTCACGGCGGCCTGCCATTCCTGACCCGTTTCCCGTGGTCGGAGCTCCAGGTAACCAGTGAACGACTTCCCTGCCAAGCCAGGGAATAGCTCTTCGCCTGTCAGTCGCTTCTTCCCCATTCCGAGATCGAGAACCGTTGAACCGGCAATGGACCCGTTGTCGCTGCGAACCGTCGCTATCACCGGAGCGGGATTTGTGAGTGAGCCGATCAGGTGCAAGGTTGACCGAACCGCGGGGTGACCGACCACAAACTGCGGGATCAGGATCGGGGAGGAGAGCGTGAGCGATACTCCGTTGAGGCCGGCGAGTCGGCGGTTGCGGTCATCGAAAAGCGCAAAGAAAGCGAGCGGGAGGTCGGCGCTGGCCCTTACGTAATCGGATGGCGCCGTCTCGACCCCAAAAAACTCGTCAGGCGAAAAGGAGATTCTGCCCTCGGCGGGTATGATGCGAGTGATTTCCTTCCGGGTAATGCCGTCGTCGCCGATGAGTTGGATTTGAGCCAAAGCCGCACGCGGGTGAGGATTAACGAGGTTGATTAGAGTGTTTCCGCTTTCATGGATAATCGGGAGGAAGGCGAAGGGGCGAAGTGTCTGGCCGGCGTCTATCGTGTCAAGCACCTGCAGATCCGGGCTGAAGACAGAAAAGAACGAGGGCGCCGGTTCGTGATCGATAAAAGCTCTCACCCACCCCTGGAAATCCTTGCCCGAAAGCGGGCCGAACAACTCGTCGAGTTGCGCCGCCGTCTGCTCGCCGCGATCGAGGTTCAGCGTCATGGGGTTCTGAATTCCCGGGCCGGACGCGAGGTTCCCGTCGGCTTCGCGTGCTTCAAGGCGAATCTGGAGCGGATCGTTGGATAGATTAACGAACGTTAACCCGGTCGAGTATACCCCGTCAGACGCCGCCCAGGGAAAATTGATCGAAGGCGCGACGAGAAACTCGTAGAGCCCTCTCGACGAGGGGGCTAGCAACCGCCAGGGGTTTTCCGTATCGAAGGCGAACAGTCCCGGGTAGCACCGCTCCTCCGGATCGCCCGAAGCCGCCCCGTGATCCAAGAGAACCCAGGTTCTTCCACCGTCAGCGCTACGCGAGAAGCCTTGATTGAGCGAGGCGTACAGGACCAGAGGCGAGCGTGGATCGGCAACCAGGCGGTGAATCTGTCCTCTGGGGAACACTACCCGGCGGGTCCAACTGTCCCCCCGGTCAGCGCCGGCCCAGATCTCGGCGTCGCCGGACTTGTTCACTGTTCCGGCCAACAAGGACGACGAATCGGACGGATCAACCAGCAGATGCGTAGGGTATCCGATCCCGTACGACGCTTCGATGTAAGTCCAGATCAGCCCGGAGTCCGCGCTCCGGTAAATGCCGTCCGGGCCGGTTGCGTATACCAGGCTGCTGACCGTTGGATCAAAGGCGACTGCAGAGACGTTCAACTTGCTCGTTATCCAGATCTCACCGCGGTCCGTGCTCCGTTTCAGCGTGTTAGAGATGTCCAGAATGTAAAGATGTCGGGGGTTCGCGGGATTGATCAGAATTTGATGCGCACGTATGCCCGCGACCACTTCCCAGGTTGCCCCCCTATCGTCGGTCCGGTAGATCACCTGCGATCCCGCCACGTAAATGACGTCGGAATTCCCTGGTTCGACGGCAATCACTGTAGGGGCAGTGTATTCCAGCGCATTGTAGGAATTGATCGGGCTCCACGAGATCCCTCCATCCTCGCTTCGGACGAGGCCGGACGAATTGGCCGCGTAAATGGTCCGGGAATCGGACGGATCAACAGTGAAGTTGTAGAGACCCGATTCAGAAGCGCCCTCTGTGGTCGGCTTCCAGGAGACGGCTGCGTCTTCGCTTAGGAGAAGCCCGTCGTCCGTTGCGAACCAGAGCCGGGACGGTGTGCTTCTGTCGACAAGCAGGTCTCGAACGGCTCCCCAGGGGCTTCCCGCAAGCAGCGGCGCCCAGGTTTCTCCACGGTCGGTGCTCTTTCGTAGATGGCCTTCCGATACGAGACTGCTCGCCAGGCTGAGATATAAGTTCGATGGATTGCTCGGGTCGACTGCAATGGCCGAAATGCCTTGCATTGACTCGTCCCCTGTCTGCCGCCAGGTTTCGCCCCTGTCCGTGCTGATCCAGACGTACCGGTTAGCTCCGGCGTAGATCCTGCTTGCGTCCGAGCGGTCAAATGCAAAGACGAGGGGACGGTTATCCTGCCAGGTCCCTACCGAGCTCCAGGTGGTCCCCGCGTCGGTGCTTCGAAACAGCCCCTGCCATGCAGCGAGCAGCAGCAACTGCGAGTCTTGTGGATGGACGGCGATACGGATTGGATACACGGGCCCCGCCGCAGACATCGGCACTGTCAGGGGGCTCCAGGACAAACCTCCATCGGTGCTTTTTAGCAATGCGGAGTCGAGGCCGCCTGCGATCGCATAAAGGTTGCGGGGATCCTGGGGATCGATCTCGATGTCTTCCAATCGACGGTCCTCGATTCCGCCTACTGGAGCCCAGCGTGCGCCGCCGTCAGTCGTCCGGAAGACTCCGCTATAGGTGGCGGCGTAGAAGGAACCCGGACTGGTCGGGTGGGCCGCAAGTGCCGTGACTGGTCCGCGGAGGCCGTAACTGCACGATTGCCAGGTGTGCCCCCGGTCCGTAGTCCTGCAAACGCCTATCGGCCCGGCCGCGTATACCTCGGAGCTGTTGAAGGGGTCCGCCGCAAGACTGGTCGATCGTAGGCGGGCCGGATCCAGAGCGGTCCAGTAGTTCCTTTCGGCTGCGAGCGAGAAGGAAGAAAGCCACAACGCCAGTCCGAACAAGAAGGGTCGGGCCGCATCAAGACGTCTGCACAGGCTCCAAAAAGTCACGGGTGATTCTCCAAGTGCGAATAATATGGCAGTTAGCTGGCGAGGGACAAGACTTTTTGAACTGTGGATTTTTAGCAGAATTTTAGTTCCGGAAAGCGTTGAATCACAGGCAAGGTGACGCCATGTTTGGAAATTCGGGGAAATTCGGGGACGAAATTCGGACACCTCTTTCCCCCTTTTGCGCGGCCGCGCTATTGGACCACGCAAAGGGGGAAAGAGACTGTCCCCGAATTTATTCCATTGAGGTAATTGGGTCGGACCCAATGCTGGTCAATGCTGGGGCGCGGTGACCGGTTCCCGTCCACCGGTGCCTGATCCATCGATATGGCGTGAATCAGGCGAAGCCGACCGGGGCAACTTCCCTCACCAGACTTTCAAGACCACCGCGCCGGCCCCCGGTTGCTCAAAGGGTCCGGGGGTTGGGGTCTCTTGATTTCGTGGCCTGCCGAAGTAATCCGTGTCGATTCTCAGTGAGGAACCGTCTGGGTTCACGTAAGGGAGACCCGGAATCAACGCCTTCCCGAGCATCTCGGTGGTGACCAGCTTGGCGCTCGCCTGCCTGGCTTGACTTAAGGTATCGCCAAGGGTCAGGTGCAGATGCGCTTGGTCGCCTTCCACTACGAGTTTCACCTGAGGGTCGGATCCGGTCTGCAGGACGGGCGCTGATTCCTGGCGATAGGGCCGGGCGCCTCGGTAATAGACGTTTCCGCCGGTGAAAAGCGGGAACTCTCGAGCGTCATAAACCCAAAGGCCGTGTCCGGCTGAATAGTCCTTGTCCTTGTCTTTGCCGGTCGCGTCTGCGGAGGAATCGCCAACCCCTACAAACATATTGTTGTAGAAACGGTTGTCGCCTCCCTTGATATTGACCAATCCAGCGACGGTGGTTGTGTGAGCCGGATGGTAAGGCGTGGCGCGGTTGGGTTCCGGCCGGCTGACGATTCTGCCGGCGATCAGATTGTGAACATAGGCCCCGCCCTCGGACATGTCCAAGAGGCTGGTGCGGGAAAGCAGAAGGTTGTTGTCCACGATGAACGGACCGTGGTCCACTTCCACGAACAGATCCTCGGCCCTGTTATCGTCAAAAAGGTTTCGAGACACCCGTGTGCCCTGCGCCATCCAGTCGAGCCAAAGTCCCCGGACAGTCCGGTAGATATGGTTGCCGCTGATTTCGACGTCGATGGCCGCGTGGAACTTGATACCTGCCATTTCGGCGCCCGAAAACAGTCCTCGAACATGAATGTCGTGGATGGTGTTACCAGTCACGACGCTGAAGATCGGCCCGAGGCTCCCGACGATGCCAGCCTGCTCGCAATGGGAGATAGTGTTGTTGCGGACGATGTGCCCCCCGATTGTCTCCTTGTTCCAGCCGTTCTCGAGAGCTCGTTCAATCGTCTTTACGTAGCCCTCCGCGGTATCGGCCGACGTGTTGTCGTACCGGTCGCCATATTTCCCGAGCGCGATTCCCGAGCAGACGGAGTGGCTGATCACGTTATTCTCTATGATCCAGCCCTTGCTCCAATGCGTCCCGATGAGGCCCACCTGCTCGGCCGTCGGCGGCGCCCAATTCGTGGCTGCATGGCGCATCGCGAAGCCCCGGACGGTCAGGTAATTTATGCCGGTCTTGTCCGGGTAGAACACTGTCCGGCGGACATTGATTTCCACCTCCTGTCCGTTAGGGTCAATTCCTTTGAACTGTGCCCAGATCGTAGTTTTCTCCTGATCAACCTCGCCGAACCAGAATTGTTTGTCTGCGGAGCTCAACACATCTTCCAGACTGGCTGCTTCTACCAACCAGTCCCCGTTCAAATAGACCGCTCCGGTGTGATGCTTGCGACCCTTGGGATTGAACCAATCGCCGCGGATCAGATCGTTGTAAGGATTGAAGTCGGCAAAAAAGGAATTGGGCAGAGTCAGTTTCCAGACATGCTCTTGAACCTTGACCCAGTCCTTAACGACTTCCGAGCCCCTGATCTCGGCTTTCTCGCCGGGCGCCGCCTGGTACACGACTCTTTTCGAATCGGACTCGCCGCCTCGCGGAGGGTCGATTCGCTCCCGGTAAATGCCCTGGTGCACGGTAATCGTATCCCCGGGCTGGGCGACGTTTGCCGCCCGCTGTATTGTTCGGAACGGCGCTTCCTTCGTGCCGGAATTGGAGTCGTTACCGTTGATCGCCACATGAAGCTCGCCCGCGTTAACGGCGGCGACAAATGCGACGATAGTTGAGAGACAGATCAGGGCAGCTTTCATTTTCCTTCTCCTCTTTTCCTCGAGGAATTTCGGCAACGCGCGGATTTCATTCTGACCTGGCATTGTACAGGGAGGCATCTACATTTGCAGCATGCGGGCTGGTCGTGGCAGATGGAGGGTGTTGAACATGGAGTAAGCGGGTCGAATCAACCCCCCGGCCAGAACCCGCTTACTCCGCTGAAAGACGCATTGGGGTCGGACCGACGCTGTCCCGGTGAGCATGTTGCTTTGACCCGACTCGTTTCGCCTCGCGGCCGGCGCACATCGGTGCGACGGACAACGGCTTGACCGAAGGTCTATTCAATTCGAAACAGGTGTCCCGCTCCGGGGCCGATCCAGTCCATTTCGAACCCGAACGGTTCCTCCTGCCCCGAATACTGCGAAATGTGTCGAAGCACGGCGTCCTTCTTCTTCAGCTGTATCTTGTACCGGAACGAGTTGTTCAGGTCTTTGTTCACGAGCATGACGTACGGTTTCCCGGTCTCGTCGGTCAGTTCTCCGACCAGGAAGCGACCCTGTACAGGGGGCACTACGTACCGTTGGGTCATCTCGATGGCCTCAACCAGATTGCTCTCGCTCAAAGGACGGCATTCCGGAGGAACGTCCGGGTAGTGGTATACCCCGATGCTCTTCAACCGTTTCAGGGTAGGAGCGAGCGCATGCAACTGGTTGTTGATCCTTCGCATCATGTCCCACGAAGCGGTCTTGTTGCCAAACTGGTCGATCGGTCCCAGCCGATAGTTGCCGTTTGACCAGGTGAAGTAGCTGAAGTACTGAATCCCTTTCGCGCCGTGAGCTATGGTGGCCCACGCCTGGAGGTGGTACGTGGCGTCGGTGTTCTCCATGTAGTTGAAGTGAGCATTCGAGAGGACGCAGTTCCAGAAGGGAGTGCCGGTCTCCACGGAAAGACGGCGAACCTGTTCCAGGTTGGTGAAGAAGGAGTCCATCATCTGCCCGCCAACCAGCGAGTAGTTGTCGTAACTGAGAAAAGGCTGCTTGATGATGTCAACAAGCATGCGGACGTACTTGTCGTACGTCTCCACGCCCATCCTGTCCGGCGTTACCCGGGCCGGGAAAAGGTTCACATAGGGCCACTTGCCCGGCATGTATTCCTGGATGATTCGGGCGACCATTCCGAGGTTCGGCATCAGCCGAGCATGAGGCTCGTCCCTGAGAACAAAGCCGATGACGGCCCGGCTGTTGCCTATTTCCCGGGCGACAGCCTGGACGTTTCGTCGTACTTCCGCTTCGTCGAGCGGTTTCTCCCAGTCGTACCCGCTGATGCGGGGATCGGAGATCCAGACCTGTAGGCCCGCCTGCTCGAAAGCCGGCAGGTCCTTGATTTTCGCGAAACCTGCCAGATTGATCCCCGCTTGCTTCATCCACTCGAGCTGGTGAGGATCGGCCGGAGTGGGACCCCAAGTCATGACCGCAAAATCGGTTGCCGGAGCCCGCTGCTCTTTGTAGATCGCCTGCGCACAGAGGCCGGCCATGCAGAGCATGATGGCAATCCCCTGCGCCGTCAGCCGAAAGTATCTCTGTAAGTTCCTGGTTGCGCTGAAACCCGTTTTCATTCCGCCCCGTTCTCCTGTTCCTTGGTGACGGCTTTCGTTATATATCAGCCCGCTTGTTTTGTCACACGTCGCTGCGGCGTCACCCGGTACACTTCCAGTCGGAAGTGAGGAAGAAGTGCAGGAGGAAGAGTGCAGTGTCCCCTATTCCCACCCTATTCCCATGCCCTACTCCGCCACGAAGTGATCAACTCACAATCTTCATGGCTTGCTTTGCTCCATCCATGGATGTATATTACTCCATAGTTGGAGGAAGATTCCATGGCATCACTCCCTGAGCCGTTGGCGGGCTTTTCGGCGGACAACCCCATAGACCTTTCGAGCAAGGAGGTTCAGGAACGGCTAAGCCGTTCAGCCGTTGCGGCGTTCTTCAAGCTGGCAGAGGCCTGGTATCTGCGTGATGAATCGGCTCGACAGCTCCTGGGCGGTGTTTCTAACGGTTTCTTTTACCAGCTGAAGCGTGGCAGCAAGAAGAGCCTGGACCAAGACAAGCTCACACGAATCTCCTTGCTCCTCGGCATCTTCAAAGCTCTCAACATCCTTTACAGCCGCAAACTGGCCAATGCGTGGATTAGTTTGGGCAACTCGAATCCGATGTTTGGAGGAGAAGCACCTCTCACGTATCTCGTCAAAGGTGGAGTCCCCGCCTTCATCCGTGTCCGACAACTCCTCGATGCGCGACGGGGGGCCCGGTGACACCCCGGATCACAGTGGTTCGCCAGGATGATACTCATCGGCTGATACCATCCCGCTACGGCGACGAGAGCGTGTTAGCGAGCCTTGCCGATGACGAGGATCAACTG
>Ga0105091_10000981_pt1 | contig 12382 bp, 6 predicted proteins | sample PPLLak1March2015_FD_87022 | JGI IMG/M metagenome (GOLD analysis project Ga0105091, IMG submission 87022) | Freshwater sediment microbial communities from Prairie Pothole Lake near Jamestown, North Dakota, USA - PPLs Lake P7 Core (1) Depth... | ecosystem: Environmental > Aquatic > Freshwater >... | reverse complement strand
TACCAAAGCGGTGTCGCCTTCGAGGCCTGATAAATCGTCGGCCTCTCCGTTGCCACCGCACTCCAAAAAGACCCAATTGCGGCAATAGAAAAAGGAGGCAACGTGCAGCCTCAGGAACCCAAGCATCATTTACTGATCATCGACGACGACGTTAACACCCTCGCTTCCCTGGCTCGCGCCTTCCGGATGAGCGGCTATGAGGCAACGGTCGCCGACAGCGCCGGCCGGGCCTTGGAGCTGATCAAAGCCGGCTCCTTTGACGTGATCCTGTCCGATGTGGTCATGCCGGGAAAGGACGGGTTGAGCCTTCTGGGCGAGCTAAAGGAACTGGGCATCAAGACACCGGTGATCATGGTGTCGGGCCAGGCGAGCGTGGAGATGGCGGTGAAAGCCACCCGCCTGGGCGCCGTCGACTTCCTCGAGAAGCCGCTTTCCACCGACAAACTCCTGATCACAGTTCAGAATGCACTCCGGTTGCGGGATTTGGAGGAGGAGAACCGGCAGTTGCGGCAGCGGGTCGGCCGGCACGAGATCGTGTGGTCGAGTGACGTGATGGGGCGGCTGATGGCCCAGATAGAGCGGGTCGCCGCCGGTGAAACTCGGGTCTGTATCCAGGGCGAGACCGGCACAGGCAAAGAACTCGTAGCCCGGGCGCTGCACGAGCGCAGCCCGCGTCACAACGGCCCATTCGTCACGATTAATTGCGCCGCGGTTCCCGCCGAGTTGATCGAGTCAGAGCTGTTCGGCCACGAAAAAGGATCGTTCACCGGCGCAGTCGGCCGGCACCTGGGGAAATTCGAGCAGGCAGCCAAGGGAACGCTGTTTCTCGACGAGATCGGTGACATGCCGAGTGCCATGCAGGCGAAACTGCTCCGGGTCCTCGAGGAAGGGGAGATTGAGCGCGTTGGAGGGGACCGCAGAATCAGGGTCGATGTCCGCGTAATTGTGGCAACGCACCGGAATCTGCAGGAGCTGGTCAGGAAAGGCGCGTTTCGCGAAGACCTGTATCATCGCGTCTACGTTTTCCCAATCGTGCTTCCGCCGCTGCGCGAGCGGCCGGATGACATCCCCGTGCTTGTCGACTATTACAGCCGCCAGGTGGCTCAGCACAACGGGTGGAAGCCGAAACCTTTCGCCCGGGCGGCCATCGAGGAACTGCGGCGCTATTCGTGGCCCGGCAACATCCGCGAGTTGCGAAACGTCGTGGAACGGCTACTGCTGCTCGCCGACTCTGAAGTGGACCAGGCAGCTGTACGACTGGCTCTGCCCCACGGACTGAATGTCGCGCCCGTCTCTTCCTCGAGCGGCCCGCTTGCCGACCGGGTTCGAGCCTTTGAGAAGGAGGTCTTAGTCGCGGAACTGAAGCGCCACAATTTCCAGATGACGGAGACCGCACGCAGCCTGGACCTCGAGCGAAGCCATCTGTATAAGAAATGCCAGCAACTGGGAATCGACCTGGAGGCCCTGCGGCAGGAATAGGCAAAAAAGGGCAAAAAAAAGGGTGGCGACTTGCCACCCCTCTTTCACGCGTCAACGCTGAACGATCAATCGTTCTATCTTAAATTCAGTATACTCGTGGCCGGTGGGGCCAATCATGTCCTCCTTCATCTCTTTTTCCTGTAGGACAATACGAGAAGCGATCACACCTTCTTGCGCAGATCGCCCAGACCCGCAAAAACCGTTCGGATTTCAGCGGCTTCACGCTCGGACAACTTGATGCTCGCAGCCTTGACGTTCTCGGCGACCTGCCGGGCGTTTCTTGCTCCCACGAGGGCCGTCGTAACTCCAGGCTGGGCAAGCACCCAGGCGACTGAAAGCGCCGCAAAGCCCGCCTTGTGAGACGCCGCGATGGGTTTGACCTTCTCCAGCGCGTCGAGGACCTTTTGCCGGTTGGCCTTGGAGAACAGCGGATTGGTGCTGCGGATGTCGCTCGCAGCAAAATCCCGGTCTACGGTCACCTTACCCGTCAACAGACCCATTGCCATCGGGCTGTAAGCGATCACGCCCACGCCTCGTTGCCGGCAGGCGGGCAATTCGTCCTTCTCGATATCCCGTTCCAGCAGGTTGTACTTCACCTGGTCTGAAACGACAGCTCCGTGTTTGAGCGCCTCTCTCAGCTGATGGCTGTTGTAGTTGCTGACTCCGAACTCCCGGATTTTTCCCTGCTCCTTCAGCTTATTGAGGGCGCCGACCGTCTCCCCCACGGCAGCGGTCTTGCTCGGCCAATGTACCTGGTACAAGTCGATGACGTCGGTTCGCAGCCGTTTGAGGCTCTGCTCACACTCGGTCATGATCGATTCTGCGGTGACGTTCTTGTACACCGTTACCGGAGTACCGTCCGGTGTTTGCTCCAGCTTGAAGTAGAATTCCCCGCCCTCGTTTTCTTCCCAACGGAGGCCGCACTTCGTCAGCAGCTTGACCTTGTCTCTGCGGCCGGCAACCGCCTCGCCGACCAGCTGTTCACTGTGGCCACATCCATAAACCGGCGCCGTGTCTATCGCGTCTATACCGTTATCAACGGCCGCCTGGATCGCTTCGATCCCTTCCTTGTCCTCGTTCCCGCCCCAGAAGAGGCCGCCGATGGCCCAGGCTCCGAAGGTCACAACCGGCAATTCAAGCGCGCTCGTCCCGAGTTTCCTGTGTTCCATAAGTGAACCCCGACTTGTCCCCGAGGAAGCAACCGACAACTGGAAAAGCTGGTGCGAAAGGGGGGACTCGAACCCCCACCCCTTGCGGGACTAGATCCTAAGTCTAGCGCGTCTGCCAATTCCGCCACTTTCGCAATCTGCCCCAATTCTAAGACAAGTCGGGCAAGACCGGAATAGGCCTGTTTGTGAGAGCGCCACCCGTCTTGCAGAGCCGCGCACCCCGAACAGGAACTTCAATCGATTCTCGGATATGCTGGAAGGCAAAGACCGCTGCACATCAATGAGCGACCCGGGAACGAGGCCAGAGCGGTGTTCCCGGGGAAGACTCGAAAAATCGAACATGGGACGCCGGCTCACAGCTTTTCTGGTCATCACAGTCCTGCTCAGTTTCAGCTGGCCGCCACTGATCTCCGCCCGCGCGGCTGAGACGAACTGCACCTGTGGCTGCCGAGCCAACGGCCGGGTATGCCGGTGTTGTTGCGCCTCTAAGGTCCCGGACCTGGGTGTGATGAGATTCCGGCCCATCCTCCAAGGCAGCGGTCACAAATGTCCTTGCACGGCCGCCAACCTGCAACAGCTGGTTGGTTTCAAGATCAACGCCGTCTTGAAAGACAAGCCGGCGACCGCCGTCTTTTCGGCACGCGCATTCCGGGCGTCCAGATTTGAAACCCGGCTGTCCGACTCCGTCCTGCAGCTCCAGCATCAACGCGCCCCTCCCGCCTGATCCCGCCTCTCGTTACTTTTCAGAAACGCGAATATTGTCCAGGGAAGGGTGCCCCTATGAGAAGCCTGGTGTTACTGCTGTTCTGCGCGGCAACAGCGGCCGCTCAGCAGCTCCCGTCGATCACACTGTCCGGCCGGGTGTCGGACCCGTCGGGAGCCGTCATCTGTTCAGCGCAAGTGCAATTCAACGACCCGACAACCGGCCGGGTTTGTGCGGCCTCAACTGGCGAAGACGGGCGTTACGTCCTCAGCCTGCCGCCCGGTTTCTATTCTGTGAAAGTCGAGGCACGCGGGTTCCGGCCGTACATCAGGGATGCATTCGAGTTGAGAGCCGAAAACCGGACGACTCTTGACGTCATCCTTGTTGTTCAAGCCCCCGACCAGGAGCTGACAGTGACGGCGAAAGCGCCGCGGCTGGAAGCCGAGCCGGAAACGAAGACGGCGCATTTCCAGGAGGTGCTGGAAATCCGAGAGGTGCGCGAGAGCGGAGCCAGGGATGTCTCCGAAGCTCTGGCCAAGCTCGACGGAGTGTGGAAGATCAGGAAGGGAGCCATCGCGAACGACATCGTGCTGCGCGGATTTCAGCAGGATAACATCAACGTGATCATCGACGGGGCACGGATTTACGGCGCATGTCCGAACAACATGGACCCTCCCTCCTTCCATGTCGACTTCTCGGAGATCGAGCACGTGAAGGTGACAAAAGGAGTGTTCGACATCCGCCACCAGGGGAGCCTGGGCGGTGTGATCGACATCGTGAACAAGGCTCCGGCACCCGGTTTCCGGGTCACGCCATCGGTCTCTGCCGGCTCGTTCGGCTTCCTCAACCTCTCCGGGATCGCCTCCTACTCATCCGGTCGAATGCACGCCCTGGCCGGACACTCTTTCCGAGCGTCTGACCCTTATAGAGACGCTCACGGGAGAAGCTTCCTCGACAGGGCCAACTATGTCGCCTCGGCAAAGGACCTCAGGGCCTTCGACGTTGCCACAACGTGGCTGAACTTCGGGTACGCGACTCTGGAGAATCAGAAGGTGGAACTGCGTTACAGCCGGCAGCGCGGGGATTTAGTCCTCTATCCCTACCTCCTGATGGACGCCCTGTATGACGATGCCGACCGCCTCAACGCTGTTTACCGGATCGAGAACATTTCGCCGACGCTCGAAAGAGTCCGGATTCAGGGTTACTTCACGACGGTAAAACATTGGATGACCGACGAGTATCGGACGAGCCGTCCTAGTGGCCCGGGCTCCTTCAGCATGGCGACGTTCGCCGACACCCGCTCTCTCGGCGCACAGGTTGACGCCGAGTTTCGCAGCGTGCTGGTCGGCTTCGAAGGCTATCGCCGCAACTGGAACGCCGTGAATACCATGAACCCGGGCGGCATGGTGATGCACCAGCCGATGATTCCGGACGTGGAATCGTGGGTCGGAGGAGCGTACGCGCAGTATCGCCGCCTGCTCTGGGATCGGCTGATGCTGACGGCGGGTGGAAGAATCGACGCGGCACAAATGAATGCTCGAAGCGCGGGTCTCAACCCCGACCTTTACTGGGCCTACAAAGCCACTCGATGGACAGCTCGCGAGGATTTCGGCCCATCAGGTAATGTCTGGCTCTCCTATTCCCTGCCCCTGCGGCTGGAGTTGTTCGCGGGCGTCGGCAGATCGGTGCGATTCCCTGACCCTGCAGAGCGGTTCACCGTCCTTAAGCGCAAAGGCACTGACTGGATCGGCAATCCGAACCTCGAACCGACAAGGAACACCGAAGCAGATCTCGGTTTCCAGTATCGGGACCGGAGATTCATGGTCCGGCCGACGATCTATTACAGTGATCTTGCCGACTACATAACCGTGCACAATCAGCCGCGAGTCAACGCCGTCCCCGGGGTCATCAACGCGGCCGCGCGCTCGTTCGAAAACGTTCAGGCGAAGATTTACGGCGGAGAACTCGCGTACAGCTTTGCAATAGTCCCCTCGCTGCTGCTGACCGGCGGCGGTTGTTATGCGCGGGGACGCAAGGACGCCCTTCCGGCGTTTGGAATCTCGGATCCGGATCTGGCCGAGATGCCGCCGGTGCGGGTCCGGACGGCGCTGCGTTACGGGGAAAGCAGGTTCTTCGGTGAAGTCGAGAACATTCTGGCCGGTTCACAAAGGCGGACGGACTCGGAGTTGAAGGAAAGCCCTACAGCCGGGTATTCGGTGGTGAGCGTCAAGGCCGGAGTCCACACGAAGAAGTTGAAGTTTGCGGCAGGGATCGACAACCTGCTCAATCGTTTCTACTACGAGCACTTCTCATATCAGCGCGACCCCTTCCGCCTGATGACCAAGGTTCCGGAACCGGGAAGGAGCCTTTATTTCACACTAACTTACGGCGTGTTTGATTGAAATGCCGGTGGTGGGTCGGTTTAGCGCTGGAGTCGCGCTACGGAGGACACGCAGCGAAGGGATGAGAAGCGTTTTATGGGAAGCAGCCTGGAGCGGAGTAAGCGGCCCTGTAACGCGACTCCAGCGCCAAACTGATCCACCTCCGAAAATGCCTTGTCCTTTTGCCCGCTGCCGGTACAATGCAACCTGGGGTTTTGCAGGCGCGGAGCATTTTATGGAGTGCGGCGGCGAAGGAGTCCGACGGCTCCATAAAATGCTGCCTGCATTGATAGGACGGACTTTTCACCCTTCTTCCAGGGAGTAATTGATGGCGCAGGCTCTTCTTGATTTCCACAGCTGGCTGAACGGCCTCATCTGGGGCTGGGCAATGATTGTTGTCCTTCTAGGAGTCGGGGTCTACCTGACGATTCTGACCCGGGGAGTCCAGTTTCGAAAGCTGGGATTCACCTTAAGGGAGGTCCTGGGCAAGGTCTTCAAGAAAGGCCGGGGAGAAGGCACCGTATCTCCGTTCCAGGCAGTCGCGACCGCACTGGCTTCGACTGTGGGGGTCGGGAACATCGCCGGCGTTGCCACTGCGATCTTCCTGGGAGGGCCCGGCGCTTTGTTCTGGCTGCTCGTGTCAGGAATCCTCGGGATGTGCACGAAGTTCGTCGAAGTCGCCATTTCGCTTCGCTACAGGGAGCCGGACGAGACCGGGACCATGCGGGGAGGCGCGATGTATGTCCTCTCCCGGGGTCTGGGGATGCCTTGGCTCGGGACCATTTTCGCGATTCTCACTGCCACCGCAGCTTTTGGGATCGGGAACATGGTCCAGGCCAACTCCGTATCCCAGGCGGTGTTTTCTACTTTTGAGATTCCGACCTGGGTGTCAGGCGTTGCGATTGCGCTCCTGACTGCGCTCGTGATCCTCGGCGGCATCAAGAGGATCGCCGAGGTGACCCAGATCCTGGTCCCGTTCATGTGCATCACTTATCTGCTGGCCGGGCTGTTCGTGCTCCTCACTCATTTGACTGACGTGCCTCGGATCGTTTCGCTCGTCCTTGGATCAGCCTTCTCGGGACACGCAGCTGTCGGCGGCTTTGGCGGCGCGGTAGTGCGGGACACGATTCGCTATGGCATCGCTCGAGGACTTTTTTCGAACGAGGCTGGATTGGGCAGCGCGCCTATGGCCCACGCGGCCGCAGTCACCGATCACCCGATCCGGCAGGCCGTTTATGGAATCTTCGAGGTCTTCGTCGATACGATTCTTGTTTGCACAGTCACCGGATTCGTCATCCTCGCAACCGACACCTGGCACAGTGGACTGACCGGCGCCGCATTGAGCGCCAAAGCTTTTGAGACAGGACTGCCCGGGGTCTGGGGAGATGTAGTAATTACCATCGCCCTTCTAACCTTCGCTTTCTCCACCCTGATCGGCTGGTCGTTCTACGGAGAGACAGCGGCCGTGTACCTGCTCGGAGCAAAGGCGGCCATGCCCTACCGGATCCTATGGGTGATTCTGGCCTATTTCGGCGCCGTCGGCAGTCTGCATCTGGTGTGGGATGTCGCCGACACTCTGAACGGCCTCATGGCCATACCCAACCTCGTCGCCGTGCTTGCCTGCAGTCGTCTGATCGTGCAGATGCAGAAGGAGTTTTTCTCCCGCAACGGCAAGCGATCGCACCTCTAACATAGGGTTGATCGAAGAGGGAGCGGTCTACACCGGTCCGACACAAGTTGCGGAGGCTATGGCCGGGCTCTCGGCGAGCCCGGCGCCGGACTCTGGAGAGTCCGGCCACAATACCGTATCATCCTCGGCATGAACGCTCGACCGCGTCGAACTCTCCGAATTCTGGGCTGGTCGCTTGCCGCGATTCTCATTCTCTTGATAGCCGCCGGTGGAATTTTCTACATGGCGCTGCACGCGAGTCTCCCTCAAATCGACGGTACCCTGCGGCTCCCCGGGCTTAAGGACCGGGTCGTGGCGGAACGGGACGAGCTCGGAGTGCCCACGATCCGCGCTCGCAACCGGGTGGATGCCGCTCGGGCAACGGGTTTCCTGCACGCGCAGGATCGTTTCTTTCATATGGATCTCTCGCGGCGAATGGGCGCGGGCGAGCTCGCCGAGCTGCTCGGTCCGGCGGTCCTGGACACTGATCGGGGGTTTCGGTTCCATCGTCTGCGTGCTACCGCGCGCCAAGCCATGCGGCGTCTGCCTGCCTCTCAGCTGGAGTTGATGCAGGCGTACACCGAAGGAGTCAACGCCGGCCTGAAAGCTCTCAGCGCGCGCCCCCCGGAGTATCTGATCCTGCGCACTCAGCCGAAGCCCTGGGCGCCGGAGGATTCCCTTCTCGTGGCGGATGCAATGTTCTTTTTTCTGCAGGACAGCCGCGGCAGGCAGGAAGCGGAGATCGCATTGCTCGCGGAGCTTCTTTCGCCGAAGGCCTTCGATTTCTTCGTGCCTCGCGGCACAGAGTGGGATGCGGCTATCGACGGGACCGACTCCCCGGCTCCCCCCGTCCCCTCCCCCGAAGAGTTTTCTTTTAGCCGCCTGGCCCCTGGGAGCGCAGGCATCCTGCCTGCACCGGGGCCGCAGGCATCCTGCCTGCCCGACCCCTTTGCGAGATCGATTGAGGGTGTGACTACCGGCAGCAACTCGTGGGCCGTTGACGGCACTCTCTCCATGAGCGGTTCGGCCCTGGTTGCGAACGACATGCATCTCGGTTTGCGCTTGCCCAACACCTGGTATCGGATGCGGATAGTGTGCGAGGGGAGTCTTGATATCGCCGGAGTGACGCTCCCCGGCGTGCCGGCGGTCGTCGTGGGCAGCAACCGGAAGATCGCGTGGGCCTTCACGAACAGCATGCTCGACCTGACGGACCTGATCCTCCTTGAGATTTCGCCCGATAATCCGCGGCTTTACCGCACGCCAGGCGGATGGGTGCCTTTCAAGGAAGAGGTCGAGACACTGAAAGTCAGGGGCGGCGCAGACCTGAAGCTGACGATCGAAACCACGATCTGGGGTCCTGTTCTACCCGGGCCCGAAGACTCGAAAAAGAAAGCCGTGCGCTGGATTGCCCACTTACCGGAAGCTGTGAATCTCGGATTGCTCGAGATGGAGCAGGCCAGCGACGTAGAAACGGCGCTTGCCCTCGCCCCGCGATGCGGCGTTCCTACTCAGAACTTCGTGGTCGGTGACCGGACGGGCCGCATTGGTTGGACCTTGATGGGCCGATTGCCCCGTCGAGTCGGATTTACCGGTCTCCTGCCGGTGTCCTGGGCGGACGGCAAGAATCGGTGGGATGGTTGCCTTGACGGGAGCGACTACCCGCGCGTCGTGAACCCTCCGGATGGCCGGATATGGACAGCCAACAACCGGATCGCAGGCAGCCCGGCGTATCTCGCCGCAGGCCCCTGGGACGTGGACCTCGGCGCGAGGGCCCGTCAAATTCGGGACGATCTCCGGGCCCGAGGCAAGTTCGGGCCGCAGGAGATGTTGGCGATCCAACTTGACGACCGGGCCGTCTTTCTCAGCCGCTGGCGGGATCTGCTCCTGTCCACAGCGGCTCTGCCGGGAAGCTCTCGCGTGAAGCAAGCTGGGGAGGTGCGCCGCCTGGTTCAGAACTGGGGCGGGCGAGCGGCAATCGAATCCGCGGGATACCGGCTCGTCCGCGGTTTCCGAGCTCTCTGCCTGGAGCTGGCTCTAGCTCCCATTACCGACCGCTGCCGCAAAATCGATCCGGAATTCGAGTACCCGACTCGTCAGGTAGAAGATTCCGTCTGGGTCCTGCTTAACGAAAAGCCGGCGCACCTGCTGAATCCCGCTTTCAAGAGCTACGATGACCTACTCGTGGCCGCTCTGGAGAAACTTGTGGCAGATCTGAGATCACAGGGCCTTACTCCGGCCGACGCTACCTGGGGGAAGCGAAATCGGGTCCTCGTCAGGCATCCCATGAGCCAGGGAATTCCGCTCGTGGGCAGCTGGCTCGATATCGAGGCGCAGGCTCTGCCCGGCGACTCTCACATGCCGCGCTTCCAGGCGCCGACGGCGGGGGCGTCCGAGAGGATCGCCGTTTCTCCCGGTCACGAAGAGCAGGGACTGTTCCAAATGCCGGGCGGCCAGAGCGGCCATTTGCTTTCCGAGTATTACCGGAAAGGACACGAGGCCTGGGCCTCCGGGAAGCCGGCGCCCTTCCTTCCCGGGGCTGCGCGCCACACCCTGACGCTTTCGCCGTAACAAAGGGAGCGATGCGGTGTCAAAGGATAACCAGACCATGAGTTCGGTAAATCGAGGATCTCTCATGACCTTCTCACGCCGTCACATCGTCCTTGCCCTCTGTTTGATAATTGTGTCGCTCGTCTGGTCAACTGCTCGTGGCGCCGGGCTCGGCAGTGGTGGCCCGGTGACTCCTCTTGACGTTCTTCGCGTCGACCTCTACGGCAAACGGGTCTGGCTGACGGGGAGTGTCAACCAGACCGAGCTGGTTTTTCAGTTCGACTCTGCGGCCGGATCCTCGCTTCTGACGCCGAAGGCAGCCGAGCGTGCCGGCCTGGAAGCCGACGCCTGGGCCACAGCCGGCGGGGCGGGCGACAACACTATTCGGATTCGGGTGGCAAGGGGAGTGACAATGCGACTGGGCCGTCTTTCGTGGATCGCCCCCAGCGTTGTCCTGATTCCGCTCGACAACATTGATGAAGGTACGGGCCGGCGGGCTGATGGGCTGATCGGGAAAGACTTCCTGGATCGCTTTGTCGTGGAGATCGACTACTCAACCGGGCTGATGAGCGTCTACGACCCTTCCAAGTACGCTTACTCCGGAACGGGGACCTCATTCCCCATAGCGCTGGCCGAAGGACCGATTATCGAGGGAAAGATCACGATGCCCGGACGCGGCTCACTGCCATGCCGCCTGCTGGTCGATGCCCCGTTTACGGGAAGCCTCGCTTTCAGCCGGCCGTTCCTCGAAAAGCACCGTCTCCTGGAGGCGGCAAAGGTTCTGACGCCGAAACTGCTGACGAGCAAGATGGGCGGGGTTGGAGGGGAGTCGCTCATTCATGTCGGCCGGGTCCAATCCCTGGCCTTAGGCCCGTACTCCTTCGAGCGTCCGATTGCAGAATTCTGCCTGGCCGAGGGCGGCACTCTGGCTCGATCGGACATTGACGGCCTTCTTGGTGCCGAGATCCTACGCCGCTTCCGCGTGATCTTCGACTTTCCGCACCGTCGGATGATCCTCGAGCCGGCTAGCCCTCTCAAAGACCCGTTTGAGTACGATATGAGCGGACTCGAGATCCGTGCCGTCTCGCCGGAACTGAAAGCGTTCACGGTCCGGCGGGTTCACGAGGGCAGTCCCGCAGCGGGGGCGGGCGCGCAGGTAGGCGATAGGATCACCGTGATCAACGGCCGCCCGGTTCAGCAGTTCACGCTGCCGGAGATTCGCGAAACGCTGAGAGTTCCGGGGCGTGAGATCCGCCTATCAATCATGCGCGGCCAGGAGCAAAAAGAGCTCGTCTTTGTCCTCAGAAGGCTAATTTAGCTCCGCTGCCGAAAACGGCGAAGATCGGTTTTCTATTGCGGGACATGGCGCTTCCTTGGCAGTATACGCCGCATGATCAGGACGTCCTGCTGCTGTGTGCTGGTTCTGCTCTTAGTCACGATTCTTCTGACGCCCCTCGCCATCGGACAGAAAAAGGCGGGAGAACCGGTCAAATACCCGATCGTCCACGTTCGCAAGTGGCAGGTTAACTACACGCTGACCGCCTCGGAGAAGTTCTCCGTGAAGCCCGGGCCTAAGGGCGAAGCCTTCCATCAGCCGTCCTGGAGCATCAACGGGTCGGCGATTCTCGAGGCGATAGATACGGATGGCTCCCCTCGTAGGGTGCCTGCAGACGCGACCGGCAACGTCTGGGAAGGGTCGACTGACAGCAGCGGGTCGTTCATGGGCCAGTGCTGGATGGAGCCGTCGGCAGGTTTCAGGCAGACCTACGTCGGGGCCGGCTCAGCCGCTCGCGGCAGCCGGTCAGGCAACAACATGACGTTCCGAGTGGACGCCCAGCAAGGCACTTACGAGATCAGCCTTACTCTCGAATTGGACGGCCGGCTGCTGCTCGACACATCGGAGGCCGCCAAGAAGCTAGAGGAGGTCAGGTCGAAATCTAACAGCAGCGATGTGCTTAGCGAGGCGCTATTCGAATTCCTTCGCTCGCTGGTCAAGAGTGCACCGGAAGGCGAGCGGTTTAAACAGCAATTTGACCCGGAGTCGCTTCGACAGCCTCTTCCCAATTCCGGGCAGGCGGCGACGGTCTCCGGTTCGAGGAAGGTGAGCCAGTATGTTCAGGGACTGGTCGTCAGCGCTGTCAAGGCCGATTTCTCCTGGACCATCACTCCGTACGACGGATCGAAAGATGCAGATGTTACGCTGGCCGGTTGCACGGAGCTGGGGGTCGGCCAACAGGGGACGGTGACTGCGAAGGGACAGCCGGCGGGTGGAAGCTACCGGTATTGGGTCGACCCCTCGTCCGCACTCGCCGTCGAAGGGCAGGGTTCGACTGCCAAGATCAGCGCGACGGCGCCAGGACAGGCAACCCTTCACGTCGAGTACTCTGCGCCGGACGGAAAGAAAGGACAGACTTCACAGCCGGCCACTTGCCTG
>Ga0105091_10000979_pt1 | contig 12388 bp, 9 predicted proteins | sample PPLLak1March2015_FD_87022 | JGI IMG/M metagenome (GOLD analysis project Ga0105091, IMG submission 87022) | Freshwater sediment microbial communities from Prairie Pothole Lake near Jamestown, North Dakota, USA - PPLs Lake P7 Core (1) Depth... | ecosystem: Environmental > Aquatic > Freshwater >... | reverse complement strand
GACTATAGACATCCGCCCCCTCCGGGGGCAAAACCTTAAGTAAACAGTATTGAGTCTACAAGGGACAAAAGGGACAAAAGGGACATAAGGGACATAAGAGACACAAGAGAACCAAGGGACATTGAAGTCGCTTGCGTCCCTTCTGTCCCTGTTGTCCCTTGTGTCTCTTGTGTCTCTTGTCAAACCGTCTTCACCGCACTGCTTGCATGCACAACGCGCCGGAACCTCAAGAACTTCGCTGGGTTTCCGACAACGACGGTCCATGGCTCGACATCATGAAACACGGCCGCCCTCGCCCCGACGACCGCGCCCTCACCGATGCTGACACCCGGGCCGACAAACGCGCCGGCTGCAACCCACGCCCCTGCTCCGATCGTAATCGGGGCGGTGACCAAGGGCATGTTCAGCTGATCAACATCGTGGCTCGCGGCACAAAGATGCGTGTATTGACTGACCGTTGCATGTGCGCCGATCCGGATTGGCGCGACACAATAACAATCGACTCCCCAGGCCAGGCAGCTGTAAGCGCCCATCTCGAGGTTCCACGGGGCCCAGATCCGAACCGAAGCATAAGGGTGAGCTCCCTTCCCGATCCTGGCCCCAAAAAGGCGCAGCAGAAAGCGCCGCCAAAAGTAGAAGGGCCTGGGACTCGGCCGGTATAAGAGAACCCAGACGATCGTCCAGGCGACCCGCCCGAACTTGTTTCGCCAGGAATGCCGGCTCGGAGGGTCGACGAGATCGAGAAACAAGGGATTGTTCATAGAAATCGGCAGACCGTCTGTGTCACTGCCCCCTCACTGCTACATACTGCCGATTGGCTGCCTTGGTCAGTCGGTCAGTCGGTCAGTTGGTCAGTGGTCAGATTACAGTCTCGGGAATCGGCCCTCCCCCGAGCAGCCACTCGTACACTTTCGTCATCCGGCCAGCGATTTCCGGCCAGGCGTACTTTTGACGGACGAGGGCCAGCCCCTGCCTTCCCATTTCGGTTCTATCCCGGTCCGACATCCGGATCAGCTCAGCTATCGCCCGGCTGAGACCTTCGACATCCGGTGCCGTCCGGATCGCGGCGCCGTGAGCAAAACCATTCGGGAGGTTACAGCGTTCGGTCATGATAACCGGCAATTCGTGGGCCCACGCCTCGAGCACAACCATGGGCAGCCCTTCGCTGATCGAGGGGAGGATCAGGCCGTCAGCGGAGAAAAGCAATGAAGTCAACGCTCCCCCAAAAACAGGACCGTATAGACGGACACGAGGAACCCCGAGGTCGTCAACCAGAGCTTGAAGCTCCTCCAGGTGGGTCGAGTCGCCCCACCCGGCGATCGACAGGTGCCAGTCTCGAAAACCGGGAACCGAAAGCTCCTCGAGCCGTTTCCACGCACGCACAAGAGAAGGCAGCTGTTTCTTTGGATGCAAGCGGCCTATGTACAAAAGCACGTTCCCGGTTTCCCGCGACCTGCCGTCGGGCCTCGGCCGTTCGGGCACGTCGACGCCGTTTGGAATCTCACAAATCGAGTTCGGGAAGCCAAGTTTCCGGATCGCCTGGGTCTCAGCCGGGCAGAGGGAACGGATGCAACGAGCCGACCGGAGATTTCTGTCTTCAAAAAGGATACGGGCGATTCTCTTCTTGGCCCAGGAGTGCCGAAGCGCCCATGGATCCAGCATCCCGTGGCTGGAGATGACCAGCGGCCGGCCCGAGGACTCGGCCCACCGCCAGGCAACAATCGACGGGTACATCCAGATTCCATGGAGGTGCACCAGGTCAACCTCCTGAGACCGGAGGCATTCGGAAAAGCCCGGAGCATAACCGAACCACCTCGGCCCAACGACCTCAAAGAGGTGGACATCAAGAGGCTGCCAGTACTTCAAAAAGTCATCGCTGTACTCGTCTCTCAGCGAGAGAACATCCGACTCTATTCCACCGGAAAATTGCATTTCCTGGGCCAGCCGGCGCGAGGCGTGGAAAACCCCGCCTGCCCGTCGCGAGATGGAGCTGACCAGTAGACCGGTTTTCACGATATTGTCTTCGTTGTTGTGAGCCCGTGTTGCTCGGCATCCTGCTGCGCGACGGCATCCTCCCCCCGTCTGAGCCACACGAGCACCGGCCAAAGGAACAGAAAGTAGAACAGAAGACGGCCTGGCAAAATGACCAGGGCTCCGTAGATACTCTCCGGGATCATCATCGCCCAGATCGTGTACCAGAGCTGAGTCTCTGTCCCGGTTTGAGCGCGTTCCCACAACCATCGTGAGAAGAAACCAAGCAGGTAATACAGTAAAGCGCCAAAGAACCAGAATTCGGCGAAGGCGTTTGAGGGCCCGGTTGGGGTGGACCCATAGGGAATGGACCAGCGATAAGTCTTGTAGCTGATATCTTCGTCACTGCTTTTGAGAAAGAGCGATTGCTTGAACTCCTCCCCGACAAGCTGGCGGGGCACCAACTGGGCGATGGTCGAGTTGTAGAAGCCTTTTCCAAAGTCGAGAATTCCCGTTCTGTTTACAGCCGCCGCAGTGACGACCAGGGCGTCAAACTCGGCGTAAGACGTCCCGCTCAGCACCTCCTTCACCGACGCCTTGACCTGGATCTCACTGATTTCGCCGTTTCTGAAGCCGAACTGGCTGAGCGCGCGGTACTGTGGGGCAATCAGGACAAACAGGCCCCCGAGCACCAGCGCCGCAGCAAACAGCCAACGGGGCGGGGTCCACTTCCGAACAAAAAAGAAGCCGAAGAGGAAGATCAAGCATAGAAACACCGTCATCGAGCGGCGACCGAGCAGGAGCGAGACAGCGACCGGGTAAATGCTGAACAGGGCGACAGTCACGGTTTTCGCCGTGTTCGGCTGACGCAACGCGCCCAGGAGAGTGAGCATCAGCCCCGGGTAGATCATCTGGGCAATGCCGAAGTAGAGGACCGGAAGCCCCCGCCATTCGAGCGCGTAATGGCCTCCCTCAGTGAACTGGTGGATAAAACCCCCACTGAGCTCAGCCAGCTTGTAGGCGCCGAAAAACCCGATGCCGTAGAGCACTACGCCCGACAAGAACGACGAAGGCGCGCAGTTGCGCCGATCGCCCGCCGACGGCGGCGCGACAGGATGAAGGTACCCCAGCCATCCGCAAGCAGCGCACAGTGCCGACATCGCAAGCGCGGTCTCGAGTCCGTGGTCACTTAAGACCGGGTTCGGGTACTTCCCGGGGTTGCGGAGTGCGCCGACGATTTGCGGACACATGAAGAAAAGCCAGGTCGCGCCGGCCATCGTCGGAAACTGATAGAAGTGCTCGCGCCGGGCGAGCCCCCATGCAAGCATAGCGACCGAAAGTGCTACCAGGATTGTGAAAAGAAGCCAGACGATCATGAAGCATTGTTTTTGCCCCCGTGGGGGCGGATGTTTGTAGTAATCCAGCGGGGCGGGGCAGGCGCCCGCTGGATTACTACAGACATCCGCCCCCTAACGGGGGCAAAAAACCTAAACCGGTGACATTTCCTCGGGAGGGCTATGGTCTACCGCGGCCTGCGCCACCCGGGGTGTTGGCCTGCCAGACAGGTGCTCCCCCAAAACCTTCAGCAACCGCTCCCCATACGCCTCCACGCTTAGATCCTGCCGCGACGCGGCGTTTGCCTGGAGGCGGCTCAGAAAACCCCGGTTTCCGGCCAGCTGTTCCACGAGGTGCACGATGGCATCGACGTCACCCACGGGAACGATAAAGCCATCAACGCCGTTTCGCACCAGGCTGCCGGTATTACGAGTGCAGATAACCGGCAGCCCGGCCCTCAGCGCCTCATACGTAACCGTTGCAGAGCCTTCGCAGATGGAAGGAAGAAGGAAAACGTCTGCACAGGAGTAATGCTCGGCTAGCTCTCGCCGAGGAACAGGTCCCAGCAATTCGACGACCGACTCCAATTCGGCCCGCATCGGCTGCGGGAACAGCCAAGGTCCGATCATCCGGAAGTCGGCAAATTGCCGGGTGGCTCTCGCTGCCTCCAAAACGTACGGTGCGCCTTTTCGAACACCGATTGAACCGACGGTCAGGACTCTCAGTCGTCCGCCGTGACTCTTTCTGGCCCGACTCGAGAAAGTATCGTCAACGCCGTACGGAACGACCACGCACTTGTGAACAGGTCCCATGCATTCTTTGATCCCGTCACACACAAAGTCCGATCCGCAAACGATGAGATCCGCGGCCTCCCATTCCAACTCTTCCCGCCTTTGGAAATCGGCCACCCGACTATCATCGTGTCTTGGCTCTTCCCAGCCCGGAAATCTCTCGGCGAGCAACTCTTCCTCTTTTTGCCGCGGTGCTATCGTCTGTTCGACGATAGCCAGCAGACCCCTTTGCTTCGCCCTCTCGAGCAGCTCCAGGGCCGCGCCGTTATATGCGTAAACAGCCGCCGCTTTGTCAAAAGAGCCGTTGCCGATCAGCTCGCAGAACCGTCGGCCCGCCCAGAGGTGCGTTGCAGTGAGCTCCGAAGCGCTTCGCGCCATTCTGAGCCGAGCCGTGTACTGACACCCAAACCTCCAGAAGGGCGTGACCAAACTTGACGGTATGCCGTCGGCCGCTCGCGCCAGAAGGCGTCTGGCCAAGGCAGGCTTGAACGGGCCAGGCAACAGGCGGACGAGACGCCCCACAACCGGTGTGGCGTACAAATCGGTATATAGGCGGGCCAGCATGTTCGCGCGGAACAGCACGCGAGGAACCGCGTAGTTCATGCGGGCCCCTAGCTGCGCGACAATGATCAACGGCGTAGCCACCACTTCCTCACGCTCAAAGCTTGCGATACTCGACTTCTAATAAAACAGCCGTTCTCTCCATCTTCGGAGCAACGGTTTTATCGCTTCAGGGAGCAAATTGGAGACACCCGGCCGGATCCCCGCCGGCAGCGTCCAGTCGGACAGAGAAAGCGGCTCTGCGATTGTCGGCCCATTCTCGAGCAGCGACCTTATAAGCCTCGCCCACATGTCACCCATCCGAGCGGACGAGTAGCAGGTCATTGCTTTCTGTCGAGCCGCCTCGGACATCCTTCGGAGCCCTTCACGGTCCGCGTATGCCTTACGAATAACGGATGCCGCGTCATCCGGATTCCCCGCTTCAAACAGCCATCCGGTGACCCCTGATTCCACGACCTGATCCGTCACCAAGCGAATTCTTGAGACGACAGGGACGCAGCCCGCTGCCATCGACTCAAGGAGCGCCATCGGAAATCCCTCGTAATGGGACGGCATCAGAAAGAGATCATGCTGACCGAAGACCTCCGGAACGCAGTCGATAGAAACAGGCCCTGCAAAGTCAACGGGCAGCCTTACGTGGGACATCCGGCGTTTGAGCTCATCCAGGTCGGGACCATCTCCGGCAATGGTCACCCGGAGGTCAAGATCGCCGAGCCGTCTCAATAGTTCGGGAATCAGGAAAACGCCCTTCGACTGCTGCTCGATCCTGCCAAGGCTCAAGATCCTCAGTTCCCGGCCTGCGTGCGGCGGCCTGGCCTGTCCGGCACAAAATTTCTCGATATCGATTCCGTGCGGAATTTGATGGCAACGTCCTTGGGGAAAGCCAAACCTCGTCACCAGATCACGCCGAATCCTGGGAGAACCGACGACTGTCGCATGCACGTGATCTCTGACGGCTCGAGCATAGCTGTACGTCCCTCGAGTGATGCTGTGAACAATCATGATCCTCAAGATGTGCGCGGGGAGATAACGCGCAATGTTGGCCTGAAGCTCTCCGGCGAGGACAGGGATGATGACGCCGTCGTACCCGCTCTCGCAGATGTGCCTGGCCAACTCGCAGGCTTGATCCCTGATTCGGCTGACATCGACTGCCGTGACCTCTCCATAAGCACGTTCACTGGAGACCCGTGGATCATCAGCGGCTTCCTGTTCGCGCCTGCCGATTGCGATCCAACGTACCACTATTCCGTGCTTTGCAAGCGAGCGGCGCAGGTTCTGAGAGAAGGTATACGTGCCTCCCAGGTGCGGCACGCAGAGTGATGCGAGTCTTATTTCACTTTTCTCCGTCGGCCACCCTACCTTTCGACCGCGAGCTCCCGCCTTCGCATCAGCACAACCAGGCACACCAGGTAGCCGGCTAACTGAAGCAGGTGCGCGATCAGGCTGCTCCAGGCAAGCCCTTCAGCGCCCAGGCCACGAAAGAGCCATGTGCCGCCGATCATCGCCCCGGACCAGAAGAGGCTGACGCCAAACGGGAGCCAGACGGCTCCCCATCCCATGAGCGTATTCCATAGAGCACCGGTTGCGGCCATGACGACGGCCAGGATCGCGAGCAGGACCAGCAGCTTGCTTCCCGATTCGTACTGCGGCCCGTACATTCTCATGATGCTGCCCGCCAAAAGCACCACCGGGAGCGCAACTGCGACAGCCGTGCAGGTGTTGACAACGAGACCCGTCCGGCACACCTGCCTCGACTCTGCCTCGTGCCCCTCACTGGCCAGACTGGACGAAAAAGGCAGCAACAGCGGGCCAAGAAGTCCTGGCAGGAACAGGATCGCGGACCGCCAGGCGGAAGCCGCATTGAACAGGCCCAACTCCGCATAGCCATTCGGCTGGTGAGCAAGGATCGCGTTGCAGACCCAATAGGTTGGCATGACCAGCACACCTGTCAAAACCGCCGGGAGGCTGAACTTCCAGAGAATGGGGAACTCGCTGCGTAACGACGAATAGACGATTCGGATCTGCCGACGCATGGCTTCGGTCCTGACCGCCCGAAAACTGAGAAAGCAATTGGTTGCAGCAGTGAGGATCAAGGCCAGAACGCATCCGCGTAATCCGGCGAAGTAGCCGCCGCAGACGAATACCGGGAAGGACACGATTGCGACCACCGTGTTGATTCGGGCAAGCTGCTTGAAAGCTTCGAATCCGGCGAGAGCTCCGCTCTGCGCCGCTGCCAGGGCGGCCAGCAGGAGCAGAAGGCTGGAATAGGCGAGAAGGGTAGCGAGGTGTGGAGCGGCCAGTGCGACCGCCAGGCGGTTTGAAAAGACGGCAAGTAGCGCCGCGGCCAGGGCACCGCCGAGCAACCCGACCAGGGTCGAGAGGCCTATTACACGACCTGACCTGGCCGGATCTTTCTCGCGAAGCTCGGCGACGTGCTTCGTGCCTGTCTCCGCCAGTCCAAACGCCCCAAGCACGGCGAACATGCCCGTCGTGCTTTGGATTATCCCCAGCTCCCCGAATACAACGCTGCCGAGAGTCCGTGCAATGATGATGGATGCCAGGAGGCCCAGCACTCTTGAAACAAATGCGCCCGCCAGGCTCCAGAGCCCTGCGCTTGCGAGACGCAATTGCAGCGGAGAAAGCGTCAGCCGCCGGCGAGACCCGGCCACGACACCGGTGGAACTCATTGTTTGGTTTTGCCGAACTTGTTGTGCCGCTGGAATTTGCGAGAATAAAAGTATTTGGGGTTTTCTGCGCGGCGCTTCGCGCCCGTAACTTACATTCTTGAATCAGAAGGCTGAACATCGGGTGGAGGCAGGAGTGGCGTCTGCCTTGGCGTTTGATAATGGGCCGATCTTGTTAAGGATTGGGCCGCTCTTGCCCGTAAGTCTAACATGACAAAGAGAGCTCTAGGAAGCACGCCCCCGCACCGGCCCCAGGTCAGACCCGAAAGAACCCGAAGCACAGTTTGATTGTGTTCATCGATTCTGCCGGCGTAGGTCAAAGCGACGCTGGCTTCGCGCCATTGGTTGAATTCGCGTTACAGCCGCGCCCGGAGCGAACGGGCTTCAGCCCGGAGCGCAGTAAGTGGACCACCCATCGAACCGTAACGCGCATTGGATGCTCCGCTTACTCCGCTCCGGGACTCACAAAACGAGCCCCTCCACTACGTGCGCGGCTCTGTAACGCGACTCCAGCACAAAGTGCGCCACTGCAGGGAGCCAACTCATGTTGACATTCTACCCGAGGCCCTGCTATTCTTGGGTCGAATGTCTACACGAGATACGGAAAGCAAGCGTGTTGCTCTGCTCCAGGGGACCCTGGATCTGCTGATCCTCCGGACCTTGCTCTTCGGCAAGGAACACGGACAGGGAATAGCGCGAGCGATTCAGGCCCAGAGTGGCAACGAGCTTCTAGTTGATCACGGGTCGCTCTACCCGGCGTTGCAAAGATTAGAGGCTAAGGGCCTCGTGACAGCGGAATGGGGCATCAGCGGCAACAATCGAAAGGCGAGGTTCTACACGCTTACCCCGGCCGGGAAGAAGCAGCTCCTAACCGAGACACGGGAGTGGGAACGTATTGTCGGCGCCATCGCGCGAGTCCTGAGCGCCGAAAATCCCTTAGGCTAAAGAGGCTTCATGTGGTTCCCCAAGCGCCGCGACAACGATTTTGACACCGAAATCGAGTCTCACATCCTTTTGGAGGTGGACCGGCTCGTCGCAGAAGGTATGCCGCCGGCCGAAGCGGAAGCGGCCGCCAGGCGGGCGTTCGGAAACCTTACAATCGCCCGCGAAGCCTTCTTTGAAGGGCAACGCTGGCTGTGGTTTCATGAGCTCCGGCAGGATCTACGTTACGGTTTGCGGTCCTTTCGGAAGGCGCCGGCTTTCACGGCGGTCGTGATCCTGACGATTGCTCTCGGAATCGGTGCAAGCACGGGAGTGTTCAGCTTGATGGACGCCGTGCTGCTGCGCTCGCTCCCCGTAAAGAACCCGAAGGAGCTCGTCTTCCTGGAAACTGCTGGAACCGCCGGACCCTCAGGCCCCCCGTCTTATCCTTGCTTTTCCCGTTTGCGTGCCGAAACGACCTCCTTCTCCGGCATGGCGGCCTTCGCCAGCGACGAGTTGCGAATTGAGATCGGCGGCAGGCCGGAACAAGTCATGGGGCAGGTTGCTTCCGGGGACTATTTCGAGGTCCTCGGGGTGAAACCGAGACTGGGACGGTTGATGGAGGCCGAAGACGAGAAGCTGACTCCGCCGATTACCGTGATCAGCGAGCGTTATTGGCGGCAACGGTTCGGTGGGGATCCGGGGGTCATCGGGAAGTCGATTTCATTTCGCAACCAGGCATTCACCGTTGTTGGAGTGACGCCAGCGGAGTTTTTCGGGTTGCAGCCCGGGTCTCCCGTGGATCTCACGTTTCCGATTACCATCGAAGGGGCGCCACTTGCGGATCCCGGAACGCTTTGGCTGCACGGAATCATCGCCCGCCTGAAACCAGCCGCTTCAGCCGAGGCCGCGCAAGCCGAGGCGGACAACATCTTCCGGTCTTTCGTGTCCCCCTCTCTGTTTCCCGCTGATTTGATTGCCAAGCACTTCCACCACCTCCAGGTTGAACCGGCTGCACAGGGGCTGGACATGCTTCGCCGTCGTTTCTCCAGGCCCTTGTACGCATTGATGGGCATCGTCGGTCTCGTGCACTTGCTGGCTATTGCCAATGTTGCGAACCTGCTGCTGGCCCGTGGGATCAACCGAGGACGGGAGCTCGGTATCAGGTTGGCGGTGGGCGCCGGGCGGGCGCGGATCGTGCGGCAACTTCTGACCGAAACGCTACTCCTGTTCTGTTTGGGGGCTGTCCCAGGAGTGCTGCTTGCGGGCTGGGGAGTGCGTTTGATCGGGAACTTGTTTCACGAGGGCCGTCGCCCGATCACTCTGGAAGCTGGGCTCAACTGGCGCGTCTTGGCGTTCGCGCTGGTAGTCACCCTACTGGCCGGTCTGATTTCAAGCGTGATGCCGGCCTGGCGAGCATTCCGAACCGATCCGGAGCAGGCGATCAAAGAGGGGCAGGAGCGCTCGAGTGAATCGCGCGGCAGCGCGATGCTTGCGCATGGGCTGGTCGCATTTCAGGTGGGCGTTTCCCTCGTTCTATTAGTCGGAGCAGTAGCGTTCGCAAAGACTCTCGCGAGCCTCCGTAATGTCGATCTCGGCTTTCGGGCTCAGGAAGTTTTGACGATGTCGCTACGGGTCCCGGAAGGGTACCGGCAAGCCGGCTCATCGACTGCCTTGTGGAATGAGGCTCTGGAGAGCGTGCGGCGACTCCCCGGTGTTCGAGCAGCGGCAGTGTCCATATTTACACCGTTGTCCGGGCGGGATCGTGGACGCCTGGTCCGGGTTCGTGGTTATGAACCGGCAACTACCGAAGATGCGACGATTCACATCAATCAAGTATCTGAAGGATATTTCGAAGTCCTGGGAATGTCCTTGCTCCGCGGACGCCTGTTCACCGACCGGGACGCGGAGCGAGCCACGCGTGTGGCACTGATCAACGAATCCGCAGTGCGCAAGTTTTTCGAGGATCGAGATCCCATTGGCGAATCGCTGGAGCTCCGCAGGACGGGGGGATACAGCGCGTACCGAATTATTGGGGTGGTGCGGGACACCAAACACATGGACCTCCGGGAGGCCTCCAAGCGCTTTGCCTTCCTTCCACTGCGACAGCCGATAGATGTCGAGCAACGGGTCACACTGCTTGTCGCTCCCGGGGCGCCGAACGGGGAATTGAGGTTACTGCAACCGGTCCGGAATGCTATTGAGCGGGTCGATCCCGGAATACTGATCTCCGACGTAATCACTATCAGGAGCCAGCTTGACAGCACATTGCTGACCGAGCGTCTCCTGTCCGGCCTCTCAAGCGCCTTCGGTTTGCTCGCGATGATTCTCGCTTCGATCGGGCTGTACGGCGTTCTCTCCTACCGGATCGGACGGCAGCGCCTGTCGATCGGAATACAGATGGCTCTGGGAGCATCGCCTTCCTTCGTGGCGTTGCGAGTTCTGCGCCAGAGCGGCCTGGTGATTGTCCTCGGATTGATGGCCGGCCTGCCGTTTGCCATCGTGGCGGCACGGCTGGCCGACACCATGTTCTGGGGAGTAAAGGCCAGCGACCCAGTGATCTACATTGCCTCCGCGGGCCTGCTGTCTCTAGTCGGGATCGCGAGCGCCTACCTGCCAGCCCGACGTGCGGCGTCGATAGATCCCGCAAGAGCCTTGCGGCACGGCTAGTCGCGCGGGCAGTCAGCCCGGCAACCGCTGCTCCGCCAGAACCGCGGGTGAGCGTTTCTAATCGGCCCAGATCGGGCCGCGCACCGAGCTGCTCAAACAGCCAACGGGCCGACGTGGCGGTGAAGAGCTCGCCCCGTTCATTGCCTTGGTTCTTGGTCCGGCCTATTTTTAAACTAGAGGTTGATTCTACCCCCGCATTTCTTTGAGGAAGGGCACCATGAAACGACTGGCAGTGACACACCTGCCTGTTCTGGTTCTGTCACTATTGTTTCCTACCGTCTGCTATGGCCAGGAATACTGGGAAGCGAACGGACATCAATATCAAGTGCTTCACATGCCGGACGGCATCACATGGGAGGATGCCAAAGCGGCAGCAGAAGCACACGGATGGTACCTGGCTACTATTACATCGGCAGCCGAAAGCCAATGGCTCATCGATACTTTCGGGTATGAGAATCTCGAACATTGTTGGATAGGCGCTTACCAGCCACCGGGCTCCGCCGAGCCAGACGGCGGCTGGACATGGGTCACGGGCGAAGCTTGGGGCTTCACAAACTGGTTTCCCGTTGAACCAAACAATGTGAATGAGGGCATGGAGAATGCAGTGGCACTTGAGCAGGGAGTGATGCCTGGATCTGGGGCTGCTTGGAACGACGTCACATCCAGCTGGCTGCTGCGGGGCTATGTCGCCGAGTACTCGGTCAATTCGGACGGCGACGGGATTCCTGACGATGCGGATCTTTGTCCGAACCAGGACGCTACCGGGTTCGATGCCGACCGCGACGGCTGTATCGACAGCATGCAAGGTTTGATCGCCATGATTGTGACGCTGGCGAAGGAGGGAGTCATAGAGCTGGAACTTGTTGCGAGTATGCTCGAAAAGGTCGCGAATGCCGCACGCTCTGCCGACAAGGAGAATATTGGCGCGGCGATCAACCAGCTGGAGGCCCTCCAAAACCACATCGCTGCTCAGACGGGCAAGAGGATCTCCGTCGAAGCCGCGACACAGGTGATCGACTATATCGACAACATCATCGCCTGGTATCGGAACCAGGCCTCGCTGCTCGCATCCGCTCCATCTTCGTTCAGAAAAACACGGTCATCGGCGCGACAACGGAATTAGATTAGCAAAGTAATCATCCCATCGTCGGAGATACACCGCGCCAGCGCATCATGAGCGGCCGGTTACACCCGGTTATAGCGTGCCAGCGCTTGAGGGCGTGTTGCCCAAATCGGCAGGCCGGCACCAGGCCAATATGGAGTGCGGCGGCAGAGGGAGGCACTTTACACGCATCTCAGGTCGATGCGGTTCTTAATATGGAGTGCGGCGGCAGAAGGACTCCGACGCTTTACCAGGAGTCCTGGCGACGCCGCTTTAGCTTCCCCGCGGAGCGGGAGGAGTGGCAAAAGTGTGATTTGGCGCTAACCCGCACGGTCTTCGCCTTGCGATCACAG
>Ga0105091_10000975_pt1 | contig 12404 bp, 11 predicted proteins | sample PPLLak1March2015_FD_87022 | JGI IMG/M metagenome (GOLD analysis project Ga0105091, IMG submission 87022) | Freshwater sediment microbial communities from Prairie Pothole Lake near Jamestown, North Dakota, USA - PPLs Lake P7 Core (1) Depth... | ecosystem: Environmental > Aquatic > Freshwater >... | reverse complement strand
TTATCATTTCTGTAATTATAGCTCTCATATTTTGGAAAGGTATAAGCCTCTTCAGTCTGTTCATTGTTTTGTCTCCCGGAATTGTAGCCTTTTCTTCATTGTTCGGAACATTTCCATTTATTGTTTCGCTTGTTTTTATCGCCGGAGGAATATTTTTCTTCAAGAAGGATATTTTTGTCGGATTATCCGTCTTCGGATTAAACCTGGGCGCAGGCTTTTTTACAGATTATGTTTATAATGCACTAAGCCCTCATCAGCAGAAAAGAATAATGAGTTTTATGGATCCTTCTGCAGATCCTCTGGGAGCCGGTTATAATGCTATGCAGGCAAAATTAGCGATCGGCTCGGGCGGCTTCTTTGGTAAAGGTTTCCTTTCAGGCAATCAAACTCAGCTTCAGTTTATTCCGGAACAATGGACTGACTTTATTTATTGTGTAATCGGAGAGGAATTCGGATTTGTCGGCAGCGCATTGGTAATTGTCTTATTTCTGATTCTTTTCCTGAGATTGTTCAGGATTGCAATTCATGCTAAAGATGAATTTTTAAGCCTGGTTTTATTCGGCATAATGTCTATCTATTTTATGCACTTCTTAATTAATATCGGGATGGATATCGGAATAATGCCTGTAATCGGAATACCCCTTCCTTTTGTAAGTTACGGCGGAAGCTCTTTAATGGTAAATATGATACTGATCGGAATTGCAGCAAATATTTACCGTACAAGAAAAAATTATACTTAAACCTCAAGACCGAATCATTCCGGAATATTAATCATAGATCTTAGATTTTTAATAGATCAATTTTCTCTGTTTATCTTTGATGTTGATTTGTACTAGATTATTTTTAAGCCGACACCTTTTTCACAATCTTTACTACAACGCTGAATGATTGCTTTAGAAAAGTTTAAGGGTAAAAATTCGGAATTGAAATTTATATGCGTCGGCCTAGATAGTGATCTGGGCAAGCTGCCGATCCATTTAAAATCACTTCCTAAGCCGATCTATGAATTTAATAGAGCCATTATTGAAAAAACCTGGAAGCATGCAGCAGCCTATAAACTGAATTTTGCTTTCTACGAAAGGTACGGTGCCGAAGGATTTGAAATACTGGAAAAAACCGTGAAGCTGATTCCCGAAGATATTTTAATCATCGGCGATGCAAAAAGGGGAGATATCGGGAGCACTTCCCAGATGTATGCAAAAGCGGTTTTTGATTATTTCAAATGTGATGCAGTTACTTTAAATCCATATTTGGGTGAAGATTCACTCCTGCCCTTTTTTATTGATCCGACCAGGTTCAATTTTGTCCTTGCGCTCACTTCAAATCCGGGAGCAGATGACATCCAGAAGCTGAAGCTGGAGGATGGAACATTTCTGTACCAGAGGATTATAAGGAAAGTAAGGCAATGGAATAAAAAGAACAACTGCGGAATCGTATTTGGTGCAACTAAAGCGGAAGAATTAAAAGAAAATATTCGTTTGATTGACGAGCTTCCGGTGCTATTGCCGGGAGTAGGCGCCCAGGGGGGCAGCCTTGAAGAAATTCTCAACATCTTCAAAAAGGAAAATAAATTCAATTTTTTAATAAATCTCAGCAGAAGCATAATATATAAACGCAGTGGGCTTGATTTTGCTGAAGGAGCTGAAGAAGAAATTAAGAAATTGAATTCAACCGTAAAGAATGTTTTTGCATAGACAGGATTTCTTGTTTTTTGTTTTATCTTAATTTTATTAGGTTAATATAACCTCTTCAAGAGGTAAATAATTGCAAAAATATATTTTTCAAAAGTTAATTGAAGATTTTAAAAATCTTTTATTAATAAATTCATATCGGATTTTATTAACCCTCCGGATTTACTCATCAGCCGGTTCATTTCTTAAAATAAAAAGGATAATAAACTGCTCTCCGCAAGGATTAGCAGGGCATGATTCTTTTTATTTCAACAGCATTTCTATTCAATTAGGGGCATAAATGGAAAAAAAATTAAAAGTTCACGAAAAATTTCTTTATGAAATATGGAGAGAACAAAATTTCTCCAAAAAACTTTCAACTTTCGACGGAGTATCAATTGAAGTAATTGATGCAGGAACGGAAAACAGGGAACTTGGAGGACCTGATTTTAAAAACGCCAGGGTTAAAATCGGCAACATTACTTACCAGGGTGATGTGGAAATTGACAGCTTCTACAGCGATTGGAAGGCTCACGGGCATCATTTAAATAAAAGGTATAATAAAGTCATACTCCATACTGTAATAAGCAATAATTCGCAGCAGCATTGCGTTTATACTCCGGAAGGGAGAAAAGTCCAGTCAATTTCCATTTTATCCTTCCTAAACAAGGACCTCCAGTCTTCACTCCAAAATGCAATAGTGAATGAGAGAAGAAGCAGAATAAATAAAATGGCCTGCTCGGAAATCAGCGAACTGTTAAAATCCGAAGAAAAGCTTGAATTTTTGTTTGATCTTGGGAAGCAGAGATTCAAGAAAAAATCGGAAAAAATGCTTGAGCGGCTTAAAGAAATTATATATCTGAAGGAGCTGAACCTGAAGGAGCCGATTGTACGATATGATCTTGATGAAAAATTTTATAATAAAGAATTCACTATTAATGATTTTAACGATAAGAATGTTTGGTACCAGTTAATTTATGAAGCTGTTTTTGAAGCTCTCGGATATTCAAAAAACAAAGATATAATGCTGAAGCTTGCAAAAGCAGCAAATATTGATTTCATCAGTAAATTCAAAAAGAAAGAGAATTTTCTCCTTTGGATGGAATCTATTTTATTTAATATAGCCGGATTGCTCCCCGATTCTATTAAAATGGCAGATGAAGAAATTGCCGCCTATGCCAGAAGTCTCTGGGAAATATGGACGGAAGTAAAACCTAAATACGACGGGAAAAAATTTCATCAGACTCACTGGCAGTTTTTTAAAATACGCCCCCAGAATTTTCCCACAGTGAGAATTGCTGGCGGGATCAGATTAATAAACAAATTTATTAATGAAGATCTTCTTGCAAAAATAATTGAAAGAATTGAAACCAGCGACAGCTTTAAAAAATTAGCAAACGATCTGAGATCCCTTTTTATAATCAAAGGAAACGGATTTTGGCGGAAGCATTACGTTTTCGATCAGCCCGCAAGGGGAGATATCCTTTATTTTATCGGGTTATCCAGAGCAGATGAAATAATTGTAAATGTTATTCTGCCTGTTTTTTATATCTATATGGAAATTTTTAACCGAGAAGATTTGAAAAGAAAAATAGTAAAGCTTTATCTGAATTATTATCAGAAAAGTGAAAATAATTTAGTCGATGAAGTTGCCGATTCTCTCCAGATAAAGGAAGCTGCGAATAGAAGCGTGCTCTATCAGGGTATGATTGAATTATTTAGGAGTTATTGTTCTAGAAACCGATGCACAGACTGCTTAATTGGGAAAAGTGTTTTTTAAACGGTCGCTGATCAAAAATAATACGTTTAATTACTGTTAGTTAATTTTTTTATATCATCTCTTAATTTTGCAGCTCTCTCATATTCTTCGGCATCCAGAGCTTCCCGCAGCTTATTCTGCAGCGATGCCAGTTTTGCTTCTTTGCTGTTAGGGATTTCCTTTTCGCGTACTTCGGTTCCTTTTGGCTCCTCTTTTTCTTCCGGATCTTCCGACGGAATGAAAGCTGCAGTTTCCATAACTGTTTCGGAAACATAAATCGGCGCCTGTGCCCTTACCGAAAGGGCGATGGCATCGCTCGGTCTTGCATCAATTTCGTTTGTTAATCCGGAAACTTCGAGAATAATTTTTGCATAAAAAGTATTTTCGCGCAGTTCATCAATGAGAATTTCGGTAACGACACTTCCGAGGTTATCTATTACATTTTTTAAGAGATCATGTGTAAGAGGCCTTGGCGGCTTTATTCCCTCAATTTCAAGTGCGATTGCCTGAGCTTCAAATGCGCCGATTATGATTGGAAGTCTTCTGGTTCCATTTATTTCTTTCAGCAAAATAGCATAAGCACCGCCGGTTGAAGGGCTCGACGACAAACCGAGTATTTCACATTGAATCTTCTGCAAGTTATTCTCTCCTTAATTTCATGATGATTTAATTTTTTTTATTTCTTCGGTTAAAACGGGAATTATTTCAAAAACATCGCCTGCAATTCCGTAATCTGCTATACTGAATATCGGTGCTTCTTTATCTTTATTTATTGCTACAATATATTTCGAAGATGACATTCCTGCAAGATGCTGAATTGCACCTGATATGCCGCAGGCAATATATAACGAGGGGGAAACCGTTTTTCCGGTTTGACCAACCTGTTCCTGATGCGGCCTCCATCCTGCATCCACCACAGCCCGGGAAGCGCCTACTGCTGCACCGAGCGCCTCAGCAAGATTTTCAATCAAATAAAAATTCTCAGGTCCTTTTAATCCTCTTCCGCCGGATACTATTATATCGGCTTCCGCTACATCAATTTTCTCCTGAGCTTTTTTAAATTCAATTACCCGTGTTTTCAGATTGGGAGATTTAACTTCCCGGATTTCAATTTCGGGAGGTTTCCCATTTCCGGAAGATGCAGCTTTAAAAACATTATTGCGTATCGTAAAGATTTTAACGGGGCTTTTCAATTTTACATCGATTAATGCTTTGCCGGCAAATACAGGTCTCGTTGCAATTATTTCACCGGATGAAATCTCAAGTTGAATGCAGTCCATTAAACATCCCGCGTTAAGTCTGACAGCTATTCTAGGTGCAAGATCTTTCCCTATTGATGTATTGGAGAAAAACAGGTATCCCGCAGATGCTTCTTTTGCATAATCCGCAATAATGTCGCGGTAAGCATCAGGAGAATAATTCTTTAAATTTTCATTCTTAAAGTGAACAGCTTTATTTAGTCCGTATTTTGATATTTCATTAATATTTAAAACTTCATTCCCGATTATTACGGCTTCGGCTTCCAGGCCGATTTCATCGGCAATTTTTTTAGCTTCAGCAGCTGCCTCAAAGGCAAACCTGTTCAATCTTTCCTCTTTCTGCTCCAATATTGCCAGAATTCTTGCTGCCATAACTAAATAACCTTGGCTTCCTCTCTTAACAGCCTGACTAATTCTGTTACTGCCGATTTATCATTTCCGATAATTTTGCCTGGATTTTTCTGAACAGGCTTATGCATTTTAATCAGTTCTGTTAAGCTAGTATTTTCTCCCGGAATTTTCTCCTGGATTATTTTTTTCTTAGCATCCATTATTCCTCTTAAGGAAGCATACCGCGGTTCGTCTAATCCTTTTTGTGCAGTTCTAACAGCAGGGAGCACTGTTTCCACAACTTCACGTCCTCCTTCAACTTCTCTTTCCGCGGTAACTTTATTTCCTTCAATTTTCAAATCAACAACTACGCTAATACACGAATAATTCAGCTGTTCTGCAATTAGCTGTCCCACAATTGAATTATCAAAATCAACCGACTGCTTTCCGCAGAAGACCAGCTCGCATCCCAAAGAATTTATCTCATCAGCTAAAATTTTTGAAACCGCAAATGAATCGGCAAAAGGATTAATTTTCAAAAGGATTCCCTGGTCACACCCCATCGCAAGAGCTTTTCTGATTGTTTCTTTAGCGTTTTCGCTTCCGGCGCTTAAAACAAAAACTTCGCCTTTTAATTTTTCTTTCCATTCTAAAGCTTCCTCAACCGCAAATTCATCATAAGGATTCAATATATATGCAATGCCGGATGGATCTATGGATTTACCATCCGTACCGATATTTATCTTCGATGCAGTATCGGGAACATGACTGACACAAACAGCTATTTTCATTACTCTTCCATCTAATTCTTATAAAAAATATAAACATACACTCATATAAAAGCAAACCAATCTGCGTGCAAATCATATGTGAGGAGAAATATTACGGATCAGCAGGCTGCAGACGGGAAATTTAATTTACTTTAATCTCTTGATTTTATTTAATAATTTTTGTTAATGGAAACTGAAACAATAAAAACTCCTGAAACGGAAATAATTGAAGATACCGATATAGATACCGGTACTTTAAATCGGGTTGTTTTATTCAATGATGATGAGCATACTTTTGAGGAAGTAATTGATCAATTAATAAAAGCTTTAAATTGCAGTTTTGAAACCGCCAGAGATTATACTTTCGAAGTACATGTAAAAGGAAAAGCAGTTGTGTTTAACGGAATAATGAAAGATTGCTTGAGAATTTCTTCCATTCTTGAAGAAATTGCATTAAATACTCAAATCCTTTCTTAAATTTCCTTGTGTTTTCAGTTATTTACAATTAATCATGCAATTAATGCATTTATTTATGTAGGATTCATGGTATATTAAAAGATTGCATCTTAAAAATTTATCAATATGAAGTTTAAAGTCAGAGAAGATATTAGAAACATCGCTATTATTGCTCACGTAGACCATGGTAAAACTACACTCGTGGACTACATGCTGAAACAGACCGGTGCATTCAGAGAAAACCAGCAGATTGAAAAAAGGATAATGGATTCAAATGCCCTGGAAAGGGAGAGGGGGATCACTATCCTTGCTAAAAATCTCAGTGTAAATTATAAAGGTATAAAAATAAATATTGTTGATACACCCGGTCACGCAGATTTCGGAGGAGAGGTTGAAAGAACTTTAAGAATGGTTGACGGTGTTCTCCTGCTCGTTGATGCTGCCGAAGGTCCGCTGCCGCAGACAAAATTTGTATTGAAAAAATCCTTAGATCTTGGATTAAAGCCGGTGGTTGTAGTGAATAAAATAGACAGGAAAGATGCTCGGCCTAATGAAGTGCTTAATGAAATCTTTGATCTTTTTGTAAGCCTAGGAGCATCGGAAGAACAGCTTGATTTTCCTTTTGTCTATGCAGTTGCAAAAAAAGGTATAGCAAAAATTAATCTAGAGGATGAAAATGATTCTTTGACTCCGCTTTTCGAAATTATTATAAACCGGATTCCGGCTCCGCAGGCTAATCAGGATCAGCCTTTTCAAATGCTGATCTCAGCAATAGATTATAACGATTATCTCGGGAGAATCGGGATAGGAAGAATAAACAACGGCAGGATTAGGGTAGGAGATAATATAATTCTTCTGTCAAACAAAAATAGTTCTTTAAATAATGGAATCACAAAAATTACCAAGCTCTATTCATTTCAGAATATAAAAAGAATTGAGGCTGATGAATTGTCTGCCGGCGACATCGGAGCTATTGCCGGAATTGAAGACATTGATATAGGAGATACAATAAGCGATCCGGCAAAACCGGATCCGCTCCCGTTTGTCGCAATCGACGAACCAACGATTTCTATGAATTTTATGGTTAACAATTCTCCTTTTGCAGGACAAGAAGGGAAATATGTTACTACTCGAAACATCAGCGAGCGTCTTTCAAAAGAGCTTAAATCGAATGTGAGCCTTAATGTTGAAATAACCGAATCCCCTGATATTTTTAAAGTAAGCGGCAGAGGTGAGCTGCACCTGGCAATTCTTATTGAAAACATGAGACGTGAAGGTTATGAGCTGCAGTTAAGCAAACCACGGGTAATAATGAAGAAAATAGATGATGTCTTATCCGAGCCAACCGAACATGTTATAATCGATGTGCCGGAAGAACACGTGGGTATTGTTATCGAAAAGCTCGGAAAGAGAAAAGGGGAGATGAAAAATATGATTAAGTTTAATGAAAATACCCGGCTTGAATTCATAATTCCTGCCCGCGGATTAATAGGATACCGTTCTGAGTTTCTTACCGATACTAAAGGAACCGGAATTCTTCATCATAATTTTCACGGATATGAACCTTTTAAAGGAGAGATTTTGCAGAGGCAGAGGGGTGCTTTAGTGGCTAAGGAAAGCGGGATTGCCTCTGCTTATGCATTATGGAAACTTCAGGAACGTTCAGTGTTTTTTATTGAACCTGGAACAAAAGTATATGAGGGAATGGTTGTTGGTGAAAATTCAAGAACAAATGATATGCATGTTAATGTTACGAAGACCAAGCAGCTTACAAATATGCGGGCTTCCGGTGCTGATGAAGCGATCAGGCTGGAACCGGCATTGCTCCTCACGCTAGAACAGGCTATCGAATGGATCAATGATGATGAATTTGTTGAAGTGACACCTCAAAGCATTAGAATCAGGAAAAAATACCTTACCGAAATGGACCGGAAAAATGCCCGTCTTTCTGCTAAACAGAAAGAATCGGAAACTGTCCAGCAGCAATAATTTTCAATTTTTTTAAATCCTTTTTTGAGATAAATCATAGCGGGATAAAACGCTTTTTATCCTATTTTTTTTAATAGTATCTTGTTATAATATGTTATTGAATATAGCTCTCGTAATTAGGAATTGTTGATAATGAAGCTGAATCCTAAGGCAATTTGGAAGTTTATTGTAGAAGTAATTGAAAAATGGATTTCCGATAAAGCTGCAAAGCTGGGTGCATCACTCTCTTTTTACACCATTTTTTCCCTTGCCCCGCTATTAATTATTGCAATTGCTGTAGCAGGACTGATTTTTGGTGAAGACGCTGCCCGAGGTGAAATTGTCGATCAAATAAAAGGACTTGTTGGGAAAGAAGGCGCCCAGGTAGTTCAGACTGCTTTAAAAAACAGCAGCAATCAGGAAACAGGGATTATTTCACTGATAGTGAGCATGGTTACTCTAGCAATCGGCTCAACTGTTGTATTTGTTGAGCTGCAGGAATCACTTGATATGATATGGAAGGTTAAGCCAAAGCCTGGAAGACATTTAATAAGAGGATTGCTTAAAGACCGGCTTCAGTCGTTTGCTATAGTCGTAACCACTGGATTTTTACTGCTGGTTTCCCTTCTTATCAGCGCTCTGCTTTCTGCATTAAGTAATTATGTAAATGAAAAGTTTATCCCGGTTCCTATTATAATACTTGATATTATTAATAATTTATTTTCCCTCGGGGTGATTTTTTTATTATTTGCAATGATTTACAAAATTCTGCCTGATGTTGATATTCATTGGAATGATGTCTGGATAGGAGCATTGGTTACCGCGCTTCTTTTTGTAGCCGGGAAATTTTTAATCGGCTTGTATATCGGAAGCAGTACACTAAGTTCTACATACGGAGCCGCCGGTTCATTAGTAATATTATTGCTTTGGGTTTATTATTCTGCACAAATTTTATTTCTGGGTGCCGAATTTACTTATGTTTATGCCAATAAATTCGGATCTGGAATTAAACCGAGCAGCAAATTTATGAGATATGAAATTGAAGCCTTTAATGCCGAAAAAAAAGTTAACCAAGGTTAAATATTTTTCTATCCATCATTGTTTTTCACGCTGCTGAGGGTAAACATTAATTTAATCTTTTGAAAACAATCTGGAAAGATATTACACTCTTTCTATGGATCTCCTTAAGCTGAATTATTTAATATAATCAATAATCTTAAAAGGAATTATTTCTTTATAATGTATAATACACGATCGGCACAGTCGCCGAAAATCTTAATTGTGGAAAATGAACAAATCGTTGCATTAGATATTGCAACAAATTTAAAATCTTTCGGTTATGAAATAGCGGGCATGGCAACTACCGGGGAAAATGCATTAAAACTTACTAATGAAGAAAATCCTGATCTCATTTTGATGGACATAAAAATAGACGGCGGAATGGACGGGATACAGACTGTAAAGAAAATTCAATCTGAGCATAATATTCCTATTATTTATCTAAGTGCATATTCCGATGAAAAAACACTTGAAAGAGCAAAATTGACTGAACCGCATGGATTTTTATTAAAACCTTTTGAAAGAAAAGAATTACGTGCTACTATCGAAACTGCTTTATATAAATACTGGACTGAAGAGCAGCTGCGTACATCGGAGGCGGAACTTAAGGCATTATTTTCCGCAATGAATGATACTATCCTGGTGTTTGACAATGAGGGGAAAATTGTTAAATCAAATGCGGGGGCTTTTAATAAGTCGGGGAAAAGTTTAATAGGCAGAAATTTGTACCAGGTATTCCCTGAAAAAGAAGCTGAAAAACTTTTAGTTAATATCCAGACTACATTAAAAACAGGTGAGAATGTTAATGATGAAATTAAGCTGATGATGGATAAAGACGAAAAATGGTTTTCGGTTTCCGTATCGAGAATGCATGATGACTTTATTCTATGGGTTGCCAGAGAAATTACACTAAATAAAAAAACTGAAAAAGCTTTGAGAGAAAGCGAAGAGCGCTACCGTCATCTGGTAGAGTATTCTCCATATATTGTCGGCGTTCACAGGGACGGAATCCTGCTGTTTATTAATCCAGCCGGAGCCAGGATATTCGGTGTGGAGAATGCGGAAAAAATTATCGGAAGGCCGGTTGCAGAAATGGTCCATCCTAATTCCAAGAATGCTTTTGTAAAACAATTGAAAAGCACCGGCAGCAAAGATCATCCTTCATCAACGGAAATTAAAGTCACCAGGCTGGATGGTTCGGTTATTTATCTGGAAACAATTACAATTCCGGTTATTTATGAAGGATATTACGCAACTCAATTTGTTGCAAGAGATGATACGGCTCATAAAACAGCCGAAAAAGAGAGGGAAAATTTATTTAAGCAGGTAAGTGAAACGCAGAAAAGACTGAAAATATTATCAAGAAGATTAATTGAGGTTCAGGAATACGAGAGGAGAACCATTGCAAGAGAATTGCATGATGAAATCGGTCAGTCATTAACCGCAATCAAAATAGATCTCCAATAGATGAAAGACGGAGTCCCCGATGAAGCGCAGAAAAACCATTTTAATGAAAGTATTGAGCTGGTAGAGCATTCCCTTGATCAGGTCAGAAGTCTGTCGCTTGACCTCCGTCCTTCGATGCTGGATGACCTTGGATTATTTCCTACTTTAAGATGGTATTTAATCAGGCAAGCTGAAAGAACTGGAATTAATGCAGTCATCAATGCTCAAAAATCAGAGCTTGAAGATCTTTCACCGGAACTTGAGATCACGGCATACCGTGTAAGTCAGGAAGCCATAACGAATATTATCAGACATTCGGATGCAAAGAATCTTCGGCTTGATTTATGGAAGAACGAAGATAATCTGCATTTAAAGATAAAAGATGACGGGAAAGGGTTCGATGTAAAGAAGGCAAAGAAGCTGGCGATTGGAGGGAAAAGCATCGGAATTCTCGGCATGCAGGAAAGAGTTGAACTATTAGGCGGTTCAATTGAAATTAATTCCGGGGTTGAAACCGGGACAGAAATTCATGCCGTGCTTCCTTTAAATATTTCTTCCGGCAAGTACCAGAGATTTTTTAAGAAAAAGAATAGTTGAAATGATTAAAGTACTCATTGCCGATGACCACCTTCTTATAAGAGCAGGAGTTAAATCCCTTCTAGAAAAAATTAAAGAGGTTGAGGTAGTGGGGGAAGCCTCCAACGGCAGAGAAGCCTTAAAACTTTTGAAAGAGTTTAAACCTGATCTGCTGCTGCTCGATATTTCCATGCCGGAACTCAATGGGCTCGATGTTGCGCAGAGAGTAAGGCAGGACAGTCCTGCAACCAGGATTATAATACTTTCTATGCATAATCATGAGGAGTATGTTCTGCAGGCGCTCAGGTCCGGTGCCTCCGGGTATCTTCTTAAAGACGCAGCTCCCAATGAACTTGAAATAGCAATAAATGCCGTGATGAAGGACGAAATTTATTTAAGCCCTTCGATTTCAAAACATCTGGTAGATGATTATTTAAGAAGAATAGAAAATCTCCGCGGTGAAGTAAATTCACCTGTACCTGAAAAATTAAATCCGTATCAGCGGCTTACATCCAGGCAAAGGGAAATACTTCAGCTTATTGCCGAAGGGAATTCGACAAAAGAAATAGCTGAAAAGCTTTTTATAAGCGTTAAGACAGTTGAAACTCACCGCATGCAGATCATGGAAAGATTAAATATCCGTGACATTGCAGGGTTAGTCCGGTATGCAATAAAAATGGGGATTATTTCTGCGGAATAAAGTTCATTAGCTTCTTCTGCTCTTATACTTTCATTAACTTCAAGCTGACTATTCACTTCTTTTCCTACTTTTCAGGTAAATCATTTATCTATATCAGGCTTTCCCCGATTGAAGGAAGTCTCTGCCGGAATTACTTTTATCGCACTAAATCCATTCTTGCTATACAGCTTGAGGCATTAAAAATATACCAGTAAAATAAGGGATTCTTATGATCAGATTTTCCAATTTACTTTTTGTTTTATTGATTTCGGCTTCTTTGACAGCGGCTTCCGATTCAAAAAAGAACGGAACTGAAACTCATGACTACAAAATGAGCCTTTCGCATGGAAAGAAAATCAACAATAATACTTTTGAATTTGATGTTTTTATAAAAACTTCCGGAAAGAAATTTATTTTAGAAAATTACCAATG
>Ga0105091_10000974_pt1 | contig 12405 bp, 5 predicted proteins | sample PPLLak1March2015_FD_87022 | JGI IMG/M metagenome (GOLD analysis project Ga0105091, IMG submission 87022) | Freshwater sediment microbial communities from Prairie Pothole Lake near Jamestown, North Dakota, USA - PPLs Lake P7 Core (1) Depth... | ecosystem: Environmental > Aquatic > Freshwater >... | reverse complement strand
CTCGATACCAAAACCGAAAAAGCCATCCAGGCCGAGTTGCTGGAAATCGCCCGCAGCCGCACCAGCCTGATCATCGCGCACCGCCTCTCCACCGTGGTCGAGGCCGACGAGATTCTGGTCATGGACGCCGGACGCATCGTCGAGCGCGGACGTCATCCGGAGTTGCTGGCGCAAAACGGCGTGTACGCGCACATGTGGGCACTTCAGCAGCAGGCAGAAGAAGGCGTCGCCTGAAATCAAAACCATGAGTGTAGGGGCGAATTTATTCGCCCATGCCCTCCGGCCAGGCCCCCGTGGGCGAATGAATTCGCCCCTACGGCATTTGCAATATGCTGAACTTCATGGCTAATCAGGTTTGTTTTTGAAAGTTTAGGGCGAATGAACAATCCGGGTTAAAAAGCGATCAACCGCAAAGGACGCAATGGAACGCGAAGGAATTCAACGAATTGAACCATGCTGTCGACCAACCCGACAGACATTGCGTCAGAATGGGTTAAGCTTTTGTTCCACCTTGCGAACCTTCGCGTCCTTCACGTGTGTTGTTCCGCTTTAGCGGAATACAACCACGGGGAAGACCCTTGCGATCTTTGCGGTTAAATGCCGTTTCAATGGTGATTTATCAACTTCCTGCAGCCATCTTGATAATGAATGTCATACCATCCATGTTTAGGCAGGATCGAGGTAAAATTTTCTGGTACATTCCTACCTGAAATCATAAAAGAGACTTCCGTGGCGACCAAGAAAACAGCGCGCAAGGGCAAAAGTGAAAGCACTGGCGCCACACCCGTTTTCCCCATTGTCGGCATCGGCGCTTCCGCTGGCGGCCTGGAAGCTTTCGAGCAATTCTTTCGCCACATCCCGCCCGACACGGGCATGGCCTTCGTGCTGGTGCCGCATCTCGATCCAGGCCACGCCAGCCTGCTGAGCGAAATCCTGCAACGCACCACGGCGATGAAAGTGATCGAAGCGCAGGACCAGATGGCGGTCGCACCTGACTGCGTCTACGTCATTCCGCCCAACCGCGACATGGCCATTTTCCACGGCATCCTGCAGGTCAGCGAGCCGGAACAGCCGCGCGGGCTGCGCATGCCGATCGACGCCTTTCTGCGCTCCCTGGCCGAGGATAAGGGCGAAAGCGCCGTCGGTATCATTCTTTCCGGCACCGGCACCGATGGCACGCTGGGGCTGCGCGCCATTCTCGGCGCCGGCGGGATTTCGCTGGTGCAGGACCCGGCCACGGCGAAATTCAATGGCATGCCGCTCAGCGCCATCCAGTCGGGTTATGCCACCCATGTGCTGGCGGCGGACAAGATGCCCGAAGCGCTGCAGGCCGCCATGCGCAGCCAGGCCCCTTACCGGGAAGCACCTCCCCCGGCCGCCGTGAGCAGCATAAACCAGATCCTGATGCTGCTGCGCTCCGGCACCGGCCACGATTTCTCGCTCTACAAGAAGAGCACCATCGGCCGCCGCATCGAGCGGCGCATGTCGCAGCACAACATCGAGGACATGAACATCTATGTGCGCTATCTCAAGGAGCATCCCGCCGAGGTAAAAACGCTGTTCAAGGAATTGCTGATCAATGTCACCAGTTTTTTCCGCGACAACGAAGCCTTCATCCTGCTAAAGCAGGACATCCTGCCGCAACTGCTCGCAGACAAGCCCGATGATTACGTGTTCCGCGCCTGGATAGCGGGCTGCGCCACCGGCGAGGAAGCCTATTCCATCGCCATCCTGCTGCGCGAGTTGATGGACGATGGCAACCGGGAATTCAAGGTTCAGCTCTACGCCACCGACCTCGACGACGAGGCCATCGCCGTGGCGCGCGCCGGCCTTTACCCCCCCAATATCGCCCAGGATGTCACGCCGGAGCGGCTGCGCCGCTGCTTCACCAAGGAGGATGCCGGCTACCGGGTGAAGAAGGAAATCCGCGAGATGGTGGTGTTCGCCGTGCAGAACGTGGTCAAGGACCCGCCGTTCACCCGCCTCGACCTGCTGTGCTGCCGCAACCTGATGATCTACCTCGAGCCGGAGCTGCAAAATCGCCTGATCCCGGCCTTTCACTATGCCCTCAAGCCGGGCGGCGTGTTGTTCCTTTCCCCCTCGGAAAGCATCGGCAACCACCACGCGCTGTTCTCGGCGCTCAACCGCAAATGGAAGCTCTACCAGGCCACCCCCTCGACCGCCTCCACCCGCGCCGTGATGGCCAGCGGGTTGACCTGGGCGGCGGACACCAACGACAAGACACCGGAGGTGGGAGCACCCAAGGCCAGGGAAGCCAACATCGCCGAACTGACGCGGCGCATGCTGATCCAGTCTTTCGCCCCCGCCTCGGTGGTCACCAACCTGAAAGGCGACATTCTCTACGTGCATGGCGACACCGGCAGATACCTGCGCCCGGCGCCCGGGCAAGCTTCCCTCAACGTTGTCGAGATGGCGCGCGAGGGGCTGCAACTGGAACTGCGCGCTGCCATCCACAACGCTGCCAGCGACAACATGCCCACCCTGAGCCGCGAGTTGTCGGTCAAGACCAACGGCGGCTTCTCGACTGTGAGCCTGAGCGTACGCTTGCTGCCCGACCTGGATACCGGACAATCCCTGCTGCTGGTGAGTTTCCAGGACGTCGCACAGCCGGCAACCACCAAAACGGGCCGCGCCAAGCGCAGCAGCGGGCCGGCCGAACTGCGGCGCATCGAGGAACTGGAGCGCGATCTCGCCTACACCAGGGAAAACCTCCAGGCCACCATCGAAGAACAGCAGGCGTCGAACGAGGAACTCAAATCCACCAACGAGGAGATGCAGTCCACCAATGAGGAGCTCCAGTCCACCAACGAGGAGCTGGAGACCTCCAAGGAGGAGCTGCAATCCGTCAATGAAGAGCTGATCACCGTCAATACCGAGTTGCAATCCAAGATCGAGCAACTGGCCGGCATGCAGAACGACATGAAAAACCTGCTCGACAACATCAACGTCGGCACAATTTTCCTCGACAGCCACATGGTCATCAAGCGCTTCACCCGCGAGGCGGTGCGGGTCTACCGCCTCGCGGCCTCCGACATGGGGCGTCCCCTGAGCGACATCAAGTCCAATCTGGCGGGTGAGGACCTGTTGAACGAGGCGCAGAGCGTGCTGGATTCCCTGGTGCCGATCACGCGCGAAGTACGCACCGGCGACGGCGCCAGCTTTCTGGCACGCATCCAGCCTTACCGCACCGTGGATAACATGATCGATGGCGTAGTGCTGACTTTCACCGACATTACCGAACGCATCGTGGCCATCGCCGAGCGCGAAGCACGAGAACTGGCTGAAAATGTCGTCGATACGGTGCGCGAACCGCTCATCGTGCTGGATGGCGCCCTGCGGGTTGTTTCCGCCAGCCGCTCGTTCTACCGGATTTTCCAGGCCACGCCGCAAGACACCGTGGGCCGCCCGATCTACCAACTGGGCAACCACCAGTGGGACATCCCCGCCCTGCGCAGCCTGCTGGAGGACATACTGCCAAGCAACCAGAGCTTTGAAGAGTACGTGCTGGAATACGATTTCCCCGCTGTCGGACGCCGCAGCATACGACTCAACGCCCGCCGCATCTTCGGCAAAACGGGCGAGACCCAATTGGTTCTACTGGCAATGGAAATGCCATGAACCCGAATCCCGCTGATGAAAACAAACTCCAGGCGAAGCTGAGGGCGGACGCGGAGGAACAGCTGCAGCGAAGCCGGACTGAGCGCATGTCAACCCTCCCGCCCGTGAAACTGCTGCACGAACTCCAAGTGCACCAGATCGAGCTGGAGATGCAGAACGAAGAACTACGGCGCGCCCACACCGCGCTGGAAGAATCCCGCGACCGCTACGTGGATCTCTACGAATTTGCCCCCATCGGTTATCTGACCCTGACGCGAGAAGGGCTGATCGCCGAAATCAACCTCACCGGCGCAGCAATGCTGGGCGAAGAACGCAAAAAACTGCTCCAGCGGCGTTTCGCGCAATTCGTCGTCCCGGAAGACCGCGACCGCTGGTATCGAAGCTTGCTGCAAACGCTGCAGCACAGCGACAAGCAAAATTGCGAGCTGGCCCTGCAGCGTGGCGACGGCACGCTCTTCCATGCCCAACTGGATTGCCTGCGCATGGCGGCGGCTCCCGCCCCGACAGTACGCATCGCGCTCGCCGACATCAGCGAACGCAAGCAAGCCGAGCAAGCTCTCCAGGAAGCTGACCGACACAAGGCCGAATTCATGGCCATGCTGGCCCACGAGCTGCGCAACCCCCTGGCCCCCATCCGCAATGCCGTCTATGTCATCGGTTTGCTGGATATCGACGAGCCCAAGCTCAAGTGGGCGCAGCAGCTTATCGAACGCCAGGTGGATCACCTCACCCACATGGTGGACGACCTGCTGGACGTCTCGCGCGTCACCTTTGACAAGATCAAGCTGCGGCAGGAAAGCATCGAATTTAACTCGCTGGTCGAACAGGTCATGGAATCGGCCCGGCCACTGGCAGAAGAAAAGCAACAGCAGCTCAAGATCCAGCTCCCCGAACTGGCGGTGCAACTGCAGGGCGACCCGATGCGCTTGTGTCAGGTGCTGTTCAACCTGCTGGAGAATGCCAGCAAATACACTCCGGATGGCGGGCAGATCGAGCTCGACGCCCGCATGGCGGGGCCGGAAATCAGGATCAGTGTGCGGGATAACGGCATGGGCATCCCGCCAGCATTGCTACCCCACGTGTTCGAGCTATTCATGCAGGGCGAGTGCACCCTGGATCGCCCCCAAGGCGGAATGGGCATCGGCCTGCCCCTGGTCAAGCACCTGGTCGAGAAGCATGGCGGACGGGTGGAAGCCGCCAGCCCCGGACAGGGAATGGGCTCATGCTTCACGCTCTGGTTACCGGCCGGGGTCATGTCCGTCCAGCCAGCGGGTTCCGGGAGCGGCGACCAGAGGCGTTCCTCCAAAGCTGTACGGGTGCTGGTTGTGGACGATGAGGATGCTGTGGCCGACAGCATGGCCATGCTACTGGATTCAGCCGGCTACGACGTGCGCACGGTCCCCGACGGACCGAGCGCGCTGGAGTTGATTCCGCAATACCGGCCCCAGGTGGTGTTGCTGGACATCGGCCTCAAGGGCATGGACGGTTTCGAGACGGCGAAGCGCCTGCGTGAGTTGCCAGAAGGGCGTGATCTTTACCTGCTGGCTGCAACCGGCTACGGTAACGAGGCAACCAAAATCCGGGCGATAGCATCAGGTTGCGACGATCTGTTAGTCAAGCCCATGCAGTGGAACAAGCTCGAAACACTGCTGACCAAAGCAAGCAAACAAGCACATACCAGCACGCCGTAGCTATAAATTCAGTCCTCAGGCACCTTGGCCGGAAGCAAGCTACACGCGCGGTAGCGGCGTATTCAGGACATGTTTCTTCATCTTGCCGACCACGTGCATCTCGCACGCCCGACAATCGAATGTCAGCGTCAGCCGCTCTTTCCCATTTAGCAGTGTCATCGGTTCGGCGCGCACCTGTCCCTGAACGCCCGTGACCCCCTTGGCTTGTTTCGGGCACAGGCTGAACGAGTAACGCAGGCAGTGCTTGGTGATCATCAGCGACACCTCACCCACCTCCTCGTGCGCCTCGTAGGCCGCCTCAATCAGCTTGACACCGTGCCGGGCGTAAAATGCGCGCGCTGCCTGGTTGTAGACATTGGCGAGGTAGGAGAGCGTCTCTTCCGGATAAGCGGCGGGCGGTTCCACGGCGGGTTTGCGCACTGGGCGCAGATAAGCGGTGAGGCGTGCGGCTTCCAGTTGTTCCACCGCATCGCGGCGCAGCTTGTTGGCAATGGAAGGCGGCACGAACCAGGGCTGGCTCCAGCCAATATCGAGCTGTTGTAGCGTGAAGAGGGTATTGCCGAAACGGTCTAGTTGTTCGCGCAACGTAGTTTCGGCTTCCACCAGGTTCTGCGCCGGTTGCTTGTCGAAAGCGATGCTGGCGGTCGCGCTGATACCGTCGCTGTCACACAGCGTCAGGGTGAAACCGTCGGTACTTTCATCGAAGCGGGCGCTCACATTGATGCTGCGCTCGGCGGATTTTTTGGTCAGCGCCTGGTCCCAGGCATGGTCGCGGTTGCGGGAGATCGCCGTCCCTGTTTTCAGTCCAGGCAAGGCGCTGACCGGCTCGTTCGGCCACACACGCCACAGCTCACCTTTGCCCACGCGTTCGGCGCGGTTGGCCTGCAGGCCGACCACTTCGCGCTTGTGCAGGTAGGTCAGTCCGTCGCCGTTTGCGAGCGGCTCGTTGGCTTCCAGTTCAATCCAGTCAGGCCCGACGCGCGTCACCGTACCGAGCGACACACCGACGAAGGCGGGGGTATCGAAAGCGCCGATATCCATCTTGCGGCCGGTGGAAAAGTAATCGGTCGCGCCACGATGAAAGGTCTTGTCCGGGTTGGGCGTGAACAGCAGCTGCGTGCGCCCGCTGGAGGCAGGGGCCAGTTCGGGCCGCTCGGTGAGGATTGCGTCGAGCAACTGGCGGTAATGCCCGGTGATGTTCTTGACGTAGGCGACTTCCTTGTAGCGCCCCTCGATCTTGAAGCTGCGCACTCCGGCATCAACCAGGGCGCGGAGGTTGGCGCTCTGGTTGTTGTCCTTGACCGACAGCAGGTGCTTGTCGAAGGCCACCACCCTGCCCTTGCCGTCCTGCAGGGTATAGGGCAGGCGGCAGGCCTGGGAGCAGTCGCCGCGGTTGGCGCTGCGCCCGGTCTGCGCGTGGCTGATGTAGCATTGGCCAGAGAAGGCCACGCACAGGGCGCCGTGGATAAAATGTTCGATTACGGTATCGGCCGGCACGACAGCACGCACAGCGGCGATTTCGGCCAACGTCAGTTCGCGTGCCAGGACGATTTGCGAAAACCCGGAATCGGCGAGGAAGCGCGCCTTTTCCGGCGTGCGGATGTCGCACTGGGTCGAGGCATGCAGGGCCATGGGCGGCAAATCCAGTTCCAGCAGGCCCATGTCCTGGACGATCAGCGCATCGACACCGGCATCATGGAATTCATGGATCAGGCGGCGCGCCGCTTCCAGTTCGGCATCTTGCAGGATGGTGTTGAGGGTGACGAAGATGCGCGCGTGGTAGCGGTGCGCGAATTCCACCAGCGCGGCTATCTCACTAACCGTGTTGGCAGCGTTGTGGCGTGCGCCAAACGATGGTCCGCCAATGTAAACAGCATCCGCGCCGTGCAGGATGGCCTCGCGGCCGATCGCAGCGGTTTTGGCCGGGGCCAGTAGTTCCAGAACCCTAACCCCTCCCGGCCTCCCCTTGTGCGAGCATCCGCTACGCGGATTGCCTGCTTGACCCATTTCAGGGGAGGAGATAGTAGACTCCTCCCCTGACAAGGGGAGGCCGGGAGGGGTTTGAAAACAGGGCATGGAGTACAGCCGTGGTAAATTCCATGATTGCTCAGGAAGCGTCAAGCATACGCTGCAGCGACAAGCGCGCCAGTTCGGCTTCCTGCGCCGGCACCTTGATCTGGTTAACCACCTTGCCATCCGACAGATTGTCCAGTATCCAGGCCAGGTGTTGCGGGTCGATGCGCGCCATGGTTGAACACATGCACACCGTCGAGGACATGAACTGCACGCTCTTGCCTTCCGGCTTGAAGCGGTTCGCCAGGCGGTTGACCAGGTTCAGCTCGGTGCCCACCAGCCAGTGCGTGCCGGGCGCGGATTCGGCGATGGTCTTGATGATGTATTCGGTGGAGCCGACATAGTCAGACAACTGGCACACCTCGAAGCTGCACTCGGGGTGGGAAATCACCAGGCCATCCGGGTGCTGCGCGCGGAATTTCTCGATGTGCTGAGGCTGGAACATCTGATGCACCGAGCACAGGCCTTTCCACAGGATAATTTTAGCCTTCCTGATCTGTTCCGGGGTCAAGCCGCCCATCGGCTGGTCATAGTCCCACAATACCATTTCGTCGAGCGGAATGCCCATTTTGAAGCCGCTCCAGCGACCCAGGTTCTGGTCGGGAAAGAACAACACCTTCTCGCGCCGGGCGAACGACCATTCGAGAATCCTGGTGGCGTTGCTGGAGGTGCAGACAATGCCGCCATGCTCGCCGCAGAAGGCTTTCAGGTCGGCGGCGGAATTGATGTAGGTGACCGGCGTGACGCTCTGGTCCGGATCGAGCACCGTTTTCAGCTCGCGCCAGGCGCGCTCGACCTTGGCCAGCGAGGCCATGTCGGCCATGGAGCAGCCAGCAGAGAGGTCTGGCAGGATGGAAATCTGTTCCGGGCGCGACAGAATATCCGCCACCTCGGCCATGAAGTGCACGCCACAGAAAACGATGTATTCCGCCTCCGAGGCCGCCGCCTGGCGCGAAAGCTTGAGCGAATCGCCGGTAAAATCGGCGTGGCAGATCACGTCGTCGCGCTGGTAGTGGTGCCCCAGAATCACCAAGCGCTTGCCCAGCTTGGCCTTGGCGGCAACGATGCGCTCCTGGCAGGCGTCATCCTGCATCTGGCTGAACTTGTCGAAGGTGATGGGGCTGACTTGCATGGCGGGGCTTCGCATCCGGGAAAATTAGCAAACGCTAAAGTTACCAGAATATGAAGGAAAAATCAGCCGCTCGCGCGAATATTGGAAGAAGCGTGGGCATCAGCCTGTATTGCGCAGCCCGCCAGCGATGGCGTTTATGGATCGCAGCAGGGGGCTGAGCCAGCGCTCTCGCTCCGCCTGGGGCAGGCTTTCGTCACGACAGCGCTGCAACAGCAGCACCTGGATATGATTCAGCGGGTCGAGATAGGGATTGCGGCGCGCCAGCGACAGGGCCAGTTGCGGCGTTTCCTGCATCAGGCCGGAGACTTCGGCAATGTCCAGAACCTCTGCAACAGTGCGCGCATACTCGTCACGAATGACTTGGTAAATCGCAGCGGCGGTTTCCCGGTTTTCAGCCAGTTCGGCGTAGCGGGCTGCAATGCCCATGTCGGCCTTGAACAGCGCCATCTGGGTATTGCCGAGCAGTGCCCGGAAAAAAGACCATTCCCTGTACATGCGACGGAGCTTGGCCAGGCGATCAGGGTCGCTGCCGCGCCAGCTCTGCAACGCGGTGCCGATGCCGAACCAGGCGGGCAGCGTATGGCGTGATTGCGCCCAGCCGAACACCCATGCGATGGCGCGCACCGAGGCCTTGGAACGGTCGCCCTTGGTGCGGTGGGAAGGGCGCGAGCCGATGTTGAGCTGGCCGATTTCGGTGACCGGCGTGGCTTCGTAGAAATAGTCGATGAAGCCCGGCGTGCCGTCGGTCAGGCCGCGGAAGGCCGCTTCGCCGTCTTCCGCCAGTTTGTCCATGATCCCGAGGAAGTCGCTGCAATCCTGCTTCTGCTCGCGGATCAGGCTGGTACTGGCCTTGAGCAGGCCGGTCATGCCCATCGACAATTCGTAGGAGGCGGTTTCGACATTGCTGTATTTGAACGACAGCACCTCGCCCTGCTCGGTGAACTTGATCTGGCCGCGCACGGTGCCTTCCGGCTGCGACAAGATGGCCTCGTGGGTGGGGCCGCCGCCGCGGCCGACCGTGCCACCGCGGCCATGAAACAGGCGGCACTCGATGCCGCGCGCCTGGGCCAGTGCCGTGATTTTGGTCTGCGCATCGTAGAGCGACCAAGCCGAGGCGAGAATGCCGCCGTCCTTGGCGGAGTCGGAATAGCCAATCATGACTTCCTGCAGCTTGCCGGAACAGCCAAGCAGCGCCGCATAGGCCGGGTTGTTGAGCAGCGCCGTCATTACCGGCTGGATGTGCTCCAGGTCGACGATAGTTTCGAACAGGGGCGAGATGCCGATATGGCAGAACCAGCCCTGCTCGTTGCGGCCGGCCAGACCCGCCAGGCTGGCGAGGAACATGACTTCCATGACATGGCTGGCGGCATGGGTCATCGAGATGACATAGGAGCCAAATGCCTGCGGGCTGACTTCATGGCGCATACGCGCCATCACTTCGAATACCGCGAAGGTTTCGCGGCTAGCGTCGCTGAGGGTTTCACGCTTGATCGGGAAATTCTGTGCACCGGCGATCAGTTCGCCCAGCAGTTCCAGCCGCTTGTTTTCGCTCAGGCTGCGGTAAGCCGGCAGGCCCGGTTGCCGGGCAAGCAGTTCGGCCACAGCTTCGCTGTGGCGGGTCGACTCCTGGCGGATGTCGAGGTGAACCAGGTAAAAGCCGAAGGTTTCGGCGTTGCGGATCAGGTCCTGCAGTTCGCCGTTGGCGGCGGCTTGGTCGCCGTGGCTGACGAGCGAATCGCGCATCAGGGTCAGGTCGGCCAGGAATTCCTGCTCCGACGGGTAACTGTCGGCAAAAAGATTCCCGTTGCGCCCCTCGATTAATGCATCCACGGCATCCAGGTTGTGTTGCAGCCGGTGGCGCATCAAATAAAGTTTGCGGCGGTAAGGTTCCTGGCCAAAATGCTGGGGATAATCGCCGAACACCGCGGCAAAGCGCTGCTCATCCTGCGCCAGGCTGGTGGCCATAGAGGCGCTGATGTTGCACAGGCGTTTCGAATGCGTCAGCACATGGCTGAGGCTGACGACTTCGCGCAGGTAATGGCGCAGCACTTCGCGCTTCTGCAGGCGCAGGGCGAGCACGGTGGTATCGGGGGTAACGAAGGGATTGCCGTCGCGGTCGCCGCCGATCCAGGAACCGAAACGCAGGATGTTCGGCACCCGGATGTGCTGACCTTCCGACAGTTCAGGTCCGTAGACGCGGTCAACAGCTTTTTCCAGGTAGCGGTAGGTTTCTGGCACAGCTTTGAACAGGCTTTCGCGGAAATAGAACAGCCCGTTCTTGACCTCGTCGCGGACCTGCGGCTTGCTGGCGCGCACCTCGTCGGTTTTCCACAGAATCTGGATCTGCTGCTCGAGCTGGCCGATCAGCTCCAGGCGCTGTTCCTTGCCGGTGCGAGGGTCGTCCAAACGCTCGGCGGTGAGGAAAATATGGCGCAGGTGTTCCATGATGGTGCGGCGCTTGGATTCGGTGGGGTGGGCGGTGAACACCGGAATGTAGGCGGCCTTGTCGAACAGGGTCTGGAGCTCTGCGGCACTGATGCCCTGGTCGTGGAACTCCCGCAGGGTGGCGTCGAAAGAACCCTTCCACAAGGCGCCGCCGCGATACACCTGGGCGCGGCGGGTCTGGTGCTGGAAGGACTCCTCGGCCAGGTTGACCAGGCTGAAATAAATACTGAAGGCGCGCACCACATGGGTTAGCGTCTCCGCGTCCAGCGATTCGATGATCTTCTCCAGACGGCGCCGGCCGGCTGACGAATCTTTCTTGTGCAGGCGGATGTAGCCCTTGCGCAGGGCCTCCACCGCCTCCAGCACGCGACCGTCCTGCAGGGGGCGCAGCACGTTGCCGAGTACGTTGCCGAACAATTTTACGCGAGCGCGCAAGTGGGTATCGCCGTGAATTTTAGTCATGTTTTCATTTTAACTGGAGCAAGGCCCATGTTCCCACTAAATTCCACGCGATCCGTGAAGAAAACTGGCCGATTACACGAATCCTGGAAAAGGCTCTAGGCTTGATGAACCTCAACCGGTGCGCGGCACTGTTCCAGCACCTCCGCCGCACGCCCGCCGCTGCCCCACAGGCGGATGCAGCGCTCCACCTCGGCACGCACCGCCTCCCGCACGCTACGCTTGAGCGCCATGTAACCGTTGTCGCCAATTGAGGGGTTGTCCCGGATATGGCGCACGGCGAGATCGGAGAGCGCGGTGTAATAGTTGATCTTGGCCACGCCGTTGGCGATCAGCTTGCGGAACTGTTCATCCGATAAACCGCTGCCACCATGGATGACCAGGGGAATCTTCACCGCCTCGTTGATTTTCGCCAGGCGCGCATAATCCAGCTTGGGCGCGCCCTTCATGCGCCCGTGCACGGTGCCGATGGAGACCGCCAGACAGTCCACCCCGCTGCGCGCCACGAACACCTTGGCTTCTGAATGCGAAGTGTAGTCAAATTCGTGCGACAGGTTTTCCGCGTTCTCGCCCTCGCCGCCCGGCACATAGCCCAGTTCGGCTTCCACCGCCACTCCACTGGCGTGCGCCAGAGCGACAACTTCACGCGTCAGGCGCAGATTGTCCTCGAAAGACTGATCCGAATAATCCACCATCACCCCGCTGAAACCGCAGCGAATAGCCCGCTCGGCGGATTCGAGGCTGCGTCCATGATCGAGATGGATTGCCACCGGAACCTTGGCGCGCCGCGCCGCCGCCACCACCGCCGGCGCCAGCAGATCGAAATCGTAATAATCGAAATGCGATTCGGCCAGGTTGAGGATCACCGGCGCACGATAATTTTCCGCCGCCCGGATGATGGCTTCGAGAAAATCCAGCGTCACCACGCTAAACGCGCCCACCGCATAGGAGTGTCGGTAGGCGTGG
>Ga0105091_10000973_pt1 | contig 12406 bp, 12 predicted proteins | sample PPLLak1March2015_FD_87022 | JGI IMG/M metagenome (GOLD analysis project Ga0105091, IMG submission 87022) | Freshwater sediment microbial communities from Prairie Pothole Lake near Jamestown, North Dakota, USA - PPLs Lake P7 Core (1) Depth... | ecosystem: Environmental > Aquatic > Freshwater >... | reverse complement strand
GTGGTTTCAGTCAGGCCCGGTTCAGGCATTATTTCCCGCTGCCCTGAATGCGGCCGTGTAATCCAGAAAGGAAGCTGCAGGGTGCACGGCAAGGTAGAAGGGATACGGGATATGCGGATCAAGGCCGTACTGGATGACGGAACAGGTTCCATGTCAGTTATGTTTCCAAGAGAACTTGCGGAAATCATCTATGGAAAAACTCTTGAAGAAGCCGAACAGTTGATGTTCTCTGATGTCTCTAAAGATGCAGTCTATGAAGATTTAAGGCGCTTTCTTACAGGCCGCTATCTTGCAGTACGCGGCAACGCTTCAAAAGGCGAATATGGGATTTCATTTGTAGCTGAAAAGGCCTGGGTACCTGAAGAAGATCTTGCGGTCAGGATAGTGGAACTGCTTCGCAGGCTCGGGCCGGATGAAGAGGATGGACAGGATACGTGTTCACAGGTTTCCAGTGGGGGAATTGACCTTGCTTAAACGAGAGGTCGCAAAGCGGGTTTTTGCAGGGGAATTCGAAGCCTGCAGAGAACTTGAAAAATCCGCACGGTCTGATTCGGAAACCGCAGATTCTAAAATCCCGAACCTGCTTATTAGCCCGCTTGGGCTCATCCTTAATCGTGTTTTTGTGGTTGGGGTTGTCACGGAACTTGACAACATCGGAACACAGAGCGAGATGTGGAAGGCCAGGATAGTTGATCCGACCGGGGCTTTTACGGTGTACGCAGGGCAGTACCAGCCTGAAGCGTCTATCTTTTTTTCAACGGTACAGGTTCCTGCTTTCATTGCCCTTACAGGAAAAGCCAGGATATACGAACCCGAACCCGGCTCGGTTTTTGTATCTATCCGGGCTGAAGAGGCAAATGTTGTGGACGAGGAAATCCGCAACAGATGGATTGTAGATACCTCAGAACAGACGGTTGAGAGGCTTGAAGTCTTCTCGGATGCCCTCGCCAGCGGATATCATGGAGAAGAACTTCGAGAATACCTTGTGGAGAAAGGCGTTTCTTCCGAGCTTGCGGAAGGGATTTCCATTGCGCTTGAACGGGAACGTTCTCCCGGTGAGTTTGCAAAACTACTTCGGGCTTCTATCAGGGAGGGCCTCAAAACCCTGGATCTGGATTCAGGCGAAGGTACAGGCGCCAAGGCTGACCAGAAGGAATTTGTGCTCGAATTGCTCAGGGAAATGGGTGGAAACAAAGGAGTTGATTACGCAGCTTTTATGGACGCTGCGGCTTCCAGAGGCATTTCTGAGCAGGTTGTAGAAGAGGTTATCCGTGCTCTGCTTGCAGGCGGACAGTGTTACGAACCGAAGATAGGGATAATCAGGCTGGTAGGATAATCTTGCAGGGAAGAAAACCTTAATAAAAACAAAACGAGCAGGGTTCGCCTCTAATATGTGTGATAATGCTTAAGTGTAATCAGGTTGATTGGTATTCTCTATTAAAATTTAATGTTTCATGCTTATCGTATTTATCTGGAGAAATTGACATGAAAGTATTGGTCAGCGACTCACTCTCCAACGAAGGTTTGGAGATTTTAAAAGAACACTTTACGGTTGACGTTTCCACCGGGCTTTCCGAAGACGAGCTGGTGAAAAAAATCAAGGATTACGATGCTCTTGTAATACGCAGCGGTACCCAGGTCACTCAGAAGATTATCGAGGCTGCCGACAACCTGAAAGTTATCGGGAGAGCCGGGGTCGGAGTTGACAACGTCGATGTGGATGCAGCTACAAAGAAAGGCATTATTGTGACTAACGCTCCCGAAGGGAATATGATTTCGGCAGCAGAGCACACTATTGCCATGATGATGGCAATGTCCAGGAACATCCCCCAGGCAAACGCTTCCCTGAAAGCCAGGGAATGGAAACGCAATAAATTCACGGGCATTGAGGTCAAAGGCAAGACCCTGGGAATCATAGGGCTCGGAAGAATCGGTTCCGAAGTCGCAAAAAGGGCTTCAGGGCTTGAGATGAACCTTATGGGGTATGATCCTTTTATTTCCGAAAAGCGGGCCATTGAGCTTGGAGTCAAGCTGGCTACAGTTAATGAAATCGCAAAAGCAGCCGACTATATCACAGTGCACACACCTCTTATTAAAGAAACTAGGAATATTCTTGATGAAGAACAGTTTTCCCTGATGAAACCCGGTGTCAGAATCATCAACTGCGCCCGCGGCGGCATTATTAGCGAAGAAGCCCTGGCAAAAGCTCTTGAAAGCAGAAAAGTAGGCGGCGCAGCAATAGACGTTTTCGTCGAAGAACCTCCTTTCAACAGCCCTCTCCTGAATTATGACAATGTCGTAGTTACTCCTCATCTTGGGGCCTCCACCCAAGAAGCCCAGGTCAATGTGGCAATCGATATTGCAAAGGAAGTCGTATCCGTCCTTACAGGCGGGCTTGCAAAGAACGCAATCAATATCCCCTCGGTAAAGCCGGAAGCTATGGCAGTCCTTGCCCCTTACATCAGGCTCTCGGAGATTATGGGCAAGATTGCAGGGCAGCTCGTGAATGGAAATTACGAAAAGGTAGAAATCGGATACAATGGGGAGATTTCCGGAAAGGACACCAGGCCCCTTACAGTCTCGGCACTCAAAGGGCTGCTTGAGATGGCTCTAGGTTCCGGAGTAAACTATGTTAATGCCCCTATCCTTGCAAAATCCAGAAAGATTGCAGTCGTGGAGAGCAAGTCCGAATCTTCTGAGGAATACTCTTCAACTATCAGTATCAGGCTTAGCAGCAACGGACAGGCGAAACTGGTTGCAGGCACTGTTGTCGGGGATGAACCAAAGATTGTTGCAGTCGATGACGACAGGGTAGACATCTTCCCTGCAGGCCGTATGATCTTTGCCAAACACATCAACAGGCCCAATGTTATCGGACCGTGTTGCCTGGTGCTCGGCAAAAACAATATCAACATCTCAGGCATGCAGGTTGGCAGGGCAGAAATCGGAGGCGTGACCATGATGGTTCTTAACGTAGATTCTGAAGTTTCTGACCCTATCCTTGACGAGGTCCGGAAAGTTGAAGGAATACTCGATGCCAAACTTGTGACCCTCTAAACTTTCCTTTTCAGGAAGGTTTTACTCCGGCAGAAGTTCGGGATGAAAAATCCTGTGCCGGAGCCTTTAAATTTTTCAAGTCTTAACCTTAAAAGTCTTCATCTTAAACTATTATCTTAAACTTCTTCATCTGAAATTTCTGTATCTTAAATTTCTGTACCTCAGAGTATTATTAAGCTATTATATTAAACTCTCAGTATTATAATAGACTAATAATAGACTCTTCTTGCCAGTATCAATTTTTAAGGGGTCAGTTAATGGAAGAACTTAAACGCGTAGTTTCCGTTCCTTTTAAAAAAACGCTTGCAGCTTCTCTTTCGGAAAAGGATTTTGAGTATTCCCTGGCTTTCGACCTGAAATGGTTTTCCCCGAAAATTGCCTCAAAGGTAAAGGAAAAAGCCCTTGAAGCAGGTTTTCTCTCCCTTAAAGCCGGGGCTCTTGTGCCTTGCTTTGATGTGGAAAGTATCCGGCTTCCGCATGCTTTCAAGCCGTCGGAGAATTTTCTTGAAAATCAAAACTCCGGAGGAAAAACGTCAGTGAAGGAAGAAATTTCCTTTGAACAGGTTCTGGAATTTATCTCCGCAGATACCGGGGTAAACCGGCAGAAACTCGTTTCCGAAATTAACTCCATGCAGGACCGACTTTCCTACCTTGTGGATATCCGAATCGTGGCACTTATTGTAGCAAAAAGGTTCGGATGTAATATCGAAGCAATCTTCGGGAAGGTTGCCAGGTCTGTACTTGGCATCTCATTTCAATAAATCTCTGCAATTACTCAAATAGATGGAAGGGAAGTCACAGCTTTCTTAAGCCGTTACAGGAGAGTTATCCTCTCGGTTGTCCTCCCGGATAACTTTACCATATTTTTAGACATTCTAGTTTATAACGTCTATAAGTTTTTATGAATTGCCTCCATAAGTCGAGGAGCCGATAATTTTGGTGTAACTATTTCTATATATGCACCTTTTTTAGAACTATCCAGCTCTTTCATGGTCTTATCAAGGTCACCGCAGGTGGTGACCTTTCTCGTTATCCAGTTATTGCAACCAAGTACCTCTGGCAATTTATGATACTGCCACTCTGCAATGTCATTATAGCAGTAATCTAATTTTTTAGATAGCATTTTTTCTATCAGGTAGCCGTGATTATTCAGCACGAAGATAATAGGTTTCAGACCATAGCGATAAAACTGGCTTATCTCCTGGGCGGTCATCTGGTGTGATCCTTCGCCCGTTATAAGAATCACTCGTCGATCAGGTGCAGCCAGTGCAGTGCCAAAGGAAGCCGGAGTAGCCCAACCTATGGCTCCCCAGAGCATCTGGCTCTGGAACTTAACTCCTTTCGGTAAAAGTACAGGCAATAATCCATAAAAGGATGAGGTAGAGTCAGCTATAATTATGTCATCGGGTTTAAAAAATTCGGCGTATTTGGCGTATAAATAGTCAGCTGTTATTGGGTCTTCAGCATTTTCCTCTGGAATTGCGGGACGCCTGGCCACAGGCCACGTGATACCGGTACGCTTATTAAGCCTTCTGGCGAGTTCCTCCAGTACATCAAGCATTTTTACATTGATATAATCAGTATACCCGATATGTACACTGGAAGGCATGATATTGATAATTCGGGATTTATCCAGCTTTGCCGTGAACATGCCCATATTAATATCAGACAGGATAGTGCCTATGGCAAGTATGCAGTCGCAGGATTCCACAAACTCCTTAATCTCAGGATTGATAAGCTGTCCCATATATAATCCCATGTAGAAGGGATTGGTCTCGTCAAGCACCGACTTATCCAGCGCCAGAGTAGCATAAGGCAAGCCTGAAGCATTAATAACAGCCATAGCCAGGTCCTTGAGGCCAAAACGGTCAACAAGAAAACCCGGCACAATACAGGCTTGCTTTGCATTCGAGAGTTTACCTGCAATAATTGAGACCACTTCTTCAAGAGTCGCAGGATCGCTTTTTACAGGTATTCTTGCAGGTGCCGTAAAGGATGAGATATCTGCATCCACATAGTCGTGAGGTATTGCAATGTAGACAGGTCGGCGGTTTTCCAGGGCTGCTTCAATAATATTCTCGACTTCTTCAACGCAGTTTTCCGGAGTAAGCATTGTACTCGCACATACTACTGGCGTAGCCATATCCATAAATGTGCTGTATTCTCCATCACCCAGCGAGTGGTGCACTATGACATGTCTCTTCTGTACCTGCATTTTCGGCATTCCGACAATATGGAATACCGGATTATGCTCCGCATAAGAGCCTGCTATACCGCATAACGCCGAGAGCTCACCTACGCCAAAGGTAGTAGACAGTGCTGACATGCCATTAATACGAGCATACCCATCAGCAGCATAAGCAGCATTCAGTTCACTGCAGCAGCCTATCCAGCGAAGCTCCTTATCATCACATATGGCATTGTTGATAGGAAACGCAAAGTCTCCTGGCACACCGAAAATATCCCTTATTCCCAGTTGCTTTAATCTATCCAGAAGATATTGAATAACTGTCGGCATAATAATTACCACCTGGTTAAGTTTGATTGTCTCGTCACATCAGATCAAGCTCAGCTTTCATCAGTTTTGAGAATTTAGTTAGAAGTTTAGTTACTTTTAGGTTCAAAAACGGCATTTCCACCGGATTTTCAGCAGCTAGTGGAGTGAAAAACAGGCGCGAGCAGGGTCAATTAGGCAATCTTTGTCTTGCGCCTTTGCTAACATACTATCCATCTAGTCCTGGCATCTACAAAGAAATCTAATGTTGTTCTGTGCCTGGTCACAGTTCGAATAACAGCCCAGCACGATATTGATCGCGGGAGCGATCAATTGTTCCCCGATTAATAGATTCGTTTAATATTATAAAAATAAGGCTTTTTTCTAATGCATCTAGGATATCTCTAATTAACTCCGAAAGTCAGCTCTCTAATTAATAAGTAAACGAAGATACCTTGTTTTGAATAAGCGGATCGCGCCGGGGTCGATTATGCTGGCATGTCTAATGTTTATAATGTAACGCGCCAGCGTAACTCTGATTCAGTAGCATTATGAGGTTATGAGTAGATAGAAAAAAAACAACCCGTTTTGTCATATGGAATTCTGGCAAACTGGAACTTAGGATTACACATAATCTTTATGTACTAGAAATGTTATTCACATCTTACCAATTCCGACTAATCGCTTGTTCTTTAATTTGTCGTTTCCGGGATTAAGTCCCGCAGAGGCAATTATAGCGATGTTCGAACGCGATAGGGAATTTTTTTCCGCGTGAGTGAGATTATACAAATCTTGCGGAGGAACATACATTGGGTAAAAAATCACTGGTAAAACTGACAAGAAAGACAAATCCAAGAATCGTTTCTCTGATTCTTACCCTGAAAGATGGGGCAAATGCAAACACTGCCCCCATCTGGAAGGATATCGCGAAACGTCTTGAGATGCCGTCCAGAAACTATGCGGCTGTGAATATAAGTAAGATCAACAGGCACACTGCACAGGATGATATCCTGCTTATTCCGGGAAAAGTTCTGGGCGCAGGTCTCCTTGACCACTCTGTAACTGTTGCAGCTCTAACCTTTAGTGACTCTGCAATTGACAAGATCACAGAAGCCGGTGGCAAGTGCCTGAGTCTCGAAGAGATAATGGAAGCAAATCCAAAAGGGTCCGGTATCCGGATATTCCGCTGAGGTGTCGAAGATGACGGTTATCGATGCAAATGGGCTTATTCTGGGGCGTCTTGCAAGTACGGTTGCAAAACAGTTGCTTTCAGGAGACGAAAAGATTTATATTGTAAATGCTGAAAAAGCCGTAATTTCTGGCTCAAGGGCTACCACCCTCAAAGATTACCGGGAAACCCGGGAAAGAGGAGCTACGGAATTCGGGCCTTACTTCCCGAAGCGTCCGGACCGCATCCTTAAGAGGACTATCCGTGGCATGCTGCCCTATAAGAGAGCAAGAGGCAGGGACGCAATGTCCAGGCTCAAAGTCTATGTAGGTGTCCCCTATGAACTCAAGGGCGCTGAAACAATCACCATTGCAGATGCCGATATGAGGCTTTTAAGCTCCAGCAAATATATTGAGCTTGGTGAAGTGAGCCAGAAAATGGGTTCAAAGTTCTAAAGGGTGAGTCCTCATGGTCAAAGTAGTTAATTCATCTGGAAAGCACAAGACTGCAACTGCACGTGCAACAGTCACGAAAGGAACCGGTAAGGTCAGGATCAACAAAATTCCGCTCGAGCTATATACTCCAGAGCTTGTAATGATGAAGATCTCAGAACCTCTGCTGATCGCAGGAAATGAAGTGGTCTCCGGGCTTGATATTAATGTAGATGTCCGGGGCGGTGGAATTGTCGGGCAGGCTAATGCGGTAAGAACCGCAGTTGCCAGAGGTATTGTGGAATGGACAAATGACACAATCATCAGAGACAACTTCGCAAGCTATGACCGCAATCTACTTGTAAGCGATTCCAGGCAGAAAGAGTCAAAGAACTTTGGCGGACCTGGAGCAAGGGCTAAATACCAGAAATCTTACAGGTAAGACTATGATCCCAGTCCGATGTTTCTCATGTGGAAAAGTAATCTCAAACTATTGGGATGAGTACAAAAGACGTGTCAGTGATGGCGAAAATGGTGCCGTAGTGCTGGATGATCTTGGGATCACCCGCTACTGCTGCCGCAGAATGATTCTAAGCCATGTTGAACTCGTTGATGTGCTTTCGCCGTACCAGTAAGGGACCGTAGGGTAGCCTGGTCCATCCTTCGGCGTTCGGGACGCCGGAACCTGAGTTCGAATCTCAGCGGTCCCATTTCCCTATTTCCAGGGTGCTGGTTTAAGGCATGTACTGTAAAATATCAAACTTATCATGATTCTCAATTATCGGAATTCATCGGAGCGTTTTTAAGTTAAGGGTGATCAGTTGGTCAAGGAAAAGTATACCCGGTTCGAGCGTGCACGAATTGTAGGTGCAAGATCATTGCAAATCGCAATGGGGGCTCCTGTCCTTGTTGAAGATGACGGGCGGCTGGATCCTCTCAGTGTCGCTATTGAAGAGTTGAAGGCCGGAGTTATTCCTATTACGGTCAAACGTAAAACCAGTTGAAAACGCAGTGGGATACATTTTCAGATATCGAATGTGTTTTATTGTTGATTCTATATTATGAGGTGACTTTATGGAGGAAATTGAGCAAACAGGGCAGGAGGAAACCGAAGAACAGCCTGTGCCTGAAGAAAATGCCGTGGCTGAAGCAAAACCTGCACCTGAAAAGGAAGCCGCAGCAAAAACCGGATCTGTGCCTGTAGAAACCGAGGATGAAGCAGCTTCTGCTAAAGAAGGTTCCACATCCCTTGTGTCCATTGACGAATACCTGGCAGCAGGTGTTCACATAGGTACCCAGCAGAAGACCCAGGATATGATGCGTTTCGTATACAGGGTCAGAACTGACGGATTATATGTGCTTGACATCCAGTCAACAGACGAAAGAATCAGAGTTGCATCAAAGTTATTGTCTCATTACGATCCCTCAAGAATTCTTGTGGTTTCTTCAAGGCAGTACGGGCAGCACCCTGCAAGGATGTTTTCCAGGGCACTCGGCACCAGAGCAATGCTCGGAAGGTTCATTCCCGGCTTGCTTACAAACCCTCAGATCCACGGTTTCTTTGAGCCTGATGTTGTAATCGTAACCGACCCTGCAGGCGATGCCCAGGTTCTGAAGGAAGCTTCCAGCATCGGTGTACCCGTTGTAGCACTCTGTGATACCAACAACCTGATTTCAAACGTGGACCTTGTAATTCCCACAAACAATAAAGGTAGAAAAGCCCTTTCCCTTGTCTACTGGCTGCTTGCAAGGGAAGTATCCCGGCTTAATGGTACTCCTTTCAACTACGAGTTGACCGACTTCGAAACACCTCTCTGATCCCGAGAAGCAGTCCTGCATACTGCAAGGCTATATAAAAATGACCCATATCTTATATGGGTGATACAAATGAGACAGCCAGCAGTTGCAGGGCAGTTCTATCCCCTGCGTCCTGAAAATCTGGAGAAAGAACTCAAGCAATGTTTTGAAGGTCTGGAGATCCGGGAACGAAATGTCCTCGGGGCAGTTTGCCCGCATGCCGGGTATGTCTATTCAGGGAAGGTCGCTGCACATGTCTATGCAGCTCTTCCCAAAGCCGACACATATGTTATTTTCGGTCCCAACCATACGGGATACGGCTCACCTGTATCAGTATCTACGGATACCTGGAAAACTCCCCTGGGAACTCTCGAGGTTGATCGTGAACTTGCCGGGGGGCTGTCAGGAAGTATTATTGATGCGGATGAGCTCGGACACCGGTACGAGCATTCTATCGAAGTTCAGCTTCCTTTCCTTCAATACCGCTTCGATAATGATTTCAGGATTCTTCCTATCTGCCTGGGTATGCAGGATGAAGAAACCGCAACTGAGGTGGGGAACCTTGTCGCCAATCTTGCTTCCGAAAGCGGGAAAAAAATAGCTTTCATTGCATCCAGCGATTTTACTCATTACCAGCCTGCAAACCTTGCAAAGGAAATAGACAATGAAGTTATAGAGGCTATCCTTAATCTGGATATTTCGGGAATATATGAAAGGCTTTACAGGAGAAACGCATCCGTGTGCGGATATGGGCCGATTGCCGCGATGTTAACAGCTTCACAGAAGCTTGGTGCGAACCGGGCCGAACTACTTAACTATTCAAACAGTGGGGATGTTTCAGGAGACATGAACGCAGTTGTGGGATATGCCGCGATTATCGTGGAGTAAGAGAAATTCTGCGGAAAATGGAGCATACTCGTTTTCAATTCAAGGATACCGGGATACTTACTTATACCGGAATAAATTTTTTATGAATTTTCACCGCTATCTACTTAACATAGGTTTGAAAAATAAGGTAGACATCCAAAAATAAATTGGTTTTAGTATTCGGAAACAAATTTACAGTGTATCCATAAATAAATTTACTATTGTATTCAAAAATAAATTCCCTATTGAATTCAAAAATAAATTCGCTTTCACATTAAAGTATAAATTCACTACTTTACATGCTTCAATCAAATCTGGGACTTTCAGAGGAATAACATGATTTCATATTCTGCACCCGGGAAAATCTATCTCTTCGGAGAGCATGCAGTTGTTTACGGAGAAACTGCAATAGCGTGTGCTGTTGAGTTGAGGACCCGTGTCAGGGCAGAAATTAGCGATTATGTAGTAATCCAGTCACAGATCGGCAGAACAGGGATTGATTTTGAAAAGCATCCCTATATCTCCTCAGTTATTGAAAGAATAAGAGAAATCGTCCCGATAAAAGGCGTTTTTCTGGATGTTGATTCCGATATTCCTGTAGGTTCCGGGCTGGGGTCATCTGCAGCTGTGACGATTGCGAGTATAGGTGCTCTCAATGAGCTGTTTGGCTGCGGGCTTTCTCTTAACGAGATTGCAAAACTGGGCCATGAGATCGAAATTAAGGTCCAGGGAGCGGCAAGCCCCACCGATACCTATGTTTCTACTTTCGGAGGGGTTGTTACCATCCCTGACCGCAGGAGGTTGAGGACGCCGGATTGTGGAATTATAATAGGGGATACAGGAGTTTTTTCCTCCACAACAGAGCTTGTGGCAGATGTCAGGAAGCTCCGTGAAAGTTACCCCGAACTTATCGAGCCCCTCATGGCTTCAATCGGTACGATCTCTAAAATCGGGGAATCTCTTGTCCTTGAAGGTGACTACCCTTCCATTGGCAGGCTTATGAACGTAAATCAGGGGCTTCTGGACGCCCTTGGAGTAAATATTCTCGAACTTTCCAGGCTAATTTACTCAGCTCGGGAAGCCGGGGCTTTCGGGGCAAAAATTACAGGCGCTGGCGGGGGAGGATGCATGGTTGCCCTTACCGCACCTGATAAATGCATACAGGTTGCCGAAGCCATTGCAAAGGCAGGTGGCAAGGTAACCATAACAAAACCCACTGAGCAGGGCTTGAAATCCGAGTGAGCATCTCGAATCCAATCTAATAAATCGGTACCTAATCGAGAAAATTGTACCTGAGAAAATTGTACCTTATAGAATAGCTGCATCGAATTGAAGAAGCTGTATCGAATTGAGGGATCCGTACTATATGGAGAATCTCTACTTTGTTGAAGCTTATTTCAATATTTCTGAAGCTTTATTTCATTATTTCGCGGTTACCAGTAAAGGAAGTTTAAAAAAGGTATTAAGTGATATGGCATGAAGGTCTCAACAGAACCTGTTATCCTGAAACTTGGAGGCAGCGTCATTACTGACAAAGCTGCAGATCAAGGGGTTGTAAGAGAAGCTGACCTCCTGAGGATTGCAAAGGAAGTTTCCGAATACCGGGGAAAAATGATTGTTGTGCACGGTGCAGGTTCCTTTGGGCACACCTACGCTAAAAAATACGGGCTTGACAGGAGTTTTGATCCAGAAGGAGCGATTATAACACATGAATCTGTCAAGAAACTTGCATCAAGGGTGGTAGATGCTCTGAATGAGTATGGAACCCGGGCTGTAGCTGTACATCCTATGGGCTGTACGGTTTGCAGAAATGGGCGAATCGAGAGCATGTACCTTGAAAACATAAAGCTCATGCTTGAGAAAGGTTTTGTGCCGGTGCTGCACGGAGATGTTGTTATGGATCTTGAACTCGGAGCGTGCGTGCTCTCAGGAGACCAGATAGTTCCCTACCTTGCAAAAGAACTCAAGATCACCCGACTTGGGCTGGGGTCGGCAGAGGATGGAGTACTTGATAAGGATGGAAAACCCGTACCTGAGATCACCCCGGAAACCTTTGAAAATTTCAGGCATTACATAAGAGGCTCGGGAAGCACCGATGTTACGGGTGGTATGCTCGGGAAGGTGCAGGAACTTCTGGAACTTAGCAAAATGTCTTGTATTACATCATATATATTCAATGCCGGAAAAGAGGATAACATATATCGGTTCTTAAATGGGGATTCCATAGGAACCAGAATCAGTCCGGATAAAGGGTATGAAGCATGATTAACACGACTTCAAAGCGAAAGATAGAACACCTGAAGTTATGTGCTGAAAGCCCGGTTGAATCCCGAAAAGTCAGCGCGGGCTTTGAGGATGTGACTCTGATCCACAGGGCGCTTCCGGAGCTCGATATGGATAAACTGGACCTGTCTGTAGACCTTCTTGGAAAGCGCCTGCAAGCTCCTTTTCTGATCGCTTCGATTACTGGAGGACATCCTGATACTATTCCTGTAAATGCTGCCCTTGCCGCCGCAGCCGAAGAACTGGGAGTAGGAATAGGAGTTGGCAGCCAGAGGGCTGCAATCGATGACCCTGCGCAGGAAAAGTCTT
>Ga0105091_10000971_pt1 | contig 12419 bp, 17 predicted proteins | sample PPLLak1March2015_FD_87022 | JGI IMG/M metagenome (GOLD analysis project Ga0105091, IMG submission 87022) | Freshwater sediment microbial communities from Prairie Pothole Lake near Jamestown, North Dakota, USA - PPLs Lake P7 Core (1) Depth... | ecosystem: Environmental > Aquatic > Freshwater >... | reverse complement strand
TGTGGATCAACGGCCCGAACAACACGGACGTGGCGATCCGAACCCGCTCTAGTTCGGAGAACCTGAACCGAATCTCACTGCGGGCAGCCACGGTGGACATCACTGGGGCTGTGACCATCAACGGCACCCTGAACATCACCGGCACCAAGACGATCACGGTCAACTACGAGGCTGACGTGACCCTGGCTGGCAACGCCTCGACATGGCGGCTGCTGTACGGGGCGACCACCGGGTTCACCTTCACCACGCCTCCTTCGGGCGCTGTGGTCATCGGGTACGGAGGGTTCGTCCCGACTGAGGGCACCTCCACGATGCTGTCCTATGAGGTCAGGGGTGGTGCCACCATCGGATCAGGCGCTGTGATCATGCCGTGCAGGCCGACCGCGTACCCGGACACCCAGCCACCCCCGCAGGGGATATCCGCGAACGGCACCGGATCAGGAAGCACGCAATGGGTCAGTTGCTACAACGCCTACCTGTTGAAGCCTCCGCTCCTGCAGCCCAACACCGTGTACAACGTCCGTCCCTGGTATCGGAACGGCAACGCCGCATCTCTGACGTTGTACCGGCACTACTTCATCGTCACTCCTGATCTGTGACATGTAGTGACATACTTGGGGCATGGTTGACACCCTGCTCCACACCATTCCACAGGTTGCTGAGATTCTGACCTGCTCGAAGCCGCACGTGTACGCCCTGATCTCGTCCGGGCGGCTTGCCAGCGTGGACATCTCCACGCCTAACTCGCCACGGACCAAGATGCGTGTCCGTCATGAGGACCTGCTCGCCTTCCTCACACCGGGCACCAATGGCAATGGCCCGGCACCCCAGGAGACCAGTGGAGTGCCGGGCCAACACGACCTGACGAAAGGAGTATAGGACGAGACCGCACACGACGCGTAACAACATGATCTGACAAACGCACTAAGGAGCAATGAACGCTATGGATTTCTTCGAGGACGGCTTCGCCGTGAGGGATGCCTCGTGGCACAGGAAAGAGACGTTGCTGGCCGACTGGCCGGACAACTGGGACGAGGCCTGGAAGTTGGCCAACTCCGGCGCACCGTGGGAGATCAAGATCGAGCCCGCCTATCGGCTGCACCAGCCCACGGCTGACTTCATCCAGACCGACTCCAACTTCATCACCCGTGGCGACACCGGGCTGGTCCTGTCCACCAAGGGACCGGAGTACAAGCCCATCACCAACGCCGAGTACGGCGATGTGATCCAGCAGGTGATGGAGTCCTACGGGTTGCAGTTGAAGTACGAGACCACCGTGGTCCTCAGGGGTGGCCGGACCATCGCCACCACGATGTACCTGCCCACGGACCTGACGGTCAAGGGCGACCCCTCACCGATGCGCCTGTACATGGTCTTCATGACCAGCCACGACGGCTCGGTGTCCTTCAAGTTCGGGTACTCGCATGTGCGGATCGTCTGCTGGAACACGCAGCAGGCGGCTGAGAACGAACTGGACGCCTCCAAGTCCGGGTTCGTCATCAAGCACACCCTGAACTGGAAGCGTCGCCTGGAGGACGTGCTGGACGGCATCCGTGCCATGCGGGTGGAGTCCAACTCCTTCCTGAAGTGGGCCGACGAGATGATGGGTCAGGACATCACCAAGACCCAGGTCGATGAGTTCATGGACCGCTGGCTTCCCCACTCCACGGACATGACGGCCAAGCAGTTGGCGCATGTCATGGACCGTCGAGCGCAGTTCATGAACCTGCTGGACCACTCGGTCACCACGGACGGGATCAGGGGCACGCACTGGGGCGTCTACCAAGCCGCCGTGGAGACGTGCGATCACTTCACCAAGTCCCGTTCGCTGGATTCGGAGATCAAGCGTCAGTTGCTCACCGGGGATGACCGCAAGGCATCTGCCAAGCGCATCCTGGCTTCCCTCTAGGAAAGTGGGTGGACGGGGCGTCTGGGAGCACCCCGCCCACCCTCGAAGGAGACCAGTCCTTCGACATGAGGTTACAAGCCCCCAGGAGTGCTTTCCACGGCTCCTGGGGGCCTCTGTGCGGGCTACTGCAAACCCCTCACAAAGTGCTTGAAAAGGGGTGTAAATGCTTGACAAATGGTGCTAAATGCCGTATATTTAGAGGTGTTGGACGAACAGCACCATGCCCTGAGAAGGACCCCACAGCGGGCCTGAGGGGAAGGTGTCCAGCACCCGGTGGGCGGCGGAGCACATAGCGATCACTACCCCACCACAGCACAAGAGCCCCTGAAGCAATCCCGCTTCGGGGGCTTTGTCATGCCGAGGGTTAGGAGACCCCATGACCAACGACGACATCACGCGCGAGGGCTTCCAGTGCCCGATTGGTGCGTGCACGAACTGGGTCCAGTTCGACGACGAGATGGTGTGCTTCGAGCACACGGCTCCCGTGAGCCCGGGTGGCTGCAACTGCCTAGGTTGCAAGCCCTGGGGACCATCGCTCGCGCGGTCCTGGCGCAAGGATCCCCAATGCACCAAGTGCTGGCGGGACCTGGTGAAGCCGGTGGCTTCCGGTCAGCCGAACCCACGGCAGCAGGCCGTGGTGGTGCTCTTCAACGCCACGAACGATGGCGACCTGAAGTACGTGGAGTGCTTCCGCTGCTGCGACGATCGCGCGAAGCAGTGGGGCGAGCAGGAGGGCTGGTTCTGCCTCGCTCCCATCGCAGACGTGGACGCCTTCTGATGGCGATGCACATCATCGAGGTCGGGGGCCACGACGGCTGGGAGGACGTGTACTACGACGAGTCCTCCACCATCACGTTGTGCAACGCCTTTGAGTGCGTGGCTCCCACGGTCTATGACAGTTCGTGGTGCCGAGCGCACGAAGACCCCACCAGCGGTCGCGAGGCGTGCGACTGCCGGGGCTGCAAGGTCTGATCGGTTCATAGCGAGGCCGGTCCTTCGGGACCGGCCTTCGCCATGTCTGCTCAGGGTGAGCACGACTGGAAGGAGCAAGTCATGCAGTACATCAACCTCACGCCCCACACCTTGAACATGACGGACGGGGATATGCCCGCGTCCGGCATCGTGGCGAGGATCGAGGAGGTGCCGGGTGAGGTGCCGGGCACGATCCGAGTCGGGCGGGTCCTAGACCTGCCTGATCCGGTGGAGGGGGTCACGTACGTGGTGGCCCGTCCCCTGGCCATGGCGATGGCCATGGCGGGGGTCGCCCGTGAAGACGTGGTTGTCGTCGGTCGTCTCATCCGCGATGCGGATGGGGTGATCACGGGAGCCCACGGGTTCCTCCGCTTCGTCTGAGCGCGCGACAGCAGGGCCGGTGCCTTCGGGTACCGGCCTTTGCTGCGTCTGCTCAGCAGACATGCCAGTCACCCGACGGGTGACCACAGGGACTTGGCACGTCCCACTGTGTAAGGAGGAACGCCGGTGATTCGACCGGAACTGATGGACGTGTTGGCAAGTTACAACGCGAAACTAGCGGAGACCGAGCACAGCAACTGGGAGAAGATCAACTCCAAGGGTGCTGACCGAGACCAGGTTGTGCAGTGGTACGCACGGCTCGCCTGGTCGATCCTCGCGCTTGTCCCCGACATCGACTCCGAAGCATCGCAGGAGTGGATGGCGATTGGCGACGTGGTTCTCCGCCTCCACCGATGCACCGAGCGGCTAGGCATCAGCCCGGTGGAGATCTACCACTACGAAGGTCCCCTCTCATGAAGGACCCGTACTGGTGGGAGATCGGCCCAAAGGAGGCCGCAGAGTTGCTCAAGGGCAATCTCGGCAACCGCAAGATCGACAAGCGGGTCGTGGCCAAGTACGCCCGGGAGATGCGGGAAGGCCGTTGGAAGGTCAACGGCAGCACGATCTCGATCTTCGTTGACGATGAGCAGATCCTGCTGCTCAACGGTCAGCACCGGCTGTTGGCGCTCATCGAGGCTCAGGTGACGATCACCTTCGCCATCGTCGAGGAGCCCTCCAAGGATGTCTTCCCCACCTTGGATGTCGGGAAGAACCGGCCCACGTCGCAGATCATCGCCATGGCTGGGGTGGCCAATGCCACGGCTGTGCAAGCCATCGCACGGGCCGACATCCTTCTGAGGGAGGAGCCGGACAAGGCGTGGGATCGCACGGCAGGACGGACCATCACCCCCGCCGAGATCCTGGACTGGATCGGGGAGCAGGACATGGTCCTGGTCAACCACGCCGCCAACCTCTACCAAGAGGCACGGCGGGCCTTGCGTCCCACGAACTCGTGGTACGCGGCGTTTGCATACCAGGTGCTGACCAAGTCGCCAAACCATGGGCGGTTCCTGGAGTTCCACGAGGGCTACAAGTCAGGCAAGAACTTGCCTGACGGATCGCCGATCATCGCCTTGAGCCGGTACACGGTAAACCGGCAGGTCCTCGCCGGGTCTCAGTCGATGTTCGACCGTCAGGGCCATCTCGGCATCGCCCTCAAGGCGTGGAACGACTGGCTGGTGGGCCGAGAGGTTCACAACTACAGGTTCGGCAGAAGGTCACTGCCGATGCCGAAGGTTCGCTGACATCACAGTTGGGCCGGTTCCCTCGTGGGTTGGGAACCGGCCTTTCTGTGTCCGCGCAGGATGGTCCTGTGCGGCGCGTCAGAAAGGAAGGCCTGTGAAGAACAAGCAGGAGAAAGTCTCTGACCTCCTACTCCGTGCCGAGGGGGCACGGAACCTAGCCATGGAACTGGAGAAAGCCGGGGACAAGGAGGAGCGGAAGAAGGCCAAGATGCTGCGCCGCATGGCCAAGCCGGTCATCAAGGCGGCGTACATCCAGTGCGGCGCACAGGCCATGCTCAGCGCCAAGGGCATGGACCACCTCGAAGTGCCCTTCCACGACATCAGCGGGCGGGTGACTTGGCTGGAGCAGGAACTCCAGTTCATGATCACCAAGATGGTTATGCGACCCATCCACCAGGGCGAGGATCGGCGGACTGCCAAGCAGGTGGCGAAGGTTGCTGAGCAGGAGGCGGCGACGAACCTCCAGATCAAGGCCGAGGGCCTGGAGGCGTTCACGGAGGTCAGCCCCAACACCTTCACCGTGAACCCGAACCCGTACATCGGGCTGTGCGTGCACTGCGACCGGGGCGTCGGGGGCTACCTCGGTGCCAAGGACTGCGGGCTCTTCCAGCAGGGCGACGTGGTCTGCGAGCACTGCTTGGTGCTCAACGATTCCCAGAGCAGCCGCGAGCCACGGGACATCGTGAAGGCCATCCTCGACAGCGGGCGGTGCTGGCACTGCAACGACGAGGTCGACCTGTACTTCGACCAGCACCAGTGCAACGACGAGGACTGCCTGTACGCGGCCACATCCGTCGGGCAGCGGAGGTTCTGCGCCACGTGCGCGAAGAACCAGCACGTCGTCCCGACCAACGGGAACCTGAACGTGATCGCCCAGCAGGTGTCGGACATCCACCACACCCTCGACTGGTACCGGGTGAGCAAGTGAGCCCGGAGTTCTGGTTCGCCTTGGGATTCCTTCTCGGCTCGTGCTTCTTCGCGGCCATGGCCCTCTACTTCCACCATCTCCTTCGCGAGGAGGTGGACGGGCTGACCGAGAGGGTGTTGGAGGCCGAGAAGCGGTGCGCGGACTCCGAGCGGTGGGCCGCCATTCTCGGGGCTTCCCTGTACGGGGAGTCCAAAGACGCTGATTGACCGTCGGCGTCAAATGCTGTAAAATGGTGTGTAACGGATCACGCCATTGGCATGCCCGCAGAAAGGCCCCCAGTCACTACCGGCTGGGGGTCTTTCGCATGTCCGGCTAGTTGCACGGAGCCCTTCACATCGGAGGGCTGCGTGGAGCCAGTCGGCTCCATCCCAACAACAAGAAGGAGCGGTGCTTTGTCTGAAGCAACCGTATCTCCAGAGGTCACCAGGTTGGTGATCGTGGAGACATCAGAGCCCAGCCAGGTCCAGAAGTCGTGGATGTGGGCCAAAGCGATGCTGATGAAGTCCGGAAGGGCATTCGTCAGAGGTGCGACGAAGGTCCGCGTGATGCTCACGCGGGTCATGCGCACGACAGCAGCGGCGGTGGTCGCAGCCGGGACGCAAGGCGCGCTAGCAACGCAGTCCGGCTGGAACGGAACGGCGCACGTCCTGACCTCGGTCGTCAGGATGGCTGGCACCGGGGTCATCAAGGTGGCCCGTGCGGCCTCCTGGGTCGGCAACCAGATCGGCAAGGCGGCGGGCTGGATCACCGGCCTGTTCCACAAGGGCACTGGTCGCAAGATCAGCGAGGGCAACGAGAAGTTCTCCAACTGGAGGACCTCGAAGTTGGACGCCGCTCAGGAGAAGGTCGGGGACGCCATGTTCACGGCTCGCGCCGCGATGACCAGCAAGGTTCCCTCCCGCGTCGGTCGCACCACGGCTGGCGCGCTCGGTCTGGCCACCGCGATCAACGTGGCCACCAAGGGTGCCGTCGCAGCCAAGGTCGCGACCATCCCCGCCGTTGGGGCAGCGGTCTCCACGGTCTTCGGTCCTGTCGGTCTGCTCGTGACCGGCGCGGTCGCGGTCGTCGGCGGAGTCGCCGGTTGGCTGTTCCGTCGCAAGGACGTGGAAGCCCGCATGGAGGAGATCGTCACCAAGTCTGAGACGACCACGAACGTGGTTCCGATCAGGCGTGAGACGGCTCCTGCCGCCACTCCGATCCCTGCTCCTGCCGCTCCGGTTGCCCAGGCCGCCAAGGTCGAGGAGCCGGTCAACACCCAGCGGCGGGTCTTCGCCGTTCCCACCAACGCTCCTGCTGAAGAGGTGGGGACGGCGACGGTCACCGATGACGCCATCGTCACCACCGCTGTGGAGGAGACTCCGGACGGGACGGTCACCACGAAGACCACCCGGTCGTTCCCCGAGGTGAAGGTCGACGACATCCACCGTGTCGAGAACGGCTTCGCGGCCACCTTCACTGGTTCGGAGGAGGCGCTGGACTCGTTGACCCCGGAGCAGCGCAAGGAACTCCTTGACGCTGCGATGGAGGTCCAGACCGCCGAGGCCGACGCGCCCCCTGCTGAGGAGGAGGTCGAGATCACCGACGAGATCGTCCTCGCGTCCTTCCAGGAGGTCCACGCCCGACCCAAGGGCGAGGGTGGCGTGTACACGGATGAGCAGATGGACAAGCGTCGCAAGGCGCTTGAGCGCAAGCACATCCCGATGCCCCGCATCGACAAGGCTGCCTGAGCCAACGGTCGGTCCCTCTTCGGAGGGGCCGACCATCCCATTCGGGGGGACGCCTCTGAAAGGACGAAGGTGGCACTGATAGTCACAGTGGTCATGGCAGTGACAGCAATCGCTGCTGTGACCAGATGGCACACAAGGAGTGCAACGGCACTCGGAAAGGTCTCCGCGATGATCAGCGTTGCGGCAACCATCGCCGATGCCTGGAGCAAGACCCAGGTCATCGGTAGACAGTTCGCGGCCGATCCGGCGGGCTTCACCCACAAGGTGAGCACCACCCCGTCACAGGAGCGGCCAGCACCAAGAAGGGAGCCGGATGACGACGATCTGAACGACCTGTTCTCGGATCGTCCCGCGTTCCGCACTGGGGGTTTGCGTGGCTACAGCGCATACACCCCGGTGAGATGAGCCCCAAGGTCCGCGACGCCATCGTGGACTTGGAAAGAGAGGGCTGGAAGTTCGTGCGCACCTCGAAGGGGCACTGGCGGGGCAAGCACCCCAAGGCCCCGGGCAAGGTGCTGATCCTGTCCGGCACGGCCTCTGATTGGAGGGCAGATGCCAACGCGCGGTCAGTCGCGCGACGGTTAGTCAGTTGATCAAGGAGGTGAACATGAGCAAGAACGACTACTACGGCAACCGCTACCCCGGCGCGGGAACAACCGCGCCGGGCTTCGGCTACAGCAAGCCAGACGAATCGTTCCCCGAGGTACCAGAACTCACGAGCGATGAACTCCAGGCTGAGTACAAGAGCATGCTCGATCCCTACATCAAGTAGGCCCCTGGCCCCACCCCTTCGGGGGTGGGGCCTCCCGGGTCCTTTTTTTGTGCCCTTTTTCAGGCGGTTTGCAAGAGTAAGAGCGGTTTGCTAGATGAGTTCGACGTAGATGTCGTGCGCCGCATACGTGAGGGTGCCGTTGGCAGCGATGGCCACAGGTGTGACGTACGGGCACCACAGCATCAGCGACGCGCCCGTGGCAGCCGTGTACACCGCAACCCCGGCCAGTGTGAACGCTGGCATCGCCGTCCACCTCACAGGGGCCGCGTTGGCCACCGCCGTGTCGTCCAGGGCGTCCCACAGGAAGGCCTTGCGGGCGTACCAGGCACCCACCACCTCGGTGGCCGTCGGATCGCCCGCGCTCGGAGCACCTGTGTGCAGCGCCGCGAACGGTCGGGTCGCCCGCAACGATGTCATCCACGAGTTGATCAGCCACGGACCAGCGTTGCCCCTCACGATGACTCCTAGTCCGTCGGATTCTCGTTGCGGAAGATGCGTCCCAGGAAGAACACCTCACGAGCCGCCTGTGCGTCGCAGTAGATCATCACGTAGAGGTCGGCAACCCCGGCGTTGTCGTTGCGCAGGTTCTCCTCCGGAGTCCGTTGCAGGTTCACCCGGCCCGCTGTGTTCTCCAGGGTCCACGTGAACGGGTTGTTCAGGGACAGCAGCCCCGTGGGAAGCGATCCTGTCGCCGACGACGTGCCAGGCCAGTACCCGGCCCTCTCGTAGTAGTTGCCCCAACCTGCCACCAGACCGGCAGGCTTCAGGTTCCTCGTGTACTGGTCGTTGAGTTTCCCGTTGTCATCCGTCTCCTCGAACGCACCGGCGAAGAACGGATACCGATGGTTAGCCCTGTAAGGAGGATGCCGGGGTGCGTTCGCAGCCGTCAGGTACGGCATCGAAGTCACTGAGACCGCATTGTTCGTGTACAAGGCCACGTGGAACGGCACCTTCATCACGTTGCCGTTGCGGTCGTAGGCGGCGATCTGGAACAACTTCGCGCTCCCGGCCTGGGACATGCGCACTCGGAAGGCCTTGAACGACTTCGACGTGGAAGTGGGATGACGCGCCCAGTTGTTGTCAGCGACACGGCTGGTCGGGCCGATCCGCATGTAGTCCTGCCGCCATACCGAGTTGCGTGGTGGCCGACTGCGGGTCCACGACTCCCAGGGGAACTCGATGTCCTGGGGCATCCCGGCGAACAGCGACTGGCTTCCCCGGGGGACGTACCCAGAGCCGAGCGCGTAGGACCAGGGGAACAGCAGGTCCTTCTGTGTCGGCTGGTACGCGTTGATGGACAGCAGCCGGGTCGGCGTCAGCGCGTCCCGCCCCCTTGCCCGGACCTCCTGCACAGTCAACTGGTCCCGGTACTTGGAGTCCAAGGTGAGTGTGGTGGCGTCGTCGGTGCTGGTGGACTCGCTGATGTGGAACAGCACCCCGTTGGGACGACCGAACACGTTGCGAACCTGGATGTTCTGCCCGGCCCGGACCAGTTGCCGAGGGTATGTTCCAGTCCCCGTCCCGAGCAGGATCGGGTCGATGGACAGGCTGAGAGTTCCGGTGAGCCCAGCGTCGGCATACCGAGCCAGATGACGTTCGGCCACGATCCTGGCCTCGTCCTCCGATCCACCTTCTGAGAAGGAGATGTTGACCTCACGGCGCATGATCCCCGGGGTCAGCCACCTGTTGGCTGTGACGGCGGGCTCCACCTCACGACGGGCGGAGTACGGCTCGTACCAAGTCCTGGTGCCGTCCGGGGACACCCGCATCCCGTTGAACGTCACTCCCTTGACGGTGGTGCCGTTGGCGTAGACGGCGTTGACCTTCTGCGAGTGGTCCTGGGTCATGTTGGTGAACTTCACGCCAGGGTGCAGCAGGTCCACCATCAGGGTGCCGCTTCTCGCCGTGTCCACCCGGTCCCGATGACGCAGCACCGGACGACGGCCCGGGTCCAGCATCAGCGTCCACTGTCCACGGTCGGTGAACATCGACCCCAACAGGTTGTTGATGTGCTGCAACGTGGGCTCGAAGTTGCCGGTGGCACGGGTCAGCAGCCCGGTCCAACGCTGACCGTTGCTCATTCCGACAGGACGCCGGTACAGGGGCTGCTTGTCCCAGTACGCCTTGTTGTAGGTGGTGCGCCACCATGACGGCCACTCGGTGAACATCCATCCCAGTCGCTGGCTCGGACGGCCCTTGAACTGGTTGGCGATCTCGATCTCGTAGGGGATCGGCTGGTACGGGTACTTGGGGACGGCCAGGTAGTTGTCCATCTGCAGCATCGCACCCTGGCAGGTCACAGTCAGCAGCGAGCCACTGCCGCTCTCACCCTCGTTCCAGTCGAAGGACTGCAGCGTCCCCTCCCAGATGTAGATCGACTGCGAGGTGGCCACGTCATACCAGTGGATGTCCACGTTGGCCTCGCCCACGAGCCACCACAGGTCCCCCTCACCGGGCTCGTCCAGCAAGGTGATGGCTGGGAACTCCAGTGTCGCCAGTGACGGTCCGAACGGGTCGGTGCTGGAGACGCTGGAGACCTTGGTGGGCACGTTGCGCACCAGCGATATCGGAACCCGCCACGGCTTGCCGGGTGGGATCGTCGTCTTCGGGATCACGTAGGGCACCCAGTACCCGGTGGCCCTGTTGCTGCCGGTGATCAGTGTGGAGTTCGGTGGGCGCTTCATCCAGGCACCTGAGTCGCTCCAGGAGTGATGCCATAGGCCGCGTCTAACTGGTTGGCGATGTCCTCGATCCGGTCGGAGTCCATCTGTCCCCGGTAGAACAGGATGTCCAGCACGTAGGCATTGAGCGTCGCCTCGGCATTGCGACCGAGCGCGAACTGCGAGGTCGATGAGTGCGGGTACGGCAGGGTCATGTCAACGATCCGCAGTTCCCGGTCGATGGTGAACAGCCGCAGCGTGCTGGCTGCCACGTCGAGCGTGAATCCGACCAGGCTCAGCGCGTGGTTCTCACCGACCAGCGGCAACGGTGCCTGCCAGCCCCACGTGAACGGGTGCAGGTTCCCGTCCGGCATCAGCCGCAGGTCAAGGTTGGTCTTGGCAGGTGGCTTGGAGCCGTCGGGCTCGACCGCCTGCAGCAACGAGGCCCAGAACTTGATCGGAACCTCGAATGCGGCGACGACGAACAGTGTCACCGGAGGCAGGGGAGTCGTCCCACTGAACAGCGGCATCGCGTCCAACCGCATGTACGTGCTGTCCCGGATGGCCATCGCAGGAACTACCGGCCATTCCCCACGCATGGCGTAGGTGAACTCGTTCTCGATCTTCGGAGCGTTGCCCTCCGCCGCAGTCCATGCGATGACCGCGTCAGGAGGGGGCGGAATGGCCCCAGAAGGCAGCCACACGCCTCCTGTGTACGAACCTGGGGTTGGCAGCCACCTTGCCGTCTCCCCGAGCCCTGTGGGCGCTGCTGTGGCGTTGATCTCCGCCATCCGGGAATGAGGCTGAGCCAATGTGAACTTGACCGTGACCTTGGTGCCATGCGGCGGCTCTATGTACGGCCTGCCACCGACCAGCACATAGGGCTCAACGGTCCACCGCGCGGTGCGGGCGGGCATGATCGTCTCCTGCGGCATGATCCGCACATCCAGGTTCCACACCGATCTGGAACCGCCCACCCCTCCCTCGCGGTTGGGGATCATCCAGTTGATCCGGTATCCGGAAAGCCATGCGATCCGGATCGTCTTCCAGTAGGCGACGGTCGACTGGAGCATCGCCTGGATGGTCACGATGCCAGTCGGCGGTGGGGTGAACGCGGCGGCCTGCGTCACCGGACTCGGGTTCAGAGGTGTGGGCGTGGAGATCATGCGATCTCCAGCACGAGCATCCCCGGTGCCAACGCCACAACGTCAGCACCCTCCACCTGCATGGCGTCGGAGAAATCGCCCCCGGCGATCACCTCACCGGCCAGTGCGGAAGTGCACAGCGCCCATCCGGTCACACGGCCCCAGTCGGTCGTCGCAGCAGGCCAGTAGATGGCGGTGGCGTTGGCCAGCACGCCGTGAGCAGTGAGGGTCCAGTACTCCAGCAGCGCACCGATCCCGACCCGGGTGTAGGAGGTGGCGGCCAGTTCGGAGATGCTCGACCCGTCATCCGACGGCTGCACCGGCTCGTTGACCAGGGCCATCCAGAGCGAGGTCAGAGCAGGAGCGGCAGGATCGTCCGGCGTGAATAGGCGCTGCAGCAGCAGCGAGCGACCGTCGAAGGTGAACACGTCTACACCGGCTTCGTCTGCGTCAGTTGCGCCACCGGATGCCTAGGCACCTCGATGGTGATCTTGGCCATCCGGGAGTGGAGGAGTTCCTGGGAGAAGTCGATCCGGTAGTTGGCCGACCCGCACCACCACACCGTCCAGGCACTCGGCGCTATCGGCTCCACCCCGGTGCCCTTGACCCCGACACCCCAGATGAGCCGGTACTCAGGCTGGTCGAAGGCGTCGGTGACCACCCGGACCTTCAGGGCGGTGG
>Ga0105091_10000969_pt1 | contig 12421 bp, 14 predicted proteins | sample PPLLak1March2015_FD_87022 | JGI IMG/M metagenome (GOLD analysis project Ga0105091, IMG submission 87022) | Freshwater sediment microbial communities from Prairie Pothole Lake near Jamestown, North Dakota, USA - PPLs Lake P7 Core (1) Depth... | ecosystem: Environmental > Aquatic > Freshwater >... | reverse complement strand
GTGGAAGAAATGACACCAAAAGTGGTTGTTCCTCAAATAGATGTTGAAAATCCTATTTACACAAAAACCAAAGAAATCCAAATAAAACCAAATGCCTAATTATCAAAAAGGTAAAATTTATGCTATACGTTCTAACCAAACTGATAACGTTTATTACGGAAGCACTACTCTTTCGTTATGTGCGAGAATGGGAGAACATCGTAGGCTCTACAGATTTCACATTAATAAAGATACTCTAAAAAACGGTTGTAAGTCATATGACATACTTAAATATGATGATGCCTATATTGAATTGGTAGAAGAGTTTCCATGTCAAACTAAAGAGCAACTTCATAAACGTGAAGGCGAAATTATACGTAGTGATTCAAATAGTATAAATAGATGTATAGCAGGTAGAAGTTTGAACCAATGGAGAATAGATAATGAACAGCATATAAAAGACTATTCACGGGCGTATGAAACATTTATTCGCAAAAGAGATTCCACTTGATGTTCGGGCTTATTTCTTCGGCCATTTTTCTTTGTTATATATAAATGGAACAACAACTTTCTATGGAAATCAAAGAACAGACTCCTCTGGTTACAGTTCCCTGTAAGATCTTTGGTGAGGCAAAACCTCTGACAAAAGAAGAACGCAAAGAAATTTATGAACAGCTTCGAAAGTTTGAGGATCACCTGAAACTGCCGCTGCCCGAAGATTTTTTTGATGATGACGTAGAAAGTGATCGTGGAATCATGCAGTTACAAATGGACGCACATCGTGTAGGTTTGCTCAACGCAGGGAAACTTGAAATGAGTAAGGAAGCCGAAAAGGAATTGCGTGACAGATTGGCTCACAAAATACAGCTCATTCGTGAGTTGAGGGGCATCCCAGAGTTAGAAGTTATCAGCGAGGCTAAGCTGCCCACGATTGAAAACTCTTGAAAAGTTTTCCAATTTGTGACCTGTAAAGGAATCAATAGCAGACAATCCAGAAAAACGGTTAGGTTCAATGACACGGACGTTAGGTAGGTTTCTGCCTCCCAATCTGTAAAGAAAATCTGTTCGTGTATAGTATCTCAGGATATCCGATGGACTCCGCATGAAATCAACTGGTTGAAAAGCAGGATTGAATTGGATGGAATCCTTCAAAAATGGGAAATCACGTTTGAGTTGTGTATCAATAGCGCCACCCAAACTGTGACCTGCCAAATAGTATGAATATTCTGGGACTGGATATGCTATGAGTAATTGTTTCAGAACGTTTTTGTCATGCTCGTATCTCAAGGTTGTTGTCAGGGCATTCACTGCCAGAGCCGCATCAGCTTTGATATCTTGTGCGTCAGCAGTTCCACGAATACCAATTAAAATAGATTTGGTTTTGATATTCAAATAGGCATCAAACGTTCGAGTGTCTCGTATCTTTACAAACTCACCGATAGCATCAGGAGCCACAGCTTCATACGTGTTACGTGCCGCCTGAAAGAATTGACTTTGTGTTGGTTTCATTATCTTTTTTGTGGTAAATATTGTTGTGACGTTTTATAGCTGTGCGTGTAAGGAACTTTTGACAGAAGACGCAAAAGATATATTTAGGTTTCATGGCTAATTTTAAAGAGTGTTTCCCTTTAAAATTAAACATAAAATGGGCGGCGGTTTTTGGAGTCTTTTAAATAATGGTGAGATTAATTTCTATCAAAAAATCCACACGTGAAGCCAAAAAATTGATGGCTGAATTTGACGATGGAACGGTAACTCATTTTGGTGCGACTGGCTATAGCGACTTTACAAAGAACAAGGATGAGGATCGCAAAAAACGGTATATAGCACGACACTCGGCTAATGAATCGTTTAGAAACCCAAAAGCTGCCTCAACTTTAGCAAGATACGTATTGTGGAACAAACCTACGCTGGAGGCTTCTATTTCTGATTATAAAAAACGCTTTAATTTGTAGCCATAGACCAGATACGATTTCTCATACGGTCATTGCTGTGATCTAATTCTTTGTATAATCTGCTTTTGGTAATGATTTCGCCTTCAAAGCAGTGATCTTCTTTTTCACAGAGACCACATTTCTTTTGACAGAAACCATTAAACATTCGAACGTTACAAAAGTAACAGGCTACAGCTACATTTTGAACATCATGCGGAAACCTATTGTTAAACCTATCAATAGATGGAAAGAAGTGGCACCACTGTTTTCCGTCGTATTTGAATTCCTGCTCACAAACGTAGCACTTATTACACTGTGTTTCAATCTTTCGAACAACGTCTTCAAAAGTCAGGTTTCCTTTTCTTCCATACTTTTTTAGGTCGTTCTTCAAGTTACAGGACACACTGTTCTTGATCTTCTTTTCGGCTTCTTTGGATAGCATATTATTGTATTATATAATAGTTATCTTTAAATATATCTATAGGTCTTTGTACATACTCAAAAAATTGGTTTGACGGATTGTATTTGAACGTGTATTGATAGTTGCGCTCATTGTTTAGTTGAACTTTTTTTGATACTACTTTTGTTTCAATTCCACACCATTGTTTAATTGATTTGCTCAAATCTCTACAGTATTGTTCAGGACTGTTCTTTTCACTTCGTTGTCTAATCCCAAATAGTTCTAAACTTATAATCGGCACTTTATCTACTGGAACTTCAAACTCGATATCCCAGTCAAGTTTTAGATCATTAAATAGTTTTAATCTTTCAGCATCACGTGGAACAAGATCAATAACCTTATCGTGAATCAAATCAATAGGCTTATCATTATATACATAATAGGCTCTATCAATTTGCTTACGATTATTTAACCATGAATTCCAAATGAAATCATCAATTTTCGTGATCTTTTGAACCATAAAATATTTTTCAAGCTCATACCTTTGCTCATCTGATAATGTGTTTCTATTTCTTGAATAGATTTGAGCAACTTCATAATCTATGTCGCGTACGTCAGATACAGAAATATGAATTGTATCAGTTTTTGTTTTCTTCTTTTCTTCATCAAGTGCGTCTTGTCCATAGGAAATTCCACACAATCGAAAGTAACCTTTTATACATTCATTAAAATATTTATAGTTTGTTATGGTCTCATTAAGATTCCACATCAATATACGATGAAGCCATTGTGGTAATGTATCATAATCAGTTGGCGTTTGACCAATATCCTGTAAGAATTTTTTGATACGTTCAGTTTGCTGTTTGAATTGATCTTCTTGATTTTCAATTCCTGCTTCTAATGAACAAGGTCTTGGAACCTTATGTATATATGCTATTATATGGTTATCTGTTAATTTCCTTGCTCGATGTAATGCTTGAATGTAATCACGGGATGAACAAGACCATGGAGTAGCATACAGAGATGCCATATCAAAATCCAGCCCATTATAATTAATGCCAACAGTGATTGTAGCAGTGTAGCCTACAAGCTGATAGTTTGCCCAATACTTATTTACATCTGCTAAATGTGTTTCCTTTATCTTTGCGTCACTATCACCAGTGTATAAAACATGATCTACGTTTTTCAATACTGAATGAAACGATTTTGCTTTGTTTTTGGCTCCCCAAATAGAGGTTATCCTACTTCCATTTTTTAAATGTGAGCGAATTGAATTATAAAAATCTGTTTCGTTTAATAGCTCGGCAGTTCGTTTATAAGGTAATGTAGGATTGATGACAATTCCACAATCTCCACGAAGTGTTTTTAAACATTCAACAGTTCTATCAGTCAAAAAGGCATCTAACGCTATTACACGCTTCGCAGATCTCATAAGAGTTTCAAACGCCTTATATGTTTCAATGTATTTTTTATGTGTCTTGTTTGGTGTTAAATTTGCTAAAATACTTTCAACTTCGTCCAGCAAGATTAAATCACGTTGCCCCATTGTTGAACATTTCCATAAAGACTGAAGTTGTATCACAAGCTTATCATTTGTTATAGTGTTTGTTTTAATACTTCTGTAATCAACAAAATCTTTTAATTCTGAACATATATGTGTCGTAAATGTTTGACGACACGATATTACGAGAATCTTGTTACATTCGGGATTAAATGGTGAAACAGTACATGCCTCAATACATCTACGAGTCTTTCCAGTACCCAAGTGAGATTTAACTGCCAATGTTTTATATTGTGGCAAAGGTTTCAAAAATCCACGCTCATCACACCAATCTTGATGAGTATGCTCATCTTGAGTTAAATAGGTCATTTCTTCGAACATACGCCTACCAAGCTGTGACTGAAAAACTGTATCATACTTGAGATCTTCGTATCGTGTAGGGTCACCTAATTTTGCGAAATGTTTTAATGTTCCAATACAGTGTTTATTTTTACATGGATCGTATCTACGAATATAATCATTAACCCATTTGTAGTTATAGTTTTTTGCTTTCGAGCAATATGAATGAATGATATTTGATGATGCCCCTAATGAGAGAAGAGTAAAGATAAGGGATTGACATGATGTGTAATTAGTCCATGATTCAGTTGAAACGCAATCGCATAATTGTGTTATATAAGATTCTTCATAATCTGTACAAATAGGTTTTGCTGTTGATTCTTCCTCAATTTCAAAATCAATTAGCTTAGCATATTTAGGAATGAACGTTATGATGTGATCTTCTTCGTTGCCTTGCAACATATAAAACGGTCTATTTTCATTAGGCTTGGATGTCCAAAAAGTTCTCATTTTTCTATTTTTTGAATAAACCGAAAGGTCTCCTTTTACACCATCTGGAAATTCAAGTCTGTTATACAAATCACGAGCAAATTCCTTTGCGTGTCTTAAACTTTTTACGTAGCAATCAGGGATTACCCATCTATGAGAAATTTTACGATACTTATAATCGGTCGAACTAAAGATAGTGATTTGGTCGTTCTTGAAGAACTCCGCTATAATGTAGTAAATTTTAAAATCAACATCATTAAATTCAGATTCAGTCATGTCCAATGGAACTTTGTAATCAATATCTCCAAATGGTCTTACACATCCATCTGGTAAAATTTCATAACAAGGGTTACGCTTCATGTGATCTAAAGCTTCAATAACCGTTTCAAATGTATGAACAGGCTCATTGCCATTCCAGTCAGGACGAGTGACTATGGTCATTTATTATTATTATATAATACGACTATTTTATTTAAATGATTTTATTCAAGAGGCTCAACAACTTTTCGAGGACGACCTCGCTTCTTTGGAGGAAAGTTTTCAGTTTGTTCTTTGTATTTTAATCTACGTTTTTCATTAATTTCCTCACGGTGATTTTGGTAATAATTCTTCGAAGCACGCTGTTGCGATTGATAATGCCTCAAGGCAGTGTCCATTCTATTTTATAATATGTTGGATTATTTAAATTATTGTGTTATATAAGAATGTGTCCAAAATTGGCAGGAAAGATCTATATAGAAAATTCATGCCAATTTTGGACACATTTTTATATAATACGAAACTTTCTCAAAAAGGATGCCTTTGTGAAAATTTTGTTCTAACACAATAAATGTCTGCTGTGGATCCGAAAAAGATAAAAGAAGTGGAAGACAAGGCTGACATCGTAATCGATGAGCCAACCGCAAAACAGATCAAAAAGTTTTTGAATCCGAGTGACAGAGTAAGCTATATAGGTAAGGATAAAAAATATAGATCTGGCGGATTTGTGATGACCATAGCTGAGGACGGTTCAAAATTTTCGCTGAGCGGCGGAAATCTTCAGTGGACAGTTTTGACGTCCAACCTATTAAAGATTTTTGTCGTCTCTAAAGAATAAATGGAAGACAGCAACGTTCAAATTAAAGTGAAGGGACAACGTAAGTCCAAGAAGAAAGAAGTAGAACAAAAAGTTGAGCTTCCCACAGTTGAGCCTGAAGAAGAGCAGCATGAGGAGCATCATGAGGAGGAAGTTGAAGAGGAAATCGTAGAAGAAAAGCCCAAGAAGAAGGCTCCCAAAAAGAAGCCTACAGTAGAAGTTGAAGATTACGACATTGAGCGTCAGCCCGATGTTGTTATCCATAAGCGTCACAAGGGTGTCAAGCCTCGTAAAATTATTGTGGTCACGGGAGACTCATCTGCTAATGAAAGCGATGAAGATCTGCCCTACCGCAAGAAGCCCAACATTCAAATTAAAAAACGGTCTGCTACTAAAAAGCCAGAGCCTGAACCAGAGCCTGAACCTGAACCTGCGCCAAAGCCTCCTAAACCAGCACGAAAACAGAATGTGGGTTTGGTAACCGAAAAGCCTCACGTAGTTGATTCAGGCAAGGGAATGTCACAGCGCTATGCGGATCAGGCAACCAAAAAATCTGGATATGTCGTTGATGAAATGATCGACAAACTTTTGGGTCTCTGCTAATCAAATTTTACTGTAACTTTTTTATCGTCATACTGAAGACCTTGACTCAATTTCTTTTTGCGTATGACATGATAGTATAGGTAATGTCTCAAACGATACTCTTCTTTTTTCTCCTCAAAATTAGGTAACTTATCTTTAATTGATTCCAAAGGGATAACCTTTACCTCTTTGCTGTCATCCATTTATTTTAGTGTAAGAAAAAGCAAACTAAAATACAAATGTCTCTCCCACACGAAATGATACCGAGTGAGGCTCGTCCAAGAGATGACCGATTCTTCAAGTTGCCTCACGCCAAAATGATTCCCAAACCTCCATTCACTATGCTAATTTGCGCTCCCATAGGTCAGGGAAAATCAAGTATGGTCTATTCTATGCTGAACAAATGGTATGGCAAATATTTTGATGAGCTGGTAGTTTATAACGGCACAAAAGATAGTAACGATGCTTGGCTGAATCTTCCACCAAAAGAGGTTATCCTGTTAAACGATTGGGATGAAGTTGATTTTTTTGAGTATGTCCGAACTTTGGAAGATTCTCAATTGAGACGTGTTCAAGATAACAAACCTGTCAAAAATGTTTGTATTGTATTTGATGATATGGTGACGGACAGAATTTTTTCGAGAGGCAGATCTACAGCTCTTGATCAGTTCATTATCAAAATACGACACATTCCTGCTTCAATCATCATGACGACACAAAGTTATAAACTGATTTCAACCACCAGCAGACGAAACATGACGCATTTGGCTATCCTGCCAGTGAATGAAGACGAAATTAATAAGATAGCTGAAGAGCATTCAGGTTTGATGGGCAAGGAAGAATTCATCAAAATGTATAAGCAGGTTGTTACCAAAAAAGAACGCAATTATCTCGTCATTGATTACCGAGATACTATACCTAACCGATTCAAAGAAAAATTCGAGCGTGTCATCCCATATTTGAAAAAGGGTGAAAAGTCTTCTGCTTTAAAAGAAAATGACAACAATCGGAGCAAGATCAGTAGCCAAAGCAGCAGTGGGAAAAAAGGCTCACGGAAAGTCAGTTCTGGGGAAGAGAGCGATGAAGACTCTTACGACGGATGAGAAGGCTCTTGGAGATATGGAGAAGGGTCTCAAAATGCTCATGAACAGGTCAGCCATGAAGGGAATTGTGGATCCTGTTGAGAGGTCGGTGGCACTTGGTGAGGATGTGGTCAAGAAAATGATGTCGATGGCACAGGCGGTTGGACGTGATCCCGTTTCAGCTGTTAAAATGCTGGGTCAAAAGCTTTGAAAAAACGGCTAAAAAAACTGTTATCTAATCAACAAACAATGAGTGCCTCACTTTTATCATTCCTTTCTCCTTCTGCCATCGAAGAGAAGCTTCCTGCGAATGTTCTCCCCGCTTCAGTGTCTTCAGGCTCTGTAGTTACTTACCGCTCTCGCTCTCGCTATCTCCCTACTTCAGGCACCATCTACACCGTGCCTACTGGTTCCAAAATTATTCAGTTCCGTATCACTGGTAATGACTACCTTGATATGTCGACTGCTCTCATTCACCTCCGTGTGAACATCACGTCTCCCAATACTGCTCCTACCAATGCCCTCATTCAGGAAGGTATCTATTCCATCATCCAGCGCTGCCGTGCTGCCCTGAACTCCGTGATCGTTCAGGATACGGATAATTCTCACGTCTGCGCCAACGTCAAGGTGCTTAACACCATGCCTCGCACGGTTTATGATTCTGCGATGGGTCAATACCTTGGTCTCTACAAGAAGTCTCAGGATCCCACATTTTGTGGCAACACGTTCGGTGCGACTGCTGCCCAAATCGCAGCTCAAGTTTCTGGTTACTACAATGCGACTGCAGCTGTAGATAACTCCAACGGTTCTTCTTTCTATATTCCTCTTTCACTCATCTGCTCATCCATCGGTGGAATGTCAACTTTCCTTCCCCTCCGTAACGTCGGAAACTTCGAACTCACTCTCTTCCTTGAAGATCCGTCAGCCTGCTTCTTTAACCCGTTTTCTGGTTCCATGGCGGCAGCTGCCTACAGCGTGAGCGACGTGTCTCTTGAAGTTGATACTGTTCAACTTGCGGCTCCCATCGTTCAGCTGTATGACCGCCTCTCGGCCGATACCAGTGAAACTGGTGGTGTCAAAATTCCTGTATCTGTTGATGTTGTTCAGTCAATCAACTATTCAGGCGGTTCTGGTCAAAAGTCGGTTTCCATCTCTCGTGGAACCACGGCTCTGACTTCCGTTTCTATCGTCAAGCGTGATCAGGCACAGGTTGGAACTTCTACGGGTCAGTCCCTTTCTTCCTTCCAGCCGTTTGCCCAATCTCGTGCGCAATTCCGCCTTGGCTCTCGCCTCTATCCTACCACAGCTTCTGACTCGTTTGCCCGTTTTGCTACTGAAACCGCTCATGCGTTTGGCAACCTCAACAACCTCTACGCTGGTGGTCTCGTAACTCGCCCGACGTATGAAGCTAACAGCAACACGCAGGGCGCCTTCACGTATGCCTACAACTTCCGCCGTGTCCTCACGGAAGAACTTGGGCTTGACGGTGAAAACTCCATCCAGTCTGGTTCCATCATCCAGTATGATGTCACGGATAACGCTGGTGTTTCCACGGTTGTGCTTACAGCTATCATCGAGTCACTCCGCTACGTGGAGCTTAAGGGATCAGCGGTCAATGTCCTCGGTCTCTAAATTTACGGATAGCCAAAATAGATAACAAAGGCATGTAAGGCATGAGTTTTAAACTAAAATTATAAATCATCTTTTATAAATACATTCTATTTGCTTCTAAAAAGAAACAGATACAATGTCTCACAAAATTATAAATGGCATCTCGTCTTGTTAAAAAAAAGAAGGAAGAAGAGCAATTTGCCCCAACATCCCGCAGAAGACAGGCACAAGTTCGTGCTATGCTTGAGGCACCTCAACCGAAACCTCAACCGAAACCCAATCTTTCAAACAGCATCAAAGAAACACTGAACAAACCACTCATTTCGAAATCTGAAATTCCCAACACTTCTGCTTTGGATCCAACAATTGGCAAACCTAAAAATACTGTAACAAAACTTGATCCTCTAACATCTACAACAAGAGCAGTCGATATCGTAGGAAACACAATTGATACGACTCCCGCAAAAGTTGAACAAGTAGCTGCCAAAACAGTCTTACCTGAAAAGCCTAAAACTACAAATACAAGAGTAGTTTATGAGTATAATCCTGTTACAAAACAGCGTGAGAAAAAGGTTATAAATGTTAATACAAGTGAGCCTACAGCACCTACAGTAGATTACAAAGAACCAACGCGTCTCAAGAATGAAACAGACGCACAATTTGAAGAACGTAAGCAAAGGACATTGGAAGAATCCAAGCGTCTTGCTGCTGCTGGTCTTACATCTGCTGATAAGGAAAAAGCTATACTAAAACAGGCTGATGACCTGAATAAATGGAGAGATGAAAATATGCTTACATATGAAGAAGTTCAAGCATCTTTAGAAGATAAACGACAGAGAGAAGAACGTATGAAAAAGGTAGGATTAGGAAATGTAAATTCATTCACAATTACCGATGAAGAATTAGCAGCTTATGAAAAAGATTACAATTCTACTACCTCAAAAATTCTTAGGGGACTAACAAAAGCAGCTGATGTCATAGTAGATATAGCACCTATAGTTGGTGGAGCTGCTGGAACGGCTTTAGCCCAAATTTATAAATCGTATGCTCCTGAAGGAAGTCAATACTATAGCGATAAAAGTTTTGGAGACAAGACTGTCGATTTGATTACTGAAATGTCAAAAGATAAGGCTAAAGACATAGCACTCGGCTCACTAAAAACTGTTGGTAATGCTATTCAACAGGGAGTCAAAGGTTATAGACGAGTAGGTAAGGGATCAGGTAATATTATTGAAAGAGCTATTGTCCCAACTCAGGGAGCATCAAAAATTAAAGGTGGCCAAGCATTTCCTGAAGGCTCAAACATTCGTGGAACACCAGCAGTTCCAACACCTACAGTTCCAACGCCTCAACCTTTGAAATCTGGAACAAAATTACAACTTCCTGCAAAGCCTAAAGTTGAGCAACCTGTAAAAGTTCAACCATTACCAAAACCAAAACCTCAGCAACCACAAAGATTACAAGCGCCCAGAACAGATGTCCTAATTTCGCGCAGACCGCCCAGACCGCCACCAAGAGGAATAAGAAAATAAAAACGGTTTCAATTCTAATAACAAAATGAAGATCAAATATATTCATAACCGTTTTGGAACTGAATTTCCTATACGAAAGATTAGAGTTCAACCAAATACAGTTCCAATTGTAAGGCCTCCTGCTCCAGTTTTACCGCCCAGAACTTAATAAAAACACTTTAAACCATACATATAAATGTCTTCAAATAGTAGCATTGCCTTTCCTCATAACAGATTTGGATTAGAGTTTCCACCTGACAAAAGAATTTTTGGTTCCTTTTCATTAAATACAACACAAACTGTTACTGCTGCAAATACACCAACCGTAATTCCATATGATACTATTGAAATAGCACGTGGAGTTAGGTATGAAAATGGGTCACAAATTGTTGTTCCTATAAAAGGTATTTATGAATTCAATTGGTCTATTCAGCTCGACAAATCAGGTGGCGGATCATCAGCAGTAGATATTTGGCTGAGAAAAAATGGTTCCGACATTCCAAGATCTGGAGGTCAAGTTGTGGTTGATGGCCAACAAGGCGAAACCTTACCTTTTGTTAATTACTTTTTAGAGTTGGAACCGAATGATTATGTAGAAGTTGTGTTTGCTTCAGCTGACAATACTGTTGGGGCAACCTATTTTCCAGCTTGGACTGATCCACCAAATAATTACACACGTCCTGCCATTCCAGCCATCATTACAACCATCAAATATTTAGGCAAGTAAGCTCACGTTATTGACTTGGTTTTCATCAGCATAGGCAAAGTGGATTTCAACCGAAACAGCTGAATTTTGAGGCATTGGCTCCATGACTTGGAAATTGTCGTCGAGCAGTGTCAAACGCAGGTTACGAATGACATCTGGAGGCCTATTTACAATGATGCCCGAAAGAGAAGATTGATAAAGTTGGACTCCACCAACAGGAGCTGTCAGAGAAACGGAGAACAAGATATCCTTTCTACCTGCGGAAGACAAAGCTTCACCCGCCGATAGAGAAGAAGCAAAGTAAATATTTGAAGTGCGAATGAGATCAATCGGATCGGGAGCCACGTGAGGATCTACAGTTGGAGTTCCCTGTGTTACCACGTTGTTTGGAGCTGTAATGGTTGTGTTAGGATTTGTAGTTGTGGTGTCTGCTGTGAAACCTAATGTCGTCTTCGTTGCCTGCTGAACTGGGTCACCGCTAAACAAAATTTGGAAGTTCAAAGGAGTAAAAGGTTCAGTGCCTGACGTGTTAAAGTTGAACTCAAGTTGAGAACCCGTATTTGAAACACTGAAATTTCTGCACAAATTTTGAATGATGTCCAAAGGCTGAATTAGTTGATTGAGAGCGGCAACCAAACCTGATACAGTAAAGTCAGTAGCAGGCGGAGGAATTGAAATCGTCCGAATGTTATCCAAACTTGAGTTCAAAACCAAGTTACCTGTAGTATAATTGGTAGTAGTAAGTTGTCCAGTTCCTCCAGTAGCAACTGTAATATTACCAGAAGCAACGTTCAGCAAAGTGTAAAGCTGTGATCCATTAGCAGAAAAATTAAAAATTATAGGAGTAGCATTTTGGGCAGGAATTCTAATTCTAAATATGACTGCTGAACCAGTTGAAATAACAGCAGAAGCGCCACCAAATATTGAACTAACAGCCGTTGAAAGTGCTGTTGCTACCTCACCAACTGAATACGTAATTAAGTTTGAAATAGTAACAGTTAAAGTTACAGGCTGACCTGTTGTTTGACTTGTATAAGTAACGGTAAATGTATTGTTAGGGATACCTGAATCAATTTGATACACTTGTGATCGGGCATTCAATTGAAATTGGTTGTTGGCTGATGTGATATTTACAACAGCACCAAAAGCTTCCTGCTCGAGATCCGTGAAACCTAACTTGTAACCAAGCAGAGAAGGATAATTGTAAGTTCC
>Ga0105091_10000968_pt1 | contig 12429 bp, 8 predicted proteins | sample PPLLak1March2015_FD_87022 | JGI IMG/M metagenome (GOLD analysis project Ga0105091, IMG submission 87022) | Freshwater sediment microbial communities from Prairie Pothole Lake near Jamestown, North Dakota, USA - PPLs Lake P7 Core (1) Depth... | ecosystem: Environmental > Aquatic > Freshwater >... | reverse complement strand
GGACCGTGCAACTCGGGCGTCGAAGGGGAAGGGACGGCCGCGTCCGCTCCCCTCCTCCACCGCGCGACCCCGAACCCCTTCGGCCCTCAGACGACGATCCGCTTCGCGGTCGCGTCCTCCGGGCGCGTCACGCTCGCCCTCTACGACCTCGCGGGACGCCGGGTTCGCATTCTCGAAGATCGGGTCCTCGGGGCCGGGCTGCATCAATCGGAGTGGAACGGGCGCGACGATGCCGGCAGAGACGTTTCGAGCGGCGTCTACTTCTATCGCCTCGAGGAGGGGAATCGGGTTCGATCCGGCAGGCTCGTTCTCGCTCGCTAGCGGCCCACACGAGAAGCGTGCTTGGCTTCCCGCTCTTCGCGGGTTATCGTGATCGGGTCTAGTTGGAGGAGAACGATGCGAAGCCTCACCGCTCTGACCATCCTGGGGATTGCTCTGTCCGCGGCTCCTTCCGCCGCCGTCGCTCGGGCGGCGGAGGGGGCGATTTCCTTTTCCACCACGCGCTCGACTGGCTCGGTCCGCGTCTCCGCCTCCCTCGCGGCCGAGACCGCCGGGGCCGAGCTCCGGTTCGTCGCCCTCCCTCCGGGGGCGAGCGAACCGACGATCACGATCGGCGCCGGGTCGGAGAACTTCGTCTCGATGCTGCGGCCGGTCGTCTCGCGCGGCGTCGTCCTCGTCCCGCTCCTCGTCGGGCCTCCTGCAGCGGGGACGCCGGGGATCGCGGCGGCCGGACCGGAATCGATCGAGTTCGAGGTCCTCTACCGCGAAAGCCCGGCGAAGAAGACGCTTTCCGATCCGGCAGCCTTCGCGCGCGGATTCCACTCCTCCTTCGACAAGCTTCTCGTCGACGAGCCGGTCTTCTACGAGACGCAGGAAGAAGGCGGCTATCTGATCGTCGCGCCGCCGGAGTTCGCCGCCGCGCTGGAGCCTCTCGCGCGCTGGAAGAGAGAGATGGGGTTCGAGGTGACGCTCGCCACGACGAACGAAACCGGTACCTCGAACTCCGAGATCCAGTCCTGGATTCGCGCGCGCTACGAGAGCGATCCGGTTCCGCCGGCGTACGTCCTTCTCGTCGGCGACGTCGACCGGATGCCGGGATGGGACTACCACCAAAGCGTCTCGGATCATCCGTACTCCATGATGGACGGCGACGACTTCTTCCCCGACCTCCACGTCGGCCGCTTGTCCGCCGCGACCGTCGAAGACGTGAACACGATCGTCGCCAAGATCCTAGGCTACGAGCGGAGCCCGTACCGCGCCGACCCCGCGTGGTTCTCCCGCGCGCTCCTCGTCGCGGGCGACTACAGCTCGTCGACCCCGGTGCCCGTTTCCCGATGGTGCCGCGAGATGCTCTACGGCATCGAGTTCGCTGAGGTCGATACCGTCTTCTATCCGCCGCACTGGTCGACCGCCCCCGTCTTCATCCGCAGCTCGATCGATCAGGGGGTCTCGATCGTGAGCTACCGCGGCTGGGCCTACGGCGCCCAGGGGTGGGAGCCACCCAAGTTCACCATCGATCACATCCCCTCTCTGAACAACGGATGGAAGCTCCCGGCCGTGTTCAGCTTCGTGTGCGAGACGGGGAACTTCGCCAGCTCGGACTACCCGCAGTGCTTCGGCGAGCTCTGGCTCCGCGCGGGGACGCCGGAAACGCCCAAAGGGGCGGTCGCATTCATCGGGAACAGCGAGCACTGGTCTCACACCCGCTTCAACGACGCGGCGGCGATCGGAGCATTCGGCGCGATCGGCGAGGAGGGGACCCAGCGGCTCGGCGAAATCCTGGACGCGGCGAAGTTCGAGATCATGCGCGAGTTTCCGGACATCCTCTACTACGCCGACCACGCCGACGAATCGGTCGAGTTCTATTTCTACATCTACGCTCTCCTCGGCGACCCGGCGATGGATCTCTATCTCGGCCAGCCGGCGGACCTCGCCGTCTCGACGCCGGACACGATCGCGAAGGGGAGCAACTACACGTTCGTCGAGGTGGTCGACGCGGGCAGCGGCGATCCGATCGCGGGGGCGCGCGTGGGGCTCTCCCAGGCGGGCGCGCGGCTCGGGTGCGGCTTCACGGACGCGTCCGGGCAGGCCAAGGTCTTGGCCGATTTCAGCGACGACTCCTCGCCGGTCGTGATCACGGTGACGGGCCCCGGGCTCTATCCGTATCGGGACAGCGTGGAGATCGCGAGCAGCCGGCCCCACCTCGCGCTGGCCGGCGTCGCGATTCTCGACGACGGCACGGGGCGAAGCCGCGGAAACGGAGACGGTTTCGCGAACCCGGGCGAGACGCTCGAGCTGCGCGCGAGCCTGCGAAACCCGGGGGCCGCGACAGCGACCGGAGTGAGCGGCATGCTCGTCGGACTCGGCGGCGGCTTCGTCCTCGAGTCCGCCCTCGTCGATTTCCCGGACATCGGGGCGGGCGCGACCGCCGCGTCGGAGACGACGTGGGTCGTGCATGTCGACGAGGACCTGGACGACGGCCGAACGCTCCGCTTTCTGCTCCAGGCCTTCGCCGGAGGGACCGAGACGGACAACGGGTTCGACCTCGCCGTGCGCGCGCCGGAGCTCCGGCGCGAAGCGCACGCGCTCAGCGGCGACGGCCTGATCGACCCGGGAGAGAGCGTCTCCCTCTCCCTCACCCTCCGGAACGGGGGCTCGGCCGCCTTGCCGCCGGTTTCCCTCATTCTGCGGAGCGAGACACCGGAGATCGCGAGAACGCTCGACTCGACCTCCGCCCTCGCCTCCCTCGCGCCCGGAGCGGCCGGCGCTCCCTCCGATCCCTTTACGATTCAAGCGACTGACAGCGCGGCGGTCGGCCAGGGCGCGGTCTTCACCCTCGTCTACGAAGACGCCGCAGGAACCGAGCGCGTCACGAGCTTCACGATCGTGATCGGCGCGGTCAGCCACCGCGCGCCGCTCGGACCCGACGCATACGGGTATTACGCGTACGACAACTCGGACACCGACTACCCGGACGGGGCCCCGCTCTACGAGTGGTTCTCCTGCTCCCCCCTCTACGGCGGCAGCGGGACGAACCTCGAATTGGGCGACAACGACTTCGCGACGATCACGCTCCCGTTCCCGTTCCGGTACTATGGACGGACCTATACGCGTCTACTCGTCTCGGACAACGGATGGGCATCGTTCGACACGATCGGAACCTACGATTTCTACAACTGGAGCATGCCGAACCTATACGGGGCCGCGGCGCAGATCGCCCCCTTCTGGGACAACCTCGACCCGGAGAAGGAGTACGAAGGGGAGCGCGTCGGGGACGGGGTCTACACGTGCTTCGACGAGGCGAACCACCGCTTCGTGATCGAGTGGAGCCGCCTGGGGAACCTCCGGCCCCACCACGAGAACCGGCTCGACTACGACGAGCTCCAGACCTTCGAGATGATCCTCTACGATCCGGACCACCACTCCACGCCGACCGGAGACGGGCCGATTCGGTTCCAGTATCGCCAGATCGTGAACAACGATTTCGACAGGATGTTCGCCACGGTCGGCATCGAGGACGAGACGGAGAAGATCGGGCTCGAGTACGGATACGCCAACCTGTATCCGGTCGCGGCGGCCCCGCTCTCCCCGGGCCTCGCGATCGAGTTCACGACGAGGCCCCCTCGGTTCGAACCGTTCTCTCTCGCCTCGTTCCGCGCGAAGCCGGCCGAGGGCGGGATCGAGCTCGCCTGGGAGCCGTGCGACGATCGTCCCCGAGGGTCCTTCGTCGTCTATCGCGCCGGGGGGGCGGACGGCCCCCGCCGTGCGATCGGACCGGGGCCCCTCCCCGCGAGCGCGAGGGGGTACTTGGACCGCGAGGCGGACTCGGAATCCCTTTACACCTATTGGATCGGCTCGATGGACCCGGTGGGGACCGAGACGCTTCTCGGCCCGTTCGCGTTCTCGGGCGGCCGAGCCGAGCGGGGGCTCGTCCTCTTCGCGCCGGGGCCGAATCCTTCGCGCGGATCGGCGCTGATCCGCTATGCGCTCCCCTCGCGCGAAAGGCTGAGCCTCCGCATCTATGCCGTCTCCGGCCGCCTCGTGCGCACGCTGGTCGACGGGGAGGCCGCCCCGGGAGAGGGCGCCGCCCTCTGGGACGGCAGGGACGAAGACGGGCGGGAGGCGCCGAGCGGCGTCTATTTCGCCCGTCTCGAGACGGTCCGGGAACGGCGCGCCGTCAAGCTGCTACTTCTTCGCTGAGGTTCCGAGGTGTACGACGCGCCCTTTCTCCGAACGGTCCGATCGCCGCTTGCCGCGGTATTCGCGGCGCTGCTCGTCGCCGCGCACGCCTTCGGCGCGGATGACGCCCCGAAGGCCTCGGGCGCCGGAAGCCCGAAGAAGGACCCAGCGTACCGTCTCTCGGGCGGCTTCGCCCTCCGCTTCGAGTACGACGACAACATCATTCACTACTCGGACGAGGATCTCGAGGTCTTCACGACGGTGCCGAACATTGGCAAGTTCTCGATCACGCAGGCAGGCGACTGGATCGTGCGTCCGCGGCTCGACCTTACGGCCGTGACGCAGGCGGTCACCGGGCGGGACCTGGAGGCGCAGCTCCGGCTCACCAGCTGGCGCTATGTCGAGAACTCGGCGAAGAACAACGAATCCTACCAGCTGCGGCTGAAGCACCTGGGGTTCGGAAAAGACAACTTTCAGTTCACGATCTACCATGCACCCGCCTCCTATATCCGCAACTTCCTCGACCGGCCGCCTTACGTGTCGCGCGTCGTGCCGCTCCAGTACCAGGACTTCTCGTACACCTCGACCTCGATGACGCTCGCCTACTGGAGACGGCTCACGAAGAAGTTCGACGGCAAGCTCGAGGCGAAGAGAGGCTGGCGCTTCTTCAACCGGGCGTTCATGGAGAACGACACCTGGGAATGGCGCTACCTCGGCGCCGTCACCTGGCGAGCGATCGGTCCGCTCCGTCTGACGGCGACCTACGACTACACGGACGCCAAGGGGCGCGCGGCCGACTCGGTCGGCGAAGGCGCCCTCGGCTCCGACGACAGCGATCCGTCGTACGTGCGCGATTCGTACGAACTGTCTTTCGATCTATACATGAAGAAAGGCTTGCTCCGCGTGAACCAGGCCTCGCTTTCATTCGGGCATCAGATCTTCTTTTTCACGAGCGAGAAGCCGCTTTACGACGATCCGCTCCACGTGGGAAGGAAGGACAAGGTCTATCGGGTCGAAGCGGCCTGCTCGACGCGCCCGGTCGTCGGCCCCGCGTCGCTCGAAGGCGGATATCGCTACACCGAAAGGACCTCGACCGCCCCGGAAGTCGCCGTGGGCGAGGACATCGGCGAGGAGAAGGACTACACCGACAACCGGTTCTGGATCGGATTCGAGATTCCGTTCTGACGATATGGGGAGGTTTTGACATGCACTTTCGAGCGCGTCCGCACCGTCCGGGCAGGGCCGGCTGGAGGGCGGCATCCGTTCTGCTCCTTCTCATCGCCGGGTGCGGCGAGCAGGAGCTGTACAGGCCGCCGGCGGCGCCGATCGGCGTGATCGGGCGGCTCGAGCTGCCGAGCGAGGTCCAGGACGTCGCCGTTCTCGGCGAGACCGCCTTCCTCGCGTGCGGACAGGCCGGGCTCCTGATGGTCGACATCTCGAATCCATCCGCCCCGACGCTGATCAAGGCGCTCGACACCGTGAAATTCGCGGAGTCGGTCCGCGTAGCGAGCACCGCCTTCGGCGGCGATGTGATCGACATCGCGTTCGTGGTCGAGGGGACCGAGGGGATCACCACCTACGACGTCACCGACCCGGCCGCCGCGTTTTCGTTCAATCAGGGGACGACGGCGGTCGATGGGAACGGCCTCTTCATCGAGATGCCGGACGACCCCGCCGACCCGTACGTCGTCTACCTCGCCGAGAGCTGGAAGGGGATCCGTCTATTCGAGTCGAGCCCCGCGACGCCGGGCCTGCTCGCCTACAACGGCGTCTTCGCCGACACGCGCGGTTACGCCAAGGCGATCCACGTCGAGGACGGCTTCGCCTACGTGGCCGACGACGAGCTCGGGCTCGCCGTGCTCGACGTCCGCACGCGCTTCCTCGGTTCGGTCAAGGTGGTTTCCACATGCGACAGCGACGGCTACGCGCGCGGCATCGCCGTCGAAGACGGCTACGCCTTCGTCGCCGACTATCACGAGGGGCTCGCCGTATTCGAGCTCCGCGACGAGACGAGCGAGTCGGGCGCCGCAGTGCCGGTCCCCTACCTGGTCGCGAAGCTCCCGCTCGGGGGCCGCGCGCAGGCAATCGTCGTGCGCGACGGCATGGCGTTCCTCGCGGCGCAGGACGGGGGCATCCACGTCGTGGACGTCACGGCCCCCGCCTCCCCCCTCTATCTCGGGACCGTCATCAGCGCCTTCGCGAACGGTGTGGCGGCCGCCGACAACGGCCTGATCTTGGCGAGCGACCGGGACGAGGGGCTCCTCGTGCTCGGCGGGCTCGATTCGTTCGCCGACGAGAAGGCCCCGTCCCGCGTCTGGACCCTGGCCGCGACCGCCGCCTCCTCGAACGCGGTCCGCCTCGAGTGGACCGCCCCGGGGGACGACGCTCTCACCGGAGAGGCCCGCGAGTACGACGTTCGCTACGCGGCCGCGCCGATCGCCACGGAGACCGATTGGGAATCCGCCGTTCCCGGCGCCGGCGAGCCGGTCCCCTCCCGCAGCGGTTCGCACGAGAAGTACTGGGTCGTCGATCTCGCCCCGGGCGCCGACTTCTACTTCGCCCTTCGCGCGCGCGACGAAGACGGCAACGTCTCCCCGATCTCGAACGCCGTGAACGCGACCACCGCCCTCACGAACGTCCCGTGCGGCATCGCCTCGGTCTCGGTCGACCCGGGCGTCGGCGCCCCGGGCTCGACCTTCCGGTTCCAAGCGACCTACGTCGACTGGGACGGCGATGCGCCCACGGAGTCCCGACTCGTGCTCGACGGGGTTTCGTACGACATGTCGCTCGTCTCCGGAAACTACCGGGACGGCGCCGTCTACCGCCGCGAAGTCCCCCTCGGCATCCGGATCGAGGGACACGAGCACTACTTCGTCTTCAGCGACGGCGCGCATCCCACGCTCTACTCCGACACGCTCGAGGGACCGGGCGTCGGATACGTCTTCACGATGGGCAGCCCCGTCTCGGAGAGGGGCCGCGCCGCGAACGAAACCGAGCACCCGGTCGCTCTCACGCACGAGGTCGTCTTCGCCGCCCACGAGGTGACGCAAGCGGAGTACGAGACGGCGACGGGCTCCAACCCGTCGCGCTTCCGAGGCGCCGACCTCCCGGTCGAGAACGTCGCCTGGCATGATGCGATCGCCTACTGCAACGCCCTCTCCCGCGCCGAGGGGCGGACCGAGGCGTACTCGATCGCCGGTGCGAGCGTCGAGTGGAACCGCGACGCCGACGGCTGGCGCCTCCCCACCGAGGCGGAATGGGAGCGCGCATGCCGCGCCGGGACGACGACGCCGTTCTCCGGAGGCGACATCGTGAGCGAGGCGTGCGGCTACGATCCGGTTCTCGACGCGCTCGGGTGGTACTGCGGCAACTCCGCGGAGGCGACCCACCCGGTCGGGGGAAAGTCGGCGAACGCTTGGGGCCTCTTCGACATGCACGGAAACGTCCGCGAGTGGTGCTGGGACTGGTACGCGGACGACCTGGGCAGCGCCGTGGCGATCGATCCCGCCGGCCCGGTAACCGGCTCGCAGCGGGTCGTGCGCGGCGGCTCCTGGTACTACTTCGCCCGCGAGTGCCGGTCGGCCGCGCGCGCGCCGTATTGGCCGAACTCGAAGGACGACTTCATCGGGTTCCGAGTCGTTCGAACCGTCTTCGAGGAGTGACCATGGGTCGATCGAGTCGTTTCCTCTTCATCGACCAATTCCGGGGGCTCGTGGGCGTGCTCATGCTGCTCGGCCACAGCTCGTACTACTTCAACGCCGTTTGGAAGTACCTCGATCCGATCGATCCGGTCTTCGACAGCTGGCCGCAGTTCGCCCTCCGCTACATGGGATATCTGTGCGCGCCCGGCTTCCTCATGATGAACGGTGCGATGGTCTGGTATTCCTACACGAAGCGCCGCGAGGGGGGGGACGCCGATTGGTCGGCCCGCTGGCATCTGATCCAGCGCGGCCTTTTTCTCGTCCTCGTCCAGATGACCTGGGTGAACTCCTCCTGGGGCGGGTTCGCCGAGTTCAAGCCGGGGCACCTCGGGATCATCGCCTGCATCGGGCTCGCGATGGCGTTCCTCACCTTCTTCGTCGACCGGCCTTGGCAGCTCAGGCTCGGCATCGGTCTCGGGCTCTTCGCCGTCCACCCGCTGCTCCTCCGCATCCCGTACGACCCGGCGCACACGAGCCTCCGCATGATCCTGATGCAGACCTTCGTCGATTCGGGCGAGTTCAATAAGTACCCGGTGATCCCGTGGCTCGGCCTCGCGACGATGGGCTCGGTGATGGCGGAGGGCTGGATCCGCGGATGGCAAACGACGGGGAAACGCCTCGCGATGGGCGTTGCGATCGGAGTCGCGGCCCTCCTCCTCGCGACGCTCGTCCGGTCGGGGCGCGGCTACGGAAACCTCTTCCCGTTCACCGAGCTCGGCGCCTACTCGTTCTTCATCGATCAGAAGTATCCGCCGAGCCTGTATCACAATCTCTGGTTCTTCGGCTCGGTCGTGCTCGGAGTGGCGGCGATCACATGGATCGGGAGCCTCACCCCGAGGATCGCGGCGCCCCTCGGGATCGTCGGGCGCGTGCCCCTCTTCTTCTACTGCGTCCACATCGGAATCCTGGGGATCTTCTCGAAGCGGATCGGGATCTACTACCGGGAAGGCGGCGTCGCGGAATCGCTCATCGGATGCGCCCTCATGCTCGTCGTGATGCTCCCCTTGGCCGCCTGGTTCGGCGGCGTGAAGCAGCGAAGCAAGAACTACTTCATCCGGCTGGTTTGACCGGGAAAGGAACGCGACATGCGAATCGGCCCAGTACGGATCGCGCTCCTCGCCGGAGCCTTCGCGTGCGCCCTCGCCTCCTGCTCCTCCCGCTCGCCGGTGCCGGTCACGGGAGAGGACTCGACGATCGTCCATCCGTCGAAGAAGCCGGAGGGAGTCGAGGCGCGGATCACCCTCTACGAGAAGACGTCGAAGAAGACGGGCAGGCCGATCGGCGTCGGGCGTGCCTTCACGATGGGAGAGGACGAGAAGGTGCGGGCGCTCATCGAGATCGAGAACCCGGAAGCGCTCGGCCCGCGTCCGCTTCTCTTCCACCTCGTCTGGCTCGATCCGGAAGGATCCTCCATCTATACGAAGGGCCTCGAGCTCGCGCCCGGAGACTCCGCGTCCGTCCTCGAGAGTTCGATTTCGATTCAGCCTGACAAGCGGGAGCCGGGGACCTACACTCTCCGCGTCTACCTGTTCCGGGAGTTGATCGCCGAGAAGACCTTCACGCTCTGCGTCTGATCCCCCTCCGGCGCCCTCTCCCCCCGGGGGATCCGCTACCGCGGGAAGGTCGATTCGGGTACCATTACGACGGCCATGGGCATCATCCTTCTCCTCGTTGCGATCGTCGTCGCCTACTGGGCGGCCGAGGCGATCAAGCTGCGCCGGGCGCTCCGCGCCCTGCCCGTCCGCATCCATGTCAACGGGAGCCGCGGGAAGTCCTCGGTGACCCGTCTCATCGCGGCCGGCCTGCGCGAGTCCGGGATGCGCACGGTCGCCAAGACGACCGGGAGCAAGGCGCGCTACATCCATCCGGACGGTCGGGAGGAACCGATCGTGCGGCTCGGGTCGCCGAACATCTGCGAGCAGGTCGGCGTGCTCGATCGGGCGCGGCGCGAGGGGGCCCGGGCGATCGTCATCGAGTGCATGGCGGTGCGGCCCGACATCCAGAAGATCGCGGAAGAGGACATCCTCCACTCGACGATCGGGGTGATCACGAACGTGCGCGCCGATCACCTCGACGTGATGGGGCCGACCGTCGCCGACGCGGCGATCGCCATCTCCGCGACGATCCCCGTGAACGGCTTCGCGGTCGCCGGGCCGACGAAGCACATCGAGATCCTCGAGGACCGGGCCGACGCGAACGGGACCCGCTTCGAGCGGGCCGATCCGGCGAGCCTGCCGCCGGGCGCGATGGACGGGTTCGCGTTTCTGGAGCACGAGGAAAACGTGGCCGTCGCTCTCGCGGTCACGCGCCGGCTCGGAGTGCCGGACGCCACCGCGCTCCGCGGGATGTATCGGGTGACCCCGGACCCGGGCGCCTGCATGAGCTGGACGTTCGATCACGCGGGGCGCCGGATCGAGTTCCACAGCATCTTCGCCGCGAACGATCTCGAATCGACGGCGGCCGTGTGGAAGAGGCTCGGGCTCGAGACAGGATCGGGGGGCGCCACCGTCGCTCTCCTCAACCTTCGCGCCGACCGGGTCGACCGATCGGTCCAGTTTTCCGAAGCGGTCGATCACCTCTTTCATGCCGACCACTACGTTCTGGTCGGGGACACGAGCGATAGGATCGTCAGGCGGTTCCTGCGGCGGATTCCCTCCGGGCGCCTCCATCCGCTCGCGAAGCCGACGCCCGGCGAGGTGTTCGACCGGATCGCGTCCCTCGGCGAGGGCGGTGTGAGGGTGGGCGCCGTCGGCAACATCGGCGGGATCGGACACGACATCTTGCAGTTCGTTCACAAGCGAGGAGGCGTCTCATGCTGATCGCGGAAGCGATCGGGCTCGGGCTGGTCGTCAGCCTCTTCTTCGTGGAAGCGGTCGGGTTCGCCGCGGGCGGTTTCGTCGTCCCCGGCTACATCGCCCTCTTCCTCGACTCGCCGCTCCGGCTGCTCGGCACGGTGCTCGCGTCGACCGCCACTTACCTCTGCATGCGGCTCGCGGGGATGTTCCTCCTCATCTACGGGCGGAGGAGTCTCGTGCTCGCCGTTCTCCTCGGCTTCCTCTTCGGGATGCTGACCGGCTATCTGCCCCGCATCGGCGCTGCGAGCGACCAGGGGGCGCTCACCGCAATCGGGTTCATCATCCCGGGCCTTCTCGCCTACTGGATGACCAGGCAGGGGATCGTCCGAACGCTCGCCTCGATGCTCGTCGCGGCGATACTGGTCCGTTTCGCTCTCATCATCATCCACGGAGGTGCCCTCATTGAAACGCCTCTTCTCTAGGGCCGTTCCGTGGACGCTCAGGGCCGACGTTCTCCTCGTCACGCTCGCCCTGATCGGACTCGGCTTCCAGGCGATCGCCGAATCGACGAAGCGACTGGCCCCGCAAGAGAACCTCCAGATCAAGATGGCGGCGGCGACCCGCGCCGTCCGCTGCTTCGAGACGATCCGCCAGTACCGGATGGGGACCGCCGCCGCGACCGACTTCGAGAACGATCCGGAAGGGAGCGGGCTGATCGGGCAGGAGTATACCCTCACCACCACCGACCGGGGGGTGCTCGAGGCGAAGCTCACCTCGGTGAACCCGAATTTCGCCGCCCTCTTCGTCGACTACTTCCGCGAGCTCCGGCTCCGCCCCGGGGACCCGGTCGCCGTCGCGATGACCGGCTCGTTCCCCGCTCTCAACACCGCCGCCCTCGCCGCCATCGAGGAGCCCGGCCTCCGGGCGGTGGCGATCACGTCGGTCGGCGCGAGCATGTGGGGCGCCAACGATCCGAAGTTCTCGTGGCTCGACATGGAGAAGCTGCTGAACGACCGCGGGCTCCTTCACACGCGAAGCGTCGCCGCGTCGATCGGCGGAAGCAACGACCGCGGGCGGGGCCTTTCCCCGAAGGGGCGCGACCTCCTCCAGGGCGCGATCGAGCGAAACGGCGTCTTTTTCATCCACGAGCCGACGCTCGACGAGGCGGTCCTGATGAGGATCGCGATCTACGATCGGGAAGCGGGCGAGCGCGGCGTGCGTGCATACGTCAACCTCGGCGGAAGCTCCGCGAGCATCGGCACGCGCATCGGCGGGACCCTGATCGAACCCGGCGTGAACAAGAAACTGAAGCCGTACAACTGGACGCAGAGGGGCGTCCTCCACCACTACGCCGGTCGCGGCGTTCCGGTGATCCACATTCAGCAGGTCGAGACGATCGCCCGCGACAACGGACTCCCCATCGCCCCGGAGACGATCCCCTCGATCGGCGAGGGGCGAATCTTCCATCGAGAGGTGTATGACCTCCGCATCGTAGTCCCCGCGTTCCTCACGTTTCTTCTCCTTTGCTTCGGGGTCCTCCGGTCGCGCCATCGCGCGGCCGTGATCGTGCGGGAGGAGAGCGCCGTCGAATTGAGGCCCGGGACGGACACGTCGCCGCAAAGGAGCACCGGATGAGGTTTCCCCTGTCCCTCATGAACGTGATCGTCGTCTCGCTCCTCGCCGCCTGGGCGCCGGCGGCGGAGGGCGCGCCGACGCGCCTGCGCCCCGCGCCCGACTCGAGGAGCCTTCGGATC
>Ga0105091_10000966_pt1 | contig 12444 bp, 14 predicted proteins | sample PPLLak1March2015_FD_87022 | JGI IMG/M metagenome (GOLD analysis project Ga0105091, IMG submission 87022) | Freshwater sediment microbial communities from Prairie Pothole Lake near Jamestown, North Dakota, USA - PPLs Lake P7 Core (1) Depth... | ecosystem: Environmental > Aquatic > Freshwater >... | reverse complement strand
GGCTTCATGGAAAAGGTGTCGCGCACTTCGGTGCGCGAGCATTACGGCCTCAAGACCCTGATGTACGGCACCTTGTTGCCTGGCCCCGATATCGGCAAGCGCTGCGGCGACATCATGCGCCAGGTGCGCGACGCGGGCTTCGAGGTGGGGATTCATTGCTGGGACCACGTTTATTGGCAAGATAATGTGGCGCAGCAGGATGCAGCATGGACAACCCGGGAAATGCAGCGTGCCTGCGCACGTTTCGAGGATATTTTCGGCACGCCTGCCAAGGTTCATGGCGCGGCAGGCTGGCAGATGAATCTGCACGCCCTTCGTCAGGAGCAGCGACTGGGCTTCGCCTATTGCTCCGATACGCGCGGCAGCAGTCCCTTCGTGCCGATCTATCGCGCCGAGATCATTGCTTGTCCGCAATTACCGACGACGCTGCCGACTTTGGACGAATTGATTGGCGTTGAGGGCGTCACGGTCGAAAACGTTGCCCAGCACTTGCTGAAATTGACGGAAACGCCGTCACCAACTGGCCATGTTTATACGCTGCATGCCGAGATGGAGGGCATGAAACTGGCTGGCGTGTTCGAGGAATTGCTCGTGGGTTGGCGCAAACAAGGCTATCAACTGGTTTCGCTGGAGCAGTATTTCGCCGGCCTGGACGTGGCCAAGCTGCCGCGCCATGAGATAACTTTCGGGGAGATTCCAGGACGCTCAGGTAATCTCGCCTTGCAAGGCCCGAAATTTCTGCCTTTACCGGAGTAATTAAATGATAAACCAGCCTGTTTCCGACTTTGGTCTGCCCGCCACGGGCGACAAGCCGTTCCAACTCTCCGCCTTGCAGGGCAAGAAAATCGTGCTGTATTTCTATCCCAAGGACTCCACGCCGGGCTGCACGACAGAATCACAGCAATTTCGCGACTTATACCCCAAGTTCCAGGCGGCAGGGTGCGAGATTTTCGGCATTTCCCGTGACAGCTTGAAATCTCATGAGAACTTCAAGGCCAAACAGGAATTGCCGTTCGAACTGCTAAGCGACGGCGAGGAAAAGGCCTGCGCGCTGTTCGGTGTGATCAAGATGAAGAGCCTATACGGCAAGCAGGTGCGCGGCATCGAGCGCAGCACCTTCGTGATCGACGGCGCGGGCGTGCTGCGCCGCGAGTGGCGCGGAGTGAAGGTGCCCGGCCACGCGGAAGAAGTGCTGGAGTTCGTGAAGGGCCTTTGAAAGCCATTAACCACGGAGAACACGGAGCGCACGGAGAAAAGCAGAGCATGAACCCATGTAATAGCTTGTTTCTGCTCCGTGCGCTCCGTGTTCTCCGTGGTTAAACTGTTTTTATCTGGCGCTTTCGTGCCACTGCCGCAGCAGGGCCACGTCGACATAACCCTTGCCGTGCAGGTCGCCGCTGAATACCTCGCAAGCCTGCCCCGGTTCTCCCAGGTCGCTCAGCACCGCCAACGCACCCGGAAACTCGTGGTCGGTGGTATAGTCGTTGATCGTCACCAGGGTCTTGATGCCGGCTCCCAGGCTTGATTTCAGGCCGTTCTCCGAATCCTCGAAAGCCAGGCACTCGGCCGGGTCGAGTTTCATCCGCTCCAACGCCCAGAAATAAATGTCCGGTGCGGGCTTCTTGGCCGGCACGATGTCGCCGGCAGCGATGACTTCGAACCAGTTTTCCGCGTCTGGCGCCAGGCTGTATTTGAGCAGCGCGGTGACGTTTTCCGGTGTGGTGGTGGTGGCGATGGCCAGGCGCAGGCCGGCTTTGCGTGCTTCATCAAGCAGGCGCCGGATGCCGGTACGCACCGGAATGAGTCCGCCACTCAGCAACTGGGTGTAATGCCTGGTCTTGGTCTTGTGCAGGTCGGCGACCAGTTGATCGAAGTCGGCCGGCTTGACGTAGTCGGTATTGAAGCTTTCCACGTAAAAGCGGATGCGTTCCTTGCCGCCGGTTACAGCCAGGAGTTTTCCGTACAGTTCAACGTCCCAGTCCCAATCCAGCCCGAATTCGCGGAAGGCCAGGTTGAAGGCAATGCGGTGACCATCGCGTTCGGTGTCGGCCAGCGTGCCGTCCACGTCAAAAATTAAAGCCTTTAAAGCCAATTGTTTATCTCCTGTCGGGGGTTGTGCAAACTTGCGGTAAGTAAAATTATCTGCTATTAAAGCGGTTTTGCGTAAACCCTGAAGAAGAGTAGAGAGCACATGGCCGCCGAAATACACAAGCAATTCACCCCTTATGAGCCGAAAGAGGGGGAAGAATATATGAACCCGCAGCAACACGCTCATTTTCGCAAAATTCTTGAGGACTGGAAAGCCGAACTGAGTCAGGATATTGACCGCACCGTACACACCATGCAGGACGAGGCGACCCTGTTCGCCGACCCCAACGACCGCGCCAGCCAGGAATCGGACATGGCCCTGGAACTGCGCAACCGCGACCGCGAGCGCAAGCTGATCAAGAAAATCGACGAAACCATCGCCAACATCGAATCCGGCGACTACGGCTACTGCGAAAGCTGTGGCGTGGAAATCGGCCTGAAACGCCTGGAAGCACGCCCAACCGCGACTTTGTGCATCGACTGCAAAACACTGGATGAGCTGAGAGAGAAACAGGTAGCCAAATAAATTTGGCGGCTTGTTTTTAGTGCAGTAATCCCGGTCTTCAGGAGTTGGTCAGCTACATGTCGGATTTCAAAACCGCCTTTTATGGCACTTTTTACAGCCTGATGTCGTGGAAGCAGCTGACCGAATTCTGGGAACGGGTTGATCCCCAGGCTGGTTGGCATCTCTATGCGATCGGTGAGCCAGTGCCGACAACCCCCGCTTCCGCAGCAGAGGTCAGCCGCTTTATTCAGGAAGTGGATGCCTTGCTGCGCCGTGATCATAAAGAGGATTACTGTGCCATTGTCTATGCCGACAATCTGGAGCGTCCCAGCCTGATCAAGATCTACGACCCCAATAATCTCGGTGTCTCCTGCGGCTTCAGCAAGAACCCGCCCTTGCCCGGCTGGGTGATGAGCGTCATGCCGCCGATCGAGATGCAGCCCAAGGGAATCATCCCCGCCGGGCGGAAGCGCTGGTGGCAGTCGCTGTTCGAGTAGGCGCGCTGTGTATATGGGCTCAAGCCCGTGCTGGTGGTGTGGTTGCAACATCCACCGGAGCGGACGATAATCTCGGCTGTTGCCTCGCCCAGTCATATCATTCCTCATGGAAAACTATTTTCTTATCCTGATCGGCACTGTGTTCGTGAACAACATCGTGCTCGCCAAAATGCTTGGCCTGTGTCCTTTCATGGGCGTATCCAAGAAGCTGGAAGCGGCGATCGGGATGGGCATGGCCACAGCCTTTGTGCTGACGCTGGCTTCTGGTGCCAGTTACCTGGTCAACCAGTATCTGCTGGGACCGGAACTGATTTATCTGCGCACCCTGTCGTTCATCATCGTGATCGCCAGCATCGTGCAGTTCACGGAAATGTTCATTCACAAGACCAGTCCAGTGTTGTACCAGGTGCTGGGCATCTATCTGCCGCTCATCACGACCAACTGCGCCGTGCTGGGAATCCCGCTCCTCAACGTGCAGGAAAATCACAACTTTGTCGAATCGCTGCTGTTTGGTTTTGGCGGCGCAGTCGGCTTTGCCCTGGTGCTGACCACCTTTGCCGCCATGCGCGAGCGCCTGGAAGGCGCTGACGTGCCCATGCCATTCAAGGGTTCGGCCATCGCCATGGTGACGGCCGGGCTGATGAGCATTGCCTCGATGGGTTTTTCCGGACTGGTTAAATAAACCGCCCTATGCTCAACGCCCTTTTGGTAATGCTTGGTCTGGCCGTTGTATTGGGCGCGGTGCTCGGCTTTGCTTCCCTCAAATTCAAGGTCGAGGGCAATCCCCTGGTGGAGAAAGTCAATGACATTCTGCCCCAGATACAGTGCGGCCAGTGTGGTTTTCCCGGTTGCAAGCCCTATGCGGAAGCCATCGGTGCCGGCAACACCCCGATCAATTTGTGCGCGCCTGGCGGCGAGCCCACCATGCTGCGCCTTGCCGACCTGCTGGGGATTGAGCCGCAGCCACTCGCTGCCGATGCTGCGTTGCCAAAACCCAAGCAGGTTGCCCTGATCGACGAGCAGACCTGCATCGGCTGTACTTTGTGCTTCCAGGCCTGCCCGGTCGATGCCATTGTCGGCGCGGCGAAGCAGATGCACACCATCATTGCTTCGGAGTGTACCGGCTGCGAGTTGTGCCTGCCGCCCTGCCCGGTGGACTGTATCACCATGGAAAAGGTGGACGAGGGGATGAGCGGCTGGAAATGGAAATATCCGCTGTATCCGATTAGTGATGCCAGGAATGATCTCGAGGAAACGGTATGAGGGCGCTTCACCCTTTCCATGGAGGCGTCCATCCGGCCGAGCACAAGAGCGAATCAACCCAACTGGGGATTGCCGTTGCGCCGCTGCCTGCGCGCTTGGTCATTCCGTTGCGTCAGCACAGCGGCAGCCCGGCCAAGCCGCTGGTGGACGTGGGCGATCAGGTGCTGAAAGGCCAGAAGATCGGTGCGGCGGAGGGCTATATCTCCTCGTCGGTTCATGCGCCCAGTTCAGGTCGTGTGGCGGCCATCGAAATGCGACCGGCTCCTCATCCTTCCGGTCTGCCTGATCTTTCCATCGTCCTTGAAACCGACGGCGAGGAGCGCTGGGTCGAGCGCCAGAACATGGATTACCGCGCTGTCGATTTTGCCGGCTTGCGCCAGCATATGCAGGACATGGGCGTGGTGGGGCTGGGTGGGGCGGTGTTCCCCAGCCACGTCAAACTTAACGCCAGCGGTCTGGAAACGCTGGTGATCAACGCCGCCGAGTGCGAACCCTACATCACCTGCGACGACATGCTGATGCGCGAGCGCGCGGCCGAAGTGGTGCAGGGCATCATGATCGCGCAGCACGCCATGGGTGCCAGGGAAGTCCTGATCGGCATCGAGGACAACAAGCCGCAGGCCATTGCCGCGATGCAGGCTGCCTGCCAGGGAACCGGCTTCGAAGTGGTGGCGGTGCCGACACTCTATCCCAGTGGTAGCGCCAAGCAACTGATCAAACTCCTGACCGGCAAGGAGGTCCCCAGCGGTGGCCTGCCTACCCAGATCGGCGTGCAATGCTTCAACGTTGCCACGGCCTATACCATTCATCGTGTAGTCAATCATGGCGAGCCGGTGATTTCGCGCCTGGTAACACTGACCGGTAATATGGCTGAGCCGCGCAATTACGAAGTGCTGATCGGCACGCCAGTAGGCGAGTTGGTGAAGCTGGCCGGGCCGAAGGCGGATACCACCGGCTATCTCATGGGTGGCCCGATGATGGGCTTGCCGCTGGCGGATTTGAGCGTGCCGGTAGTGAAGGCGACCAATTGTATTATCGCCACCTCGAAAGCACTATTTCCGCCCTTGCCACGTGCCATGCCTTGCATCCGCTGCACGCGTTGCGCTGAGGCCTGTCCCGCCGATTTGCAGCCGCAGGAGCTGTTCTGGTTTTCCAAAGCCAAAAATTTTGACAAGGCGCAGGAATACAATCTCTTCGATTGCATCGAATGTGGCTGTTGCAGCTATGTGTGCCCCAGCCATATCCCACTAGTGCAGTTCTACCGTTTTGCCAAGTGCGAGATTTCGGCGCAGGAGAAGGAAAGAAAAGCCGCTGAACTGGCGCGCGAACGCCATGAATTCAGGGAGCTTCGCCTCGAGCGCGAGAAGCTGGAAAAGGCTGCCAAACACGCAGCCAAGGCGGCGCAGGTCGCGGCCAAACCGGCCGAGGAGGGCGGCGATGACGCTGCTGCCGCAGCCAGGAAGGCAGCCATCCAGGCTGCCATCGAGCGCGCCAAGGCCAAGAAGGCCGCAGTGGCCCCGCAGAATGTGGATGACCTGCCGCCCGAAGCGCAAGCCAAAATAGACGAAATCGACGCGAGGCGAGCGCAGGCCAGGGAAACCGCCGAGCAGAGTGTGGCGGTGCAAAAAAACGTTGAAGGGCAGGGCGCACAAAAATGAACTCACCCCTAGTGGCAGAAAAATCAGCCGTCAACGTCATCATGCTCAAGGTGCTGGCCGCCTTGCTGCCAGCCATTGCCGTCTACGTGTATTTTTTCGGCCCGGCGATCCTGGTCAGCATCACCCTGGCAAGCGTGGCGGCGCTGGCTACTGAAGCGGCGGTGCTGCGCTTGCGTGGCTACCCCTTGCGGGTCTATCTTGCCGATGGCAGCGCGCTGGTCACGGCCTGGCTGCTGGCGCTATCCATTCCGCCACTGGCGCCGTGGTGGCTGGTAGTGGTCGGCACGGTGTTCGCCATTCTGGTCGCCAAGCACCTCTACGGCGGGCTGGGCAACAATCTGTTCAACCCGGCCATGGTCGGGTTCGCCGCGCTGCTGATTTCCTTCCCCTCGCAGATGACCCACTGGACAGCTCCTGACGTGCTGGCAAACAGCCATTGGAATTTCAGCCAGCAGATGGATTTCATGTTCGGCGGCGTGCTGCCGGCGGATAGCAAGCTTGATGCGGTCACCATGGCAACGCCGCTCGACACCCTGAAAACCCAGCTTCAGCTTGAACGCACGGTGGTAGAAATCCAGTCTTCAGCGATTTTCAGTACGCTCAGTGGCAAGGGGACGGAAATCATTGCGCTGTTCTATTTGCTCGGCGGCCTGTTCCTGTGGCAGCAGCGCATTATCAGCTGGCACATCCCGGCTTCTTTCCTCGCTGCCATGTTCGGCACGGCCGGCATATTTTACCTGTTCGATCCCGCTCATTATGCTTCGCCGGTGTTCCACCTCTTTGCCGGCGGCACCATGCTGGGGGCTTTCTTCATCGCCACCGACTATGTCACCAGCCCCACCACGCCGCTGGGCAAGCTTATTTTTGGCGCGGGGATAGGTATCAGCGCCTATGTCATCAGGGTGCTGGGCGGTTATCCCGACGGCGTTGCCTTTGCCGTGTTGTTCCTCAATTCGGCCGTGCCTCTGATCGATGCCTATACCCAGCCGCGCGTGTTCGGCCATGACGGCAAGTGGCTCAAGGGGAAGAAGTAATGAGCACCGGCTACTTCCGTTACTCCACCAGGCTGGCGCTGGTACTCGCAGCCTTTGCCCTGGTAGGGACATCCTTGCTCGCGTTAATTTTCGATGCCACCAAGGGCAACATCGCGGCGAGCGAGAAAAAAGCCAAGCTGGCATTGATTGCCCAGATACTGCCTGCCGGGTTGGTCGATAACGACATCATCGGCGAGGCGGCAAATCTGCCGCCGCAGAAGGAGCTCGGAACCGCCGAGGCTACCCTGATCTACCGGGCGTTCAAAGATGGGAAACCCTCTGCCATCGTGCTGGAGGCAATCGCGCCGGACGGTTATGCGGGCAAGATCAAGCTGCTCATCGCAATCAAGGAGAATGGAGAGATTTCCGGCGTGCGCGTGGTGCTCCACAAGGAAACCCCAGGCCTGGGAGACTATATTGAAATCGCCAAAAGCCAATGGATCAAGGTTTTTGATGGCACTTCACTGGAAAAATACTCGTCCAAAGACTGGAAAGTAAAAAAAGATGGCGGACAGTTCGATTCTGTCGCCGGGGCTACGATTACGCCACGGGCCGTGGTCAAGGCAGTGCACAAGGCGCTCGGCTATTATTCCGCCAACCGCGAGAAGATTTTTTCTCTACCGGCACAGGAGACAGCAAAATGAGCTACAAGGAAATCATCTGGAGCGGCCTATGGAAAAACAACGCCGGCATCGTTGCCTTGTTGGGGCTGTGCCCTTTGCTCGCCGTCAGCACCACCGTGGTCAATGGCCTTGGGCTGGGCATCGCCACCATCCTGGTGATGACCTGCAGCAACGCCATTGTGTCGCTGGCGCGCCAGTGGATTCCACGAGAGATACGCATCCCGGTATATATTCTCATCATCGCCGTGCTGGTGACCATCATCGACCTGTCCATGAATGCCTATGTTCAGCCCCTGTACCTGGTACTGGGCATCTTCGTGCCGCTCATCGTGGTTAACTGCAACGTGCTGGGGCGCGCCGAGGCCTTTGCCTCGAAAAACCCGGTTTTCCCCTCCATGGTGGACGGCTTCATGGTCGGCCTGGGTTTGACCCTGATTCTGGCCGTGCTGGGCGCGATGCGCGAGATTCTCGGCAAGGGCACGCTGCTATCCGGCATCGACCTGGCCTTTGGCGAATCCGCCAAGGCCTGGGTGATTACCGTGATCCCGGATTACCACGGCTTCCTGCTCGCCGTATTGCCGCCCGGTGCTTTTATCGGCCTGGGACTGCTGATTGCGGGAAAAAACTGGCTGGATCAGCGCCAGGCATCAAAAGCCGAACCGGTTCGTGCGCCTGAAACCGTACCCGCAGCCGCATAATTTGTTTTTACATGAACGCTGACAAGCGCCGGGAAATATTCACCCGTTTCCAGAACGGCAATCCCCATCCCACCACCGAGCTGGTTTACCGCACGCCATTTGAACTCCTGGTGGCTGTGGTCTTGTCGGCGCAGGCGACCGACAAGGGCGTGAACCTGGCCACCGCCAGACTGTTCCCCGTGGCCAATACGCCGCAGGCCATGCTCGACCTGGGTCTGGACGGGCTGAAGGAATATATCAATACCATCGGGCTTTACAACAGCAAGGGCAAGCACCTGATCGAAACCTGCCGTATCCTGCTGGAGCAGCATGGCGGCGAGGTGCCCTCCGACCGGGAATCACTGGAAAAGCTCCCCGGCGTGGGGCGCAAAACGGCCAATGTCATCCTCAACACCGCTTTCGGCCAGCCCACCATCGCGGTGGATACGCATATTTTTCGTGTCGCCAACCGCACCGGCCTGGCACCCGGCAAGACCGTGCTGGAAGTGGAAAAAAAACTGTTAAAAGTCATCGAGCCGCAATTCCGCCACGACGCCCATCACTGGCTGATCCTGCACGGGCGCTATGTGTGCAAGGCGCGCAAGCCGCTATGTGGCGAATGCCTGATCCGCGATTTATGCGAATATAAGGACAAGACGGTCAATTGATGCAAATCGCCACCGGTCTCGCCACCCACCCCTCAGCCAGCGAAGAACTGGCCTATCAGGCGGTCTCTGCCGCGATGGAAAAAGCCGGCCTTTCCATTGCCAGCAGCGTGCTGCTGTTCCTCACCCCGGAATTTGCCCGCGACCCGCAGCCCACGCTGCGCGCCGCCGCGCGGGCTTCAAGCTGCACGCAGATCATCGGCTGCAGCGCCGCCGGGATATTCACCGAGGAGGACTGGGTGCTGGATGCGCCGGCAGCCGCTGCCATGGTGTTTGGCGGCGGAATCGGCCTGGAGCCGGCGCATGAAGCGCAGGCGCAAGACCTGTTGCTCACCCTGGCGGCGCCCAACGCCATGCATACCGAGTGGCTCGACAAGCCTGGCCGCCGTTTCGGCGGGGTTTCCGGCGATGCCACCGGGCAGGGGCCGTTTAGCGTGTGGCAGGGCGGCAAGGTGGCGCAACTCGGGCGCTGTGAGGCCGGCATCCGGGGCGCTCGGGGAGTGGTGGGCGTGTCGCAGGGCATCCGCCCCCTGAGCCAGAAACCATTCGTGATAACCCGTTCAAATGACTTTGACGTGCAGCTTCTGGCCGGGCAGCCGGCGCTCAATGTGCTGATGCGCGAACTGCCACTGGAATTGCGCGACCAGAAAACGCTTCCACTTCATCTCGTCATGGCCGGAATTACCCACGGCGACCCATCCACGGCGATTGCCGAGGGGCGCTATCGCTCCGCGCCCATCATTGCCATTGACCCGCAGCAGGGCTCGGTGACCCTGTCGGTCCGCCCCGCCCCTGGAGAGCAGCTCTTCTGGGCAATGCGTCAACCCCTGGCGGCTGAAAATGACATGCGCCTCACCATGGAAAACCTGCAGCGTGAATTTCCAGGCGCCCCCGATTTTGGCTTATGCTTTCCCTGCATGGGGCGCGGCCCTTTTTTCTATGGCGGCGTGGATCGTGACTTGCAGCTTCTCCAGCGGAAATTTCCCGGCATGCCGCTGATCGGTTTTTACGGCAACGGAGAAATCGCGCCTTTCAACGGCAGCAACCAGCTGTTCCAATACGCCGCCGTGCTGGGCTTGTTTCGCCATGTTTAATCCCAGCCGCGACCAGGCGCGCCAATTCCTGTTCGACACATGGCGCAAGTTTCACGCACATCAGACCCTCACCAGCCTGGAAAGCATGGCGCTGGAAATTCTGCTGCAGCACCCGGAATATCACCCCCTGCTCAACGACCCGGAGCGCTACCTGGATCGTGATTACCTGCCCGAGCAGGGCGAGACCAACCCGTTCCTGCACCTTAACCTGCACCTTGCCATTGCCGAGCAACTCTCCATCGACCAGCCGCCCGGCATCAAGTCGCGTTACCAGAAACTGCTGGCGCAGAGTGGCGGGCCGCACCACGCCCAGCATCAGCTCATGGAGTGTCTCGGTGAAATGATCTGGCAGGCGCAGCGCAACCGCACCCAACCCGACCCGCTGGTGTATTTTGCCTGCCTCGACCGCCATGGATGAGTGGCAGCCAGTCTTCCTGCAAAGCTCGCCCCTGTTCGAGCCGTTGCGCGGGGTGGGCGAGCCGATCGAAAAACTCGACAGATGGCCGACGCTGGCCGAATTGAACGCGCTGCTTTCTCCCGATATTCGCACCACCAGCGGCAAATGTATCCGCTTCGTTCCCCAGGGGCCAAAACCTGCGTGCCTGGAAGACAAGTACGAAGCGCGCATCTACCTGACGGGCGAAGTGCAGACCCGCACGGAAAATTGGCACGACCTCTTCAATGCGTTGGTGTGGCTGGCTTTCCCGCAGACCAAGGCCGCCATCAACGCCCGGCATTTTGCCGCGCTCTCCCACGGCAGCGAGGGCAACCGGGGCAATGTGCAGGACGCCATGACCCTGTTCGACGAGAGCGGCGTGATCGTGTCCTGCGCGGACGACGAACTGGCCGGCTTGCTGCGCGATTTTCAGTGGCATCAACTGTTCTGGATGCAACGCCGGGCAGTGATTGAGCACATGAAATTCGTGATCTTCGGCCATTCCCTCTATGAAAAGGCACTGCGGCCCTACATCGGCTTTACCGGCAAGGGGCTGATGATGGGGGAGGCAGCGTGTGGGGGCGCGCTGGATGCCCGGCTGGCTGAATGCCTGGCGCATGGCGAACCAGTCACCAGCCGCAGCCTGACGCCGGTGCCGTTACTGGGGGTGCCGGGATGGTGGGCGGAGAATGACAGCCCAGAGTTTTATGCAAACACCGCCTATTTCCGGCCGCCAAAAAAGTAGAGTCGGCAGAGCGCTGGCAGTGTTATTCGACGTGGTTTAATGCGGTTGACCGGACTTTTGGTCTGAATTCAAACCCACCGGCTAAGGCCGGTGGTCGTTTGATTTTGCTTAACTCAGCAGGCTCAACACGTTGTTGGGCAAGGAATTTGCCTGTGCCAGCATCGCCACGCCTGCCTGTTGCAGGATCTGCGCACGGGTCAGGTTTGCGGTTTCCGCCGCGAAGTCTGCATCGCGGATCCGGCTGCGTGCTGCGGTCATGTTTTCCGAGCTCGTCTGCAGGTTGGTGATGGTGGCTTCAAAACGGTTCTGCAGCGCGCCGAAGCTGGAACGCTGGCCATTGATGGCGGACAGCGCCATATCCGCAATGCGCAGCGCCTGTGTCGCACCAGCAGCCGTGGTGATGTCAATGGTCGAAACTGCCTGCAGGGAGGATGTCCATGATTGAGTTGCCGTTCCATCGAAAACAGCATGGCGTAACGCACCCACGGCACCAGTACTTTCAAGAGAATAAGATTTGTCAGAATCGAGGTTTACCTGGCCGCCATTTGTCAAGTTCCCTGCGGTTGTGGCGTTAAGTACGCCCTGATCAAATAGACTTGCACTACCGGCGGTCAAACTGCCTGCTGCCGAGGCGGTACTCGCGGCAGTCAGATTTATGTTGTAACCATCCGATTGGGTCAGCACGATGCCGGTGGTGCCATCCAGTTTGGCGGTAACGCCCGTCGTACACGCTGCATTGTTGAAGGCGGTGACAGCCTGGGAAAGCCTGTCCGCGCCATTTTGTGCCCCAAGCGAGAAGGAGACGTTTGCCGCAGAACTATTGGAACCGTAAACGCTCAACGAGTAACTACCGGAAGCGCCAAAGGTCAGCGTGGTTTCGGTAATCGCTGCTGCCTTCACGCCAGTAGTGCTGAGCGCATTAATCGCGGAGGCCACATCCCGTGCAGAGGCACTGGTTGCCAGAGATGAAGTTGTGCCGCTTGCGGGTGCACCTTTCACATCCAGGGAGCCCGCAGTTATAACCACACTCCCAGTCGCGCCCGTGCCGGTAACGTCAGTACTCGTCGCGGCCGAACTGCGGGTGCCCTGCTTGCCGATTTCGAACGCACCATACTGGCTGGTCTGGAAGTTCGTGGTGGTGGCGGTAATGGACTGGTTG
>Ga0105091_10000964_pt1 | contig 12448 bp, 9 predicted proteins | sample PPLLak1March2015_FD_87022 | JGI IMG/M metagenome (GOLD analysis project Ga0105091, IMG submission 87022) | Freshwater sediment microbial communities from Prairie Pothole Lake near Jamestown, North Dakota, USA - PPLs Lake P7 Core (1) Depth... | ecosystem: Environmental > Aquatic > Freshwater >... | reverse complement strand
AGTGTGTCGTGTTTCTTTACGTGGGCCAGTTCGTGATCCATCACGCCGCGCAGTTCGCGCTCCGACAGCACGCGCATGATACCGGTGGTGGCCGCCACGGCCGCATGCTGCGGATTGCGCCCGGTGGCAAAAGCGATGGGCTGGTCCTCGTCGATCACGTACACGCGCGGCATCGGCAAGCCGGCGTTATGCGCCAGTTCTCGCACCATGCGATAAAACTGGGGCGCGCTGGATTCGTCCACCTCCCGTGCGTTGTACATCCTGAGTACGGCCTGGTCGGAAAACCAGTAGGCCCAGACGTTCATGCCCCCGGCAAACAATAACGCGAGCAACATCCCGGACTGGCCGCCCAGAGCGGCGCCAATCACGCCGAACAGGGCCACGATGGCGGCCATCAGAATAGTTGTCTTGAGCCAGTTTCCCAACATGTCAGTTCCTATCCAAGCATTAACCCATCACCAAAATGGGGGGAAGAGCAGCAAATTCAAGCATCGAAAGACTCCCCTGCCTTGACAGGATTTCCCGGCAGAAACTGCGCCAGCGGCAATCGTTTGCCCCCGGCCTTCTGAACCTCCCGCAGCAACAGCGCGCCTGCGCCACAGGCCACCAGCACGCCATCCTTGTCGGCGCGCAGGACCTCGCCCGGCGAGCCGTTCTCGTTCGATATCTCCGCCTGCCAGATGCGCCAGATCACGCCCTTGAAGGCCGCCTGCGCCACCGGGAACGGATTGTAGGCACGCACCGCGCGCTCCTGTTCGCGTGCGGGGCGGCGCCAGTCAAGCCGGCACTCCGCCTTGGTCAGCTTGGCAGCGTAGGTGGCAAGGCTGTCATCCTGAAGCTGGCCGCTTAAAACGCCACTTTGCAGTTGGCCCAGGGCAGCAACGATAGCTTCGGCGCCCAGTGCAGCGAGCTTGTCATGTAAGGTCTGGGCCGTATCGTCCGCCAGGATGGGCAGAGGAAATTTGAGCAACATCGGCCCGGTATCCAGCCCCTCATCCATCTGCATAATGGTGATGCCCGTCTCCGCATCACCCGCCAGAATCGTGCGCTGAATCGGCGCCGCTCCGCGCCAGCGCGGCAGCAGGGAGGCATGAATATTAAGACAACCGCGTGGCGGAATATCCAGCACCTCCTTTGGCAGAATCAGGCCGTAGGCCGCCACGATCATGATTTCCGCACCCGTGGCGGCAAGCTGCGCCTGAATTTCGGGGGGTTTAAGGCTGACCGGCTGAAAAACGCTTAAGCCATGCTTCAGTGCCAATTGCTTGACCGGACTCATTGAAAGATTCATGCCTCGTCCAGCAGGGCGATCCGGCTGAGTAAGCACCAACACCACCTCATGCCCGGCAAGAATCAGCGCATCCAGTGCCCGTGCGGCGAACTCCGGCGTGCCGGCAAAAATCAACCGCATCACATGGTCTCGCGTTGCAACTTCTGCAGCTTTATTTTGATCCGCGTCTGCTTGAGGCGGGAAAGGTGCTCGACAAACACTTTACCCTGCAGATGATCAATCTCATGTTGTATGCATACCGCCAGCAAACCCTCGGCATCGAGCGTGAACGGCTTGCCGTCGCGATCCAGCGCGGCCACCGTGACGCGCTCCGCGCGAGTGACTTTTTCGTAAATTCCCGGCACCGACAGACAGCCTTCCTCACGCTCCGCGAGGCCATCGCGGGCAGTTATTTTGGGGTTGATCAAGGCCATCAACTGATTGTGGGCTTCCGAAATGTCGATCACGATCACCTGCTTGTGCACATTCACCTGGGTCGCGGCAAGGCCAATGCCTGGCGCCGCGTACATGGTCTGGGCCATATCGTCAATCAGCTTGCGGATTTCGGCATTGACCTGGGGTACCGGGGAAGCCACGGTATGCAGGCGCTGATCGGGATAATGCAGGATCGATAAAAGGGCCATAAATGCTTGCCTATTTAATTAATTACATGCAGAATTTAACTTAAATCTTAAACCGGCCAGCCGGGCTGGCCACACAGAACTTCTGATCACGAATCGAGCAGAAAAGTTCTTCACAAGAACGAGGCGCCCTATGCGTAAGCCCATCATTATAGCTGTGCTTTCCCTTTCCGGCTTCATTTCCTCCCTGGTTGGGGCGGATGAAATCAAACTTCGGGACAATTCGCCCCAGCAATACGTGGTAGTAAAAGGCGACACCTTGTGGGGGATTTCATCGCGCTTTCTCAACGATCCATGGCGCTGGCCCGAACTGTGGAGAATGAACCGCGAGCAGATCAAAAACCCGCACTGGATCTACCCTGGCGATACAGTCGCCCTCGACATGAGCGGTGGCGCCCCCCGGCTGCGCCTGATCAAGGGGGATCAAACGATAAAACTCAGTCCGCGTATCCGTTCCGAATCGATCGAAGCTCAGGCCATACCAGCGATTCCGCCTTCCGCAATCGGGCCATTCATGACCCAGGCGCTGATCCTTGACGACGATGCGCTGGACGATGCTCCCCATATTGTCGGCGCGGAAGAAGATCGCGTCATCATGGGGCAAGGCGACAAGATTTATGCCAAAGGCCACACCAGGAACAGCGAAATCAGGGACTGGAGCATCTTCCGCAAAGGCAAGGCACTGCTCGATCCGGGCACCGAGAAAACACTCGGCACCGAAATGGAATATATAGGCGAAGCCCGGACGGTGCAGAACGACGACGTGATGACGCTGGAAATCACCCGCTCCGTTCAAGAGGCCCGCCGCGATGACCGGCTGAAACCGAGCGAGCACAACAGCAGATACCTCCAGTCTGTACCGCACGCGCCGGAAAAAATGATCAACGGTAGCATCATCTCGGCATATGGCCCGCATACCGAGGCAACCAGATACCAAACCGTGGTTATCAACAAGGGCAGCAAGGACGGCATTGAAGAAGGGCATGTCCTGGCGGTTCACCGCAAGGGGCGCACGGTCGAGCCAACCGAGGGCGCGCAACGCAAGAATGCCTGGCGTTATGCGGACCGGGAATGTTTGAAAGAGGGCAAGTCTGTATCCTTTGACCAGTTCTATGACCCCAAAGACACGCTGGAACCCTGCAAGAATGCATCTGATGCAGCAACCAGGGGTGTGGACTATTCCGACATCGGCTGCCTGAAGCCGGGCGCAAAAATCAGCTTCGACCAGTTCTTCAACCCCAAGGACGTTTACAAACTGCATTGCCGCAGCGAGAAGCGCGAAGCCGTCACGCTGCCGGACGAACGCACTGGCCTGCTTTTTGTATATCGCGTCTTTAACCGGGTTTCCTACGCCTTGGTCATGAGCTCCAGCCGGCCGGTCTACCTGCTGGATGTCGTCAAGAACCCTTGAGTAGCGCCCAAGACCCCTCTTTATGGGTTGCCCTGAGCCTCATCCCGGGCTTGGGAGGCGAAACTTACCGAAGCCTGTTGCAGAACTTCGGCGCGCCGGAAAACATCTTCGCGGCGGGACTCGGCGCCCTGGATAAGGTGGTGCGCGCCCCCATTGCCCGCGCCATCGCTGCAGGACCGGTCCGGGATAGCCTCACCCCGACGCTGAAGTGGCTGGAAGAGCCCCTTAACCATATCGTTACCCTTGCCGACGCGGATTATCCGCGCGGCTTGCTGGAAATGACCGATCCGCCCCCTCTCTTGTATGTCAAAGGACGGCGCGAGCTGCTCAATCGGCCCGCACTGGCCATTGTCGGCAGCCGCAATGCCACTCCCCAGGGGCTCATCAATGCGGAACATTTTGCGCACTTTCTCAGCGACAGCGGCCTGTGCATCGTCAGCGGCATGGCGCTGGGTATTGACGGCGCGGCTCACCGAGGGGCGCTGCAAGGCGCTGCCAGCAGCATTGCAGTGGTAGGAACCGGGCTCGACATCGTCTACCCCGCACGCCACCGTGATTTGGCTCACGAGCTGGCGCAACGCGGCGCACTGGTATCGGAATTCGCCATCGGTACCCCCTCCAAGGCGCAGAATTTTCCTCGCCGCAACCGCATTATCAGCGCCCTTTCGCAGGGCTGCCTAGTGGTGGAAGCCGCGCTGCAAAGCGGCTCCCTGATCACCGCGCGACTGGCCGCCGAGCAAGGGCGAGATGTGTTCGCCATCCCCGGCTCCATACATTCTCCCTTGTCCAAGGGGTGCCATTACCTGATCAAGCAGGGCGCTAAACTGGTGGAAAGCGCCCAGGACATACTTGAGGAATTCGGCTACCCTGCCGCAGCCGTTCCGACATCAGCCAGCGAAGCCAGCGCCGACACAGCGGAGGAAAAGAAAATAACGCGATGCCTCGGCTACGACCCGGTCAGCGTTGATGCGCTGGTGGCCTGTAGCGGCTTGACGAGTGATAGCGTTTGCGCCATCCTGTTGCCAATGGAGTTGGCGGGCCATGTGGTTAGCTTGCCGGGCGGCCTGTTCCAACGTAGCAACAAAAATTAGTACGCCAGATAATAAGGCCTATCCCAAAAATGATGTTCGACATTCTCGTCTACCTGTTCGAAAACTACTTCGAAGCGGATCTCCACCCCGACCAGCTCACGCTGGAACAGGAGCTTTCTGCTGCGGGTTTCGACAGTACGGAAATCAATCTTGCCTTCGACTGGCTCAACGGGCTGGAAACACTGTCCAACTTCCCTTATGCGGAAAACCTGGTCGACAGCAAATCAACGCGGATTTACGCCGACATCGAACTGAAAAAGATCGATGCCGAAAGTCGCGGCTTCCTGTCTTTTCTCGAGGTTTCCAACATTCTCAACCCGGTGCAGCGTGAGTGTGTGATTGATCGGATTCTGGCACTGAACGACCGCGATGTCGGTCTCGAGCAAGTAAAATGGATTGTTCTCATCGTGTTGTGGAGTCAAGGTGCAGCTGAAGACTACCTGTTCATAGAAGACCTGCTGTTCGGCGACAACACGCCGCAAATGCACTAACCCATAACCTCTAACCCGAGCTGCTGCCCCCTTCGGCGCCATTTCCCCTTATGTCATCTACTCTCCTGATCGTCGAATCGCCCTCCAAGGGCAAAACCCTGAAGAAATATCTCGGCAAGGATTTCGAAGTACTCGCCTCCTATGGCCACGTACGCGACCTTGTGCCGAAACAGGGCGCGGTAGATACCGCTCACGATTACACCATGAAATACGAACTCATCGCGCGCAACGTCAAGCACGTGGATGCCATTGCCAAGGCAGTAAAAGAAGCCGATGCCATCTACCTCGCAACCGACCCGGACCGCGAAGGGGAAGCCATTGCCTGGCATTTGGCCGAGATTCTCAAAAGCAAGAAATTGCTCAAGAACAAGATCCTGAAACGTGTGGTATTCCACGAAATCACGCAATCGGCTGTTCTGGCTGCGGTAGCGGAACCGCGCGATATCGACATGGACATGGTCAATGCCCAGCAGGCACGTAGAGCACTGGATTATCTGGTGGGCTTCAATCTCTCGCCGGTATTGTGGCGCAAGATCCGCCGCGGCCTGTCTGCGGGGCGGGTGCAAAGCCCTGCGCTTCGGCTGATTGTCGAGCGCGAACTGGAAATCGAGAAATTCCAGTCCCAGGAATACTGGAGCATCCACCTTGACAGCCACAAAGGCCGTCAGAAGTTCAACGCCAAGCTGTTCCAGTACAAGGGCGAAAAACTGACCCAGTTCAGCGTGACCAATACCGAGCAACAAGCTGCCATTGTCGCGCATCTCATCGCGGGAAACGACATGGCGACCGTTACCCAGGTCGAGAAGAAACGCAAGCAACGCCAAGCCGCAGCACCGTTCACGACTTCAACGCTGCAACAGGAGGCCGTGCGCAAGCTAGGCTTTTCGACAGACCGTGCCATGAAGGTGGCGCAACAACTGTATGAAGGTATTGACATTGGCGGCGGCGCCGTCGGCTTGATCACCTACATGCGTACCGACTCGGTAAGCCTCGCCAACGAAGCACTGGAAGAAATTCGCGCTTATATCAGCAGCAATTTCAGTGCCGACTATTTGCCAAAAGCGCCCGTAAGCTACAAAAACAAATCCAAGAACGCCCAGGAAGCTCACGAAGCCGTGCGCCCAACCTCGATCCAGCGCAGTCCTCAGGAAATGAAGCCTTTCCTGACAGCAGACCAGGCCAAGCTCTATGAAATGATCTGGAAGCGCACACTGTCGTGCCAGATGAGCCCCGCCAAGTTCGACACCGTCAGCCTGGATCTGGCCGTGGGTGGCGAAGAAAACCTGTTCCGCGCGACCGGCCAGACAATGGTCTTTCCCGGCTATATCGCGGTATATCAGGAAGGCGAGGATGACAGCGAAGAAGAGGGGGAAAGCAAGCTGCCGCCGATGGAGAAGGGCGATCAGGTCGCTATCGACCAGATCGCAGGCGAGCAACACTTTACCCAGCCTCCGCCACGCTACTCCGAAGCAAGCCTGGTAAAAACGCTGGAAGAATTCGGCATCGGCCGCCCCTCGACCTACTCCAGCATTATCAGCACACTGATTGCGCGCGAATACGCGCTACTTGACAAGAAACGCTTCGTCCCGACGGATGTGGGCAGGGTGGTGAACAAATTTCTCACCGAACACTTCACCCGCTATGTGGATTACGATTTCACCGCCAAACTGGAAGATGAACTGGATCAGATATCCACCGGAAAGCGCGAGTGGATCCCTGTTCTGGATGAATTCTGGAAAGGTTTCAGCCAGCAGATCGCGGAGAAGAAAGACGTTGATCGTCCTGGCGTAGAAATATTGGACGAGGCTTGCCCGAAATGTGGCAAACCTCTCACCAGCCGCCTTGGCAAGCGCGGCAAATTCATCGGCTGCTCCGGCTACCCGGAATGCGATTACACACGAAATGTCGATGGCGACCCCAGCGAAACCACTCAACCAGTCATCGTTGAGGACCGTGTTTGCCCGCAATGCAGCAGCCCACTGGTCATAAAGGTCGGGCCGTATGGGAAATTCATTGGCTGTACCAGTTACCCTAAGTGCAAATTCATCGAACCGCTGGAAAAACCCAAAGATACAGGCGTGACCTGTCCGGAATGCAAGGAAGGATCCTTGATCGAGCGTAAAAGCCGTTATGGCAAACTGTTTTATTCCTGTAACAGTTACCCTAAGTGCAAATACGCCACATGGAACCCCCCCCTCAATGAGCCTTGCCCAAAGTGTGGCTGGCCTATTCTAACCATCAAGATTACCAAACGGCGTGGTACGGAAAAGGTGTGTCCGCAAAAAGAATGTGGTTTTGTGGAACAAATCGCCGCGCCGGAATAACCGGTTATTTCCCTAAAAATGCAGAAGGCCCCTAGATGGGGCCTTCTGCATTTTCTGCTTCTTGTTGTTGCAGGGATTTCCCGGCAAACTTAACGCCTGCTAGATATCGATATTTCTAGCTATTAGGGCATTCGTTTCAATGAAGGCTCGGCGTGGCTCAACTTGATCGCCCATCAACGTAGTGAAAATTTCATCGGCACCAATGGCATCGTCAATCTGCACCTTGAGCAAGCGGCGCACACTTGGATCCATCGTGGTTTCCCACAGCTGTTCCGGGTTCATTTCTCCCAATCCCTTGTAGCGCTGGATGGATACGCCATTTTTTACCTGGTTCAGAAGCCAATCCAAGGCCTGTTTGAACTCAGTGACGGGTTGTTGTTGCTCACCCCGGCCGACATATGCACCGGTGCCCAGCAAGCCTTGCAAAACCTGTCCGGTTTTGCGCAACTGTACGTAATTTCCCCCTTCCACGAAGTCCTGGTCAATCTGGCTAACCTGTATATTGCCGTGAAATTGTTTGCGTATAACAAGACGGTAACTTTCGGTACGTTCGTCGTATTGGCTGCGGACTTCGTATTCTGGCGACGGCAATAACTGCGCCAGATCCCGTGCGCTCTTTCCGGCAGACGCCTCGCTGGAAAGGTCCAGCAGAACATCCTTGAGCAGGGCTTGTAATATTTCACGGTCAATTACCCTTGCCAACCGATCGACTACGGCTTCCGACAACAAGTATTCCTTGGCAATTTCTTCAAAAGCTTCCTTACTTAACGGTTCGTTTCCCGTTTGGGTAACCAGCTTCGCATCGGCCATCGCCTGTTGCAGCAGGTAATGCTTCAGATCGTTCTCGTCCTTGAGATAACGCTCCTGTTTGCCGTGCTTTATCTTGTACAAAGGTGGCTGGGCAATATAGATATGGCCTCGCTCCACCAGCTCGGGCATCTGACGATAAAAGAAGGTTAGCAGCAGAGTACGAATATGGGAGCCGTCGACGTCCGCGTCGGTCATGATGATAATGCGGTGATAGCGCAGCTTTTCCGGGTTGTATTCATCCTTGCCGATGCTGGTCCCCAGAGCGGTAATCAAGGTGGCGATTTCCTGGGAGGAAATCAGCCGGTCGAAGCGTGCGCGCTCGACGTTCAGAATTTTTCCCTTGAGCGGCAAAATGGCCTGAAACTTGCGATCACGTCCCTGCTTGGCGGACCCCCCTGCTGAGTCACCCTCTACCAGGTATAACTCAGACAGAGCTGGATCTTTTTCCTGACAGTCCGCCAGTTTTCCGGGCAGGCCCATCCCATCTAATACACCCTTGCGGCGTGTCATGTCACGGGCCTTGCGTGCGGCTTCACGGGCGCGCGCGGCTTCCACGATCTTGCCGGTAATGATCTTGGCATCAGCGGGGTTTTCCAACAGGAATTCAGCCAGCTTGCTGGAAACGATCTCCTGGACTACAGGTTGTACTTCCCCTGACACCAGTTTGTCCTTGGTCTGGGAAGAAAATTTTGGCTCATACACCTTAACGGACAAAATACAGGTCAGGCCTTCGCGCATGTCATCGCCACCTGTTTCAACTTTGGCCTTCTTGGCGATTTCATTCTGCTCGATGTAATTATTAAGCGTTCGCGTCAGGGCGCTGCGCAGACCGGTCAGATGGGTGCCACCATCCCGCTGGGGGATATTGTTGGTAAAGCACTGCACGGTTTCAGCATAGGAGTCATTCCATTGCATGGCAACTTCCACCGTGATGCCGTCCTTTTCGCCAATGGCGTGAAATACCTTGGGATGCAAGACCGTCTTGGTGCGATTCACGTACTCGACAAACCCCTTCACACCACCACTGAACGCGAAGTTTTCACTTCTACCGTCACGCTGGTCAACGAGTTCTATTTTGACGCCGTTGTTGAGGAAAGAAAGTTCACGCAAGCGCTTGGCCAGAATATCGTAGTGGTATTCGATATTGCCGAAGGTTTCTGTACTGGGCATAAAATGCACTTCGGTGCCTTTACGCTCACTATCGCCGATTTCTTTCAGTGGTTGAACCGCCACTCCATGACGGAATTCCATTTGATGAGCTTTGCCATTCCGCCAGATCCTGAGCTTGAGCCATTCCGACAAGGCATTGACCACAGAAACACCTACGCCATGAAGTCCACCAGATACCTTGTAAGAATTGGCGTCGAATTTACCACCGGCATGTAACTCGGTCATTACGATTTCTGCCGCAGAACGCTTGAACTCGTCGTCATCCTTGATATCGGTAGGGATGCCACGTCCGTTATCTGAAACACTAATCGAGCTATCCGCGTGGATAATGATATGGATGTCGTCACAATGACCAGCTAATGCCTCGTCGATGGCGTTGTCCACGACTTCAAAAACCATATGGTGCAAACCTGTTCCATCGCTGGTATCGCCAATGTACATGCCTGGGCGTTTGCGTACTGCGTCGAGGCCCTTCAGTATCTTGATGCTATCGGAATTGTAATCGCTCATCTTCTTCTCTTGGTTTCACGTGGAACCGAAATTTCCCGGTTGTGCTACTTCGTGTCGCATTAAATCCGCATCGGCATCACCACATATTTGAAACGGTCATCACTTGGAACAGTTATCAGACAACTGCTGTTCGGGTCACCAAAGGAACATTCCACTTCACTGGTCGCAATGTTGTTCAACACATCGAGTAAATATGTCACATTAAAGCCAATATCCAATGGTTCATTGGTGTAATTAATTTCGATTTCTTCTTCAGCTTCTTCCTGTTCGGTGTTATTGCAGATAACACGCAAGCTGTTCTGTGTAAGAACCAGACGGACACCGCGAAACTTTTCGTTGGAAAGAATTGCTGCTCGCTGCATGGCTCGGAGCAAAGTGAGGCGATCCAACAGAACATGATTTTGATAATTGGCAGGAACAACCTTGTTGTAATCCGGAAATTTTCCTTCAATTATTTTCGAAACCAGCGTGATGTTGCCAAAACTGAAAGTCACCAGATTTTTACCCAGGCGAATTTTAACTTCATCATCAATATCAGCAAGCAATTTGATTAATTCTGTCACTGTCTTGCGTGGCAAGATTGCCTCAGCGCCTTGTTGTATCGAAGGATCTTGCATGGCAGCCAGGCTCAAGCGATGGCCATCTGTCGCTACGGCCTTGATTATGCCCGGTTCGAGAACCAATAACAGGCCATTCAGGTAATAGCGAATGTCTTGTTGGGCCATCGCATATTGCACTTGATTAAACAAATGTCTTAAGGTCGATTGCGGCAGGGATATTTCTGCGACTTCTTCGTCCGAGAGTGCCAGTTTTGGGAAATCTTCTGCCGGAAGAGTTTGTAGATTGAACTGACTCTTCCCTGCTTTTAATTGCAGGCGACTGTCTTTGCTGTCGAACACTATTTCTGCATTGTCTGGCAGCGCACGGACGATATCTTGGAGTTTTTTTGCAGAAACGGTAATGGCTTTTTTTTCTGCATTGCCCAGATTTTGCATGGTAGTCGTTATCTGGATTTCCAGATCTGTTGCAACAAAAGAAAGCCCTGCTTTGTCTATCTCAATTAACACGTTGGATAAAATAGGTAAGGTATGCCGACGTTCCACAATACCTGCAACCGCTTGCAGGGGTTTAAGGAATTCTTCCTTATTTGTTTTAATTAATAACATATATATACCTTGATACTAGTAGATAAGAACGGGCAGTTTTTTGTATAACTCTAATTTTAATATCAAATTCAATAGGATAAGTGCATTTCTAAAGTCTGTATAAAGCATTGCATGGTGTGTGTGTGGATTGGGGATTGTTTTTCACTTGAATGAAAAGCATCTAGTTATTCACAATTCACACACAACTTGTTCAACTTCGCAAAACCTGTAATAGCACACTGATATCTCGCGTCATTCCTGATTCACTTACTTTCAGTTCCTCAATTTTGCGACAAGCATACATGACCGTTGTATGATCGCGTCCGCCGAAAGCATCTCCTATTTCGGGAAAGCTTAAATGAGTCAATTCCTTGGCAAGAGCCATGGCAACCTGGCGAGGACGGGCAACATTACGAGTACGCTTTTTGGAGTACATCTCGGCAACTTTTATTTTGTAATAATCCGCAACCGTTTTCTGGATGTTTTCAATGGAAATCTGGCGGTTCTGCACCGCCAGCAAGTCTTTAAGCGACTCCTTGGCTAGTTCCAGCCCAATCGCATGGCCCGTAAAGCGCGAATAGGCAATCACTTTTTTGAGCGCGCCTTCCAGTTCACGCACATTGGAGCGAATTTGTTTGGCTATGAAAAAAGCAACATCATCATCAAGGTGAAAACCTTCCATTTCTGCCTTCTTAAGCAGAATAGCCACGCGCATTTCCAGTTCTGGGGGTTCAATCGCAACGGTCAGGCCCCAGCCGAAACGTGAAATTAAGCGGTCTTCCATACCCAAAATCTGCTTGGGATAGGTATCGCAGGTAATGATTACTTGTTTTTTGCTTTCGATGAGCGCATTGAAAGCGTAAAAAAACTCTTCTTGTGTCCGTGCTTTACCGCTAAAAAACTGGATATCGTCAATCAACAATAAATCGAGTGAATGATAGTAGCGCTTGAAATCATCAAAGGCTTTATGTTGGTAAGCTCTTACAACGTCGGACACATAGCGTTCTGCGTGGAGATAGCTTATTTTTGCGTTGCTATTCTGTTCCTGGACGTAGTTTCCAATTGCCTGGATCAGGTGAGTTTTTCCCAATCCTACGCCGCCATAAATAAAGAGCGGGTTATATGCAGTTCCCGGGTTTTCAGCGACCTGTATAGCGGCCGCACGAGCAAGCTGGTTGGCCTTACCGGTGACGAAATTGGCAAATGTAAAAGAGGGATTGAGGCCAGATTTTTCGTTTCTACCAGAGCGCGCGGCAGGCGTAGGAGCGACTCTTACCGTTGCCGGAACCTTATTTTCTTTGACCTCATTCGTTTCTGCTACGACCAAGGCGAGATGCACTGGTCGAGAAAAATGAGCTTCGCCCATTTCCTCGAAGCGGCTGAGAAATTTGTCTTTTACCCACTGCAGGATAAAACGGTTGGGAGCCTCTATTCGCATGAAGTCGGGCCCGGAAGCGAAGCGAAGCGGTTTGATCCAATTATTGAACTGCTGCGGGGTAAGCTCTTGCTCAAAACGGCTCAGACAAGCTTGCCAGAAAGTTTCCATTGATTGCCTAGAAGCTGAAACAGTTAACCCCGGCCTATT
>Ga0105091_10000962_pt1 | contig 12473 bp, 9 predicted proteins | sample PPLLak1March2015_FD_87022 | JGI IMG/M metagenome (GOLD analysis project Ga0105091, IMG submission 87022) | Freshwater sediment microbial communities from Prairie Pothole Lake near Jamestown, North Dakota, USA - PPLs Lake P7 Core (1) Depth... | ecosystem: Environmental > Aquatic > Freshwater >... | reverse complement strand
TGTTGCGAGCGATGGATTTGCCCATCAGGCCGAGGCCAATATATCCGACTTTTTGCATGGGGAACTCCTAAAGGGAAATTTGGAGGGATTATACACTGCCCGCCCCCACCCGCCCTGTCGGGCACCCTCCCCCATCTTCCGCTGGGGTTCGCGGAAGATGGGGAGGGCTGGGGTGGGGGCCGGGGCTAGGGGCGGTATAATCCCTCCAAATTTCCCCTTAGGAGTTCTATATGCTAAAAGTCGGATATATTGGCCTCGGCCTGATGGGCAAATCCATCGCCCGCAATATCTTGAAAGCCGGGTTCCCGCTCGTGGTACACAACCGTTCCCGCGCCGCAGCGGATGAACTCGCTGCCGGAGGCGCAACGCCCGCTTTTACGCCGGCTGAAGTCGCCGCGCAGGTGGATGTGGTCTTCACCAATCTCCCCGATACCCCTGACGTGGAACTGGTTACCCTGGGCAAAGCTGGCATTATTGAAGGCGCGCATGAAGGGCTGATTTTCGTGGATAACTCCACTATCAAGCCCGCTGCGGCACGTACGATTGCCACAAAACTGGCCGAAAAGGGTGTTTTGGCTTTGGATGCCCCCGTCTCAGGTGGTGACATTGGGGCCAGGGACGGCACGCTGACCATCATGGTCGGTGGCGATGCGGCTGCGCTGGAAGAGGTGATGCCTGTTTTTCAAGCCATGGGCAAGACCATCACCCACGTCGGTGAAGCGGGCGCGGGGCAGGTGGCAAAGGCCTGCAACCAGATTATGGTCGCTGCGCAGATGGTTGCCATGGGAGAACTGTTGATCTTCTCGAAAAAAGCCGGCGTCGACCCGCAAAAGGTGGTGGATGCCATCAAAGCCGGCGCTGCGCAATGCTGGACGTTGGATGTCAAGCCGCCGCGCCTGTTTTCAGGCAACCGCCAGCCCGGATTCAAGGCCTATATGATGGAAAAAGATCTGGGAATTATCCTCGAGAGCGCCCGCGAATATGGCGTTCCTTTGCCTGCGACGGCTGAAAATACCCAGTTGTTTAATGCTATGCTGCAAATGGGCATGGCCGAGTTGGATAATTCGGCGGTGATCGGCGTGATCGAAAAACTGGCGGGAATTGAATTATTGGATTGATACTCGTTGGTTGAGTAGGCGGTGTTCGTCCGCCGTATCGAAACCAAGAGGCAATTGGAAAGTTTAAATTTGTGGTTTCGATACGGCGGCGCGGGTTGAGTGCCCCGAAGAGGTGTATTGAGACCCGCCGCCTACTCAACCACCCTTGAAACAATGGAGTTTGAATGAATTCTCTCAGACGCTTCTGGCCTTGGTTCCGGGATATGGGCCTGATCATCACTGGCTCGCTGGCGCAAGCAATTGGCCTGCGTCTCTTTCTTGTCCCGGCACAGTTGGCCTCGGGCGGGGTCAGTGGGATTGCCCAGTTGATCAACCATTACACGGATTGGCCGATCGGCATAATGGTCTTTATTGGCAATATTCCGCTCTTTTTGCTTGGCTGGCGCTTCCTGGGTGGGAGGCGCTTCGGCTGGCGCACAGCAACCGCTGTCATCTCTTATTCGTTTTTCGTGGATTTCCTGGTTTTGTTTTTGCCTGAGAACGGCCTGACCGATGACATCTTACTGAATTCCCTTTACGGCGCGGTGATCAGTGGCTTTGGTTATGGACTGGTCTATCGGGCACGCGGCACCAGCGGCGGCTCGGACATCCTGGCTCGTGTCCTTAACCACTGGCGCGGGGTATCCATGTCCGCCAGCTATTTGATGGTCGATTCAGCTGTGATCCTGGGGGCAGGCCTGGTCTACGGTTGGAAGCAGGCGCTGTATGCCTTGATCGCCCTATACGTCAGCGGACTGGTGGCAGAGACAACACTCGAAGGTCCCACCACAGTGCGCACAGCATTGATTGTCACCGGGCAGCCGGAAGTTGTCTCTGGTCGCATCTTGGATGATATGCAGCGCGGTGTGACTGTCATGCCGGGGACAGGCGCGTACACAGGCGTGTCACGACCGGTGTTATATTGTGTTGTGACGAGAGCTGAGGTCGCTTTTTTGAAGACGATTGTGCAGGAAGCCGATCCGTCAGCATTTATGGTCATCGGTCAGGCGCATGAGGCGCTGGGAGAGGGATTTCAGCCGCTAAAGGCAAGGTAATTTTGAAGGCGCACATCTTTCTTCTCGTTGCACTTTTGAGTGCTTGTAGCCCATTGACTGCTCAATTACCCGATGGGGCTGACTACTTGACCAATGTGGAAGGATACCTGATCGAGAACATCGGCATTGCTTCCTTTGGCGGGCAGGTTTTTTGTTCCTACGAAGTTTTGGATACCAAACAAGAAGCTATCAAAGCAGATGTTTACGTGTGGGCACTTTGTGAAGAGTATTATCTGGTTGATAACTCCTTGGAAACAGGTACAGGCAGTAGCCTGCCTGTGGCGCTACACATGCAAAAGTCGGGTAATGAATATCGTTTGCAAAGCTACGAAGTTCCCAAAGACGGTATGGGATATGGGCCAAGCGTACAGGCGATTTTTTCCACGTTAGCCATTGAACGCATGTGCGAGGGGGATCCGGATTGCTACAACGGGCGGGCAGAGCGGTTGGAACTCGAAAACGAGCAAAAAGCCGAAGAATATTATGGTCTCAAGTGATCGGTGAAGGTCAAAATCATTTTTTCTTCTTATTAATCTTATACCCCAAACGCTTCATAGCTTTCTCATCTTTGCGCCATTCTTTCAACACCTTCACACGCAGTTCCAGAAACACCTTGCGCCCCGACATCTCTTCAATTTCATGCCGTGCTGTGGTGCCGATGCGTTTGAGCATCTCGCCGCCGCGCCCGATGGCAATCCCTTTTTGTGACTCGCGCTCCACAAAGACCGTGGCGGCGATGTAAGCACCCTCGTCGCCGCGCTCGGTGAACTCGTCGATGCGGACGGCTACGCCATGCGGGACCTCGTCACGTAGATGGAGCAGGCAGGCTTCGCGGATCAACTCGGCGGCGATTTCACGCTCATACAGGTCAGTGATCTGTTCAGGCTCATACTCAGGTTTACGGGGGGGAATATGCTCCATCACCGTCGCCAGCAGGGACTCCAGCCCTTCACCGGTCGTGGCTGAGAGCGGGACCAACTCCGTTCCCTCGGGGACCAGGGCCTGGAACGCTTCGAGACGCGGGCTCAGTGCCTCGGCGGGCACCAGGTCTATTTTATTGGGGGCAAGCACGAGCGGAGTCCGATTCGCGAATCTGGAAAGACGGATCGCGATCCATTTATCATCGTCCGTTGGTTCTTCAGAGGTATCGACCAGGAACAACACGACATCGACTCCCGGGAGGGCATCTTCAGCTTCCTGGTTGAGAAATTCTCCCAGTTTGTGGCGCGGATTGTGGATTCCGGGCGTGTCCACGAAAACGACCTGGGCGTTGTCAGTGGTCAAAATACCAAGCTGGCGGCGGCGGGTGGTCTGCGCCTTGGGCGAGACCGCGGCTACTTTCTGACCGAGCAGTGCGTTGATAAGTGTGGACTTGCCTACGTTGGGGCGTCCGATAACGGCCACATGGCCAGAGCGAAAATCAGGATTCATAAGTTGAGCTATTATAAAGCAGGTTCGGAGTGGCCTTTGGCAACACTTTTAATCATACTTAAGGGGCATTGACTTTGCATTTTTGTCATTTTTATGCGCGTAATCGCTCTTCCCTGTTTTGGCACCTCAGAGTATGATTGTTTATCTTTACTGGCGGCAGCGTTATGGAGCCATCCTACTATAATTTTGATCTTTTAATTGAACGAACTACAGAAAAATATCGGGCGCGCGTAGTCGATTCGCCGGTAGGTACGGCAACCACTGAGTTCAATTTACCCCTCTCCGACTTACAACTGGAAAACTACATCCTCCGGATGGGACAGGTACGCCAGGGGAAGCGTTTGCCGTTCGAATCGAGCGAGTTGATAGCGGTCAAGCAGTGCGGGGTAAGCCTTTTTGATGCTGTTTTTGCCGGTGATGTTTATACGTGTTTTGCAATGAGTCGAGAATGGGCGCGGGAACAAGGCAAAGGCCTGCGAATTCGTCTGCATATCGAAGTGCCGGAGTTCCACGATTATCCCTGGGAATTGCTCTACAACTCGAAGACCAAACAATTCCTGGCGCTTTCAAACGACACACCGGTCGTGCGTTATTTTGAGCTGCCTTTTCCCGAACACCCGCTACTGGTTGAAATGCCTATCAAAATCCTGGTGATGATCGCCAGCCCCGAGGGCTTTCCAGCGCTCAATGTGGAGGATGAATGGAACAAGCTGGAAAATGCATTTAAGATACTGATTGAACGCAGTCTTGTGAAGCTGGAACGTTTACAGCGACCGACGCTGGGTGAATTGCAAAAAGCTCTTCGACGAGATCATTTCCATATTTTTCACTTTATTGGTCATGGCAAGTTCGTTGTTCACAGGCAGGATGGGGTCCTGTTGATGGAAGATGAGCTGACCGGTCGTGGGCGACCGGTCAGCGGCCAGTATCTGGGCGTTCTTTTGCATGATAATCAATGGTTGCGGATGGTTGTGTTGAACTCCTGCGAAGGCGCGCGCACATCCCCATCAGACCCTTATGCTGGCGTGGCGCAGGCCCTGGTGCAGCAAGGGATTCCTGCGGTCATCGCCATGCAATTCCCGATTTTCGAAGATTCTGCCATCGAGTTTGCACACGAGTTCTATGGCGCGATCGCAGACGGCCTACCTGTTGACACATCTATCTCTGAAGCGCGCAAGGCCATTTTCACCACCGGTAACGAGACCGAATGGGCTACGCCTGTACTGTTCATGAATTCACCGGATGGAAGAATCTTCAACCTCAAATCGGCCCAGAAAACTCTGCCATTGGATATGGATGAACTGGCTGAATCTGAGTCCGAGACAGATGAATCTGTTTCCACAGTAGGTAGGAAGACTACACCCAGAAAAAGATCTCGCAAAAAAGTGGCCAAATTTTTGAATCTTTTGCCCCTGGGGTTGGCTCTTGTGAGCCTGGTGGTGGCTCTGGTTCTCTGGATCAACAGGGCATCATCCTCACCTGAGATACCCACTATTGAGAGTCTGGCTCCTTCCAGTGCAATCCCTACAAACACAATTCCAGCCAATACTGCAACAGCGACGCCTTTTCCAACTGCCACAGTTACTTCGACGCCAATACCAACGGTTACGCCATATCCAAATGCAGCACGGGACAGTAAAAATGTAGAGATGGTTTTAATTCCAGCCGGGAGCTTTGTGATGGGCAGTGATGTTGGTGAAGCCGACGAAAAACCGGCCCATCCGGTCTATCTAGACGCTTACTACATTGATAAGTACGAGATCACTAATGAACAATACGAGCTGTGTGTACAGTTGAACGTTTGTAGAAGGCCGTTCGATTACAGTTCTTATCAGCGCCTGAGCTATTTTGGTCATTCTTTATTTGCTAATTACCCGGTAGTAAATGTGACCTTCGAAATGGCGCGCACGTATTGCGAGGACTGGCGTGGCGCGCGTCTCCCCACCGAAGCAGAGTGGGAAAAGGCAGCACGCGGCGCGGATAGTTCCACATTTCCTTGGGGAGAAGAAATTAGTTGCCAAGATGCAAATTACCGCGACAAAGCATGCCAGCGCGTCCGTGACACAGCTCCGGTGACGAGCTTTGCGGGTGGTGTCAGCGACTACGGTGTTTATAACATGTCAGGCAATGTATGGGAGTGGGTGAAAGATTGGTACTCTCCGGCTTTCTATCTCAGCTCGCCGGCCTAAAATCCGACAGGCCCGGAACGTCCTGTTGTGGGCATTTTTTACATAAAAAGGGGTGGTAGTTTCCAGGACGAGGGGCACAAATTGCGAGCAACGAATCGTGAAAAGATTGACCCCACTAATTCTGGAAGCAACCTCGGTTTTCGTTGTGCACGTCCCATCGTCGAGAATATCCCTTAAATCATGAAACCTGGCAAACGCCAGGTCTTTTTGTAAATAAATACTTTCTTTGACTTAACCGCTCTTTTTCGGTTGCCAGTTCACCACTACAATGCTCGAAATAATGAGCAGCGCGCCGACGGCCAACTGCCATGAAAGGTGCTCATTCAAAAAGATGACGCCCAAAATGACGCCACCCAGGGGAAAAATATAGGAAACCATCCCCGTGCGTGTGGGGCCAATCTCGTGCAGCAGGTAATACCACAAGATCAGCGCCAGTCCTGAGCCGAGAATCCCCAGCCACAGGATCGCAATCCAGGTGAGGGATGTTTGAGGAACCTTAAGGGGGCTTTCAAGCACAGGTGCAACCAACCACATAATAAGCGTTGCGGAAACAAGGGGAGCAGCGCCGCGCACCAGACCAGGCGCGGATTGCGTCTTCTTGCGCGCATAGACCGAGCTGGCTGCGTAGAAAATGGATGCCAGGATGACAGCTGCCTGCCCCAGAATAGAGCCTTGCGCCCCGGCGGTCAGGTCCTCGCTGAGCAGTACAACTACGCCGATAAATCCAATGAACAACCCCAGCACTCTTTGCACGGTCATCTTGTCATCGTACAGGAACAGGTGCGCGATGACAATGGTGAAGAGCGGCACGGTCGCATTCAGAATAGAGGCCACGGCCGAGTCGATGGAAAGTTCGCCCCAGGTGATAAGAAAAAACGGGATGGCAACGCTAGTAATCCCTAGCAACAGGAACGGGAACCAGCCAGCCCAGTCCCGCGGCCAGGCTTTGCGCTGCAGGAAGACTACCCCGCCTGCAAACAACACGCCGAACAGCACACGAAAGGCGACCAAGGTGAAGGGGCCGATCTCATCGAGCGCTAACTTGATCCACAAGAAAGAAGCGGACCAGATGGCGCCGAGGAAGATGAAAGCTGTCCAGTGTTTGGGTTGCATCAGAGCTCCTGACCACAGTAGAACCAGGTGGCAAACAGGGCGAGTTTATCACGATTTATTGTGTAATTTTGGCTCTACCGTTAATGGCGGGAAAAATACCGAAAATTTGGTTGTGAGCGTGCGTACGCACGCTCACAACCAAATTTTCGGGGCTCTATCCCGCTAAAAACGGAAGAACCGTAATTTATTATCTATTGCGGTGGGTCTTATGACACTGGAGACTTGGGATTCAAATTCACTAAGCATTCTTGGCGCTTTGGAATAGAATCTTGGTGTTCTTTGTGACTACGTCCCCAATAGGGGATGGCGGTTAGAATTTGAAAATTAGGAGAACCACGTGTCTGTTGCCAAATATTCACTCTACCAGGTTGACGCCTTCACCACCTCCCCTCTGGGTGGTAATCCCTGCGCCGTGCTCTTCAACTGCGCTGATCTTAGCGAAGCCACTATGCTAGCGATCGCCAAAGAAATGAATCTCTCCGAAACGGCTTTCGTCTGGAAGAAGCCCGATGGTCACTACTGCGCGCGTTACTTCACCCCCGCCGAGGAGATCCCGCTGGCCGGGCATCCCACCATTGCCACCGTCTATGCCCTGATCGACTCGAATCGACTGTCAATGCCCAGCGACTATCTCAAAATCCCGCTCGAGCTGCGCGATGGGCCAATTGACGTGGAAATTTTTGCTCAACACGGTCTGGTGGACCGGATCGTCATGACACAGCGCAAGCCGCAGTTCCTGTCCACGCACCGGGCCTCGGACGTGATGCCTGCTTTCGGTTTAAACGAGTCTGATCTGCTCCCGGGCGCTCCCATCCAAACGGTCAGCACGGGCACGCCGCAGCTCATGATCCCGCTCAAGTCACACGAGGCACTGCGTAGGGCCACCCTCGACATTGGAAAATATACTGCCCTGCGCGAAAGCAGCGACTTCTTCAGCCCGCACCTGTTCTGCTTGAAGGGGGTCGAAAACGGAGACACCTTTGCCCGTCACTTCGGCATACCGCCTGATACGATGGAAGATCCATTCACCGGCTCGGCCACAGGCGGTATGGCCGCCTATCTCTGGCATCATGGGTTGATCGAAAATCCTACCTTCATCGCCGAGCAGGGACACTGGATGAGCCGCCCCGGTCAGGCCTTCGTGGAAGTGCTTGGCCCGCGTGATGATATCGAAACCGTCAAAGTCGGCGGCAGCGCGGTGACCGTGCTGCGCGGCGAACTGACGATATAGCATTCCCGGTCACAGTTTACAAACCATCTGCCATTGAGACAGATTCTCCGGTTGCATGCCGGCCCTTATGAAAGTGCTGCCCATCTCCGCCGGGAAAATAGCCGGGACCTGCCAGAACTTGTCTGGATACCTTGCGAACAGTGCCCTGAGTAAACGTACCGCCTGTCCTTGCCCGCGCGCTGGAGCAGGGACCACCAACGAACGGATGCTGATATGCTCAGCATGCGGATCGCTGGTCAAAGCAAAGGCATCTCTCAGGCGGTACGCGAACGATGCGACCGATTGAAGCGTCTCGGCATCCAACTGCCAGGGCAAATCTGCCAAACCGTGTTCGCGGATCATTTCTAAGATCAGACCCTGGTCACAGGCTTGCAGGTTTTTATCCGCGCTACCGGTTGGTTTCTTGGCCTCGAAACCGAGCAGTTGCCGGAGTCTGGTAAACCCATGCTTCTCATAGAGGCGGATGGCTGCTTCGTTTTGCGTGATGACTTCCAGGAGCATATGCGTCTCGCCCCGCAGGCGGGCTTCATCGAGCAGTCGCCCCACAAACCAGCTGCCTGCTCCCTGACCACGAAATTTACTGATAATTCCAAATCCACCCATGCGGCTGGCCTTTCCGCGGCAAGCGAGCAGCGCCAATCCTACGCGTTGGTTATTCGCTACCAGGACCTGGCTGGCATCGAAATCGATATCGTCCCGTTGCGCAAAAGTTTTAAAGGAATCCTGTGTAAATTGCACAGGCACAAAATACCCCTCGAAACTGCGATTGAACAGTTCAGCAGCTTCTTGCATAGATAGTCTGTTGAGGGGTCGAGTTTGGTATTCCATATTTTGCATTCAATGTGAGAGCTTATTGCTCAAATATACACTTGCCGGAAAAACCCTGCAATCCTTCCGCGGAACCATTCATTAAAGCATAACGTACCTTCCGGCACGTTATGAGCAGTCGATTATTCTTTTGGCAGCGGTAAGCGGATAAAGAAGGTGCTACCCGGCAATTTCTCCTCGTCATAGCCAGGGCTTTCGGCCCAGATCTTGCCGCCATGCGCTTTGACAATCCCCGCCGCGATGGCTAATCCCAACCCGGGACCACCGCCCTTAAAAGTAGTGCGTCCGGATGAGTGTAGCTCTACAGTGCCCAATTGATATAGTTTCTCAAAAATAATATCAAGGTTGGCCTTGTCGATCCCGATGCCGGTATCCCGCACGCGAAATTCGGCCCATTTGCTCCCTCGATCGTCGCTTACCACGGCAAAACTGACCGTGATCGAACCACCATCCGGCGTAAACTTGATTGCATTGACAATGACATTGTCGAACGCTTTTTGGATCAGTTCTGAGTCAACCATCAGCGGGGAAATATTATTGATGGACTCATCCAAATTCAAAGTGATCTTACGGCTTTCGAGTTCATCTTGATAACTTTTCTGGATCAGGCGCAACATCGGTGCTATCGGAGTCGGTTCCAAGTGGGGCTTGAGCACCTGGTTTTCGAGCCGGGCTACATCGAGCATGCTGTTGACGATCTGGTGCAAGCGGTTTGTGCCTTGCATCACACCATCCACGGCCTGGATCAGCACTTCGTTATCCTTCAAGGCCGAATGCCCCCGCAACATACCGAGGTAACCTTTGACGACGGTCAGTGGAGTACGTAACTCATGCGCTGCCACCTGGATAAATGTGGACTTGTTCTTATCAAGTTTCTCCAGAGTGGTATAGGCATTGGACAGTTCGTCAACGCGCTGCGCTACCATTCGTTCCATCATCTGGCTAAAGCGGTTAATTTCATCGTACAAGCGCGCATTTTCTAAAGCGATGGCTGCTTGCACAGCAAACGTGTTAACGAGAAGCGCATCGTCCTTAGTAAAAGCCCAGGCGTGACCGCGCGTCAGCACCAGCATGCCGATAACCCTGTCTTGAAAGAAAAGCGGTATGCCCATCCAGGAAAGGTCTTTGGGAAGCCAATCCGGCTGCTTCCACCCTTTCAACTGTGAGACATCGCCAATCTGGATGGCCTCTTTCATGCGAGCTACAGCATCGTACATGTCGCTGTCTTTTTTGTCCTTGTACACCGTGTAACGTATTTCGTCTAAAGATGCGGATTTGGGCAAGCCATGATGCGCGGCAACATGTGGAATGCCGTTGACATCTTCTAAAAACAGGAGGCCGCGGTCAAAGTGCAGGATGATACGCAGCTGTTCCAGGATCTGCTCCGGGACCTTCTCGATCTTTTCCAACGATGAAAGCTGACGCGACGCTCGCAACAGCGCTTCGGTAGCCCGGCGTCGAGACTGTTCCGAATCGTACAGCTTTTCCTTCTCGATAGCAGCTTTCTCGGCAAGATCCCTGGCGACAGCCAGTTCCATGGCCCGTTCACGGGCTTCGTCCAGCAGGCGTTCCACTTTCAACTGGGCCTGTTCACGTTGCTGAACGAGCATCGTGCGCAAAAGGGCGCTACTGACCAGGTTGCGGATACGGGTGTATATATCCCAGTCCTTTGGCCCCATTTCGACCCACATAAACCCGAAACGGTTGCTTGCCAGCGAAAGGGGCATGACTATAGCCGTATAACGATGATCCTCAGGTTCTTTCCCCCGTGGCACAAGGCTGCCGGTTCCCAGGTTGGTTGTTGTGGTTGGAATCTTGAATTTCTTATCGTCGTATTGGAACAGCAAGCGATAATTTTCCGGCGGCGGTGCGGTTGTCAGAGCCGGAGTGGCCACGTCACTATAGAACATGACGTACCAGCGCTCGATTCCCATCTTGGGAAAGTTCCTGGAGATTGCATCGCCAATCTCTTCCAGGCTCATCGCGGGAGCCATAGAGAAACTAAAATCCTGGTTTACATCTTCTTGCTGTTCATATTGCAAGCGGTTATAGGCTTGCGCACGCTGGGAGAGTTCACCGACCAACAAGCGCGCCTGTTGGAACAGATTCTCGGCGTGCAACATCTCTGTAGAACTGGAAATTCCAGCCAGGGCATAGCGTCGCAGCGTGGAGATAAGGATATTCCATGTAAAAGCATCGCGACCCTGTCGCCGCAACATGTCGATGGCTGCATTGGTAGTGCGCAGGAAGTCATCAGCCTTGGTGCTGTCCTTTACGCAGACCAGGAACATATCCCACAGACGTCCAAAGATTTCTTTGAATTGATCGAGAGCGGGGTCCGAGGAATCGACATTTGCCGAGGAGAGCAGGGAGAAAATGGCGGCTTCGCGCTTGTTATCAAGCCGTCCGGTTTGCGCCACTTCACGCGGCTGGACCACTGCATAACGCACAGATTCAGGCAAACAGCCGCACGACCAGCGTATGACCATGTTCGTATCCACCACTTTGGAATGGGATACAGATTTGCCGTCTATGCGCTGCAACAGGGTCTCAAAGGTTTCTCTACCGATGTTAAAAAATGATTGTCGAACAGTCGTGAGCGGCACACCCAGCGACTGAGCTTCATGCACATCATCGAAACCGGTCAGGGCAACGGTATCGGGAACCGGGATGCCCCGTTTCTGCAAAGCTTCCAGCGCGCCAAAGGCCATCCGGTCGTTTGCAGCGACGATGGCTTGGAAGCGGACACCGCGCTCGTCTATCAGCGTGTGCACCGCGGCTCGTCCGCTATCGGGGCTGAAATCGCCGTCTACCACCAGATTTGCATCAAAGGGGATGTTGTGAGCTTCCAGTTCTCTTTTGTACACGCTAAAACGCAGCTCAGCTTCGATTTGCCCCTTTACGCCACCGATGAAGGCAATTCGCTTATAACCGTGCTGCTCGATCAGGTGCCGCATGATGAACTTCATCCCTTTGAAGTTATCGGCCAAAAGATGGGGCACGCCATCGGCTTCGATAGCGTGGGCAACCATAGGCGTCGGAGCGAACGACCAGCAAAAGGCTGTGATATCTTGCGCGCTCAGCCTGTGAGCAATATCCGCAGCCAGGATCAAACCGTCAAATTGATTCTGTTTGGCGAGGTCATAAAGTCCGTACGAATTTTCGAGTTGTCCGGGTATCACCAAGGAAGACGGCTGTCCCCCGACAAAGCAGATCAGATTTACATCATGATCTTCAGCAGCTTGCTCAACGCCTGCCATGAACTCCGTTCCCCATACACGGCTGATCTGTGCGAGGAATACCCCGACCGTCTTCCGCTTTGAAGCAGGCTCCCTGGCAATCATCATGGCAATTAAGATTATATCCTCTATTCTGGTGAATAGCATACAAATTTGCTGACATTTTATGGTTCTCCAGGATTTGCCGTGAAAGGGGGCCGGATTTGGGGGTGCGAGCGTGCGTACGCACGCTCGCACCCCCAAATCCGGGTATCTACCACGGAATTTCCCAAAGAACCCATTTTATTCTG
>Ga0105091_10000961_pt1 | contig 12478 bp, 9 predicted proteins | sample PPLLak1March2015_FD_87022 | JGI IMG/M metagenome (GOLD analysis project Ga0105091, IMG submission 87022) | Freshwater sediment microbial communities from Prairie Pothole Lake near Jamestown, North Dakota, USA - PPLs Lake P7 Core (1) Depth... | ecosystem: Environmental > Aquatic > Freshwater >... | reverse complement strand
TTTCTTCGTATTGATCTCCCAGCTGCCTTGCAAGACTCAAATGTTGTTTGTAGTTTTCGATGGCTTTGGGAAGCTGACCCAGGAATGCATACGATACGCCCAGATTCGCGAGGGCATGCCCTTCCCCACGTAGGTCCTTCATCTCCCTCATCAATTCCAGGTGGCGCTGGTGATAATCAATTGCTTGCTCGTGCTCGCCCAGGAGGGAATATATATTGCCCAGATTCCCTAACCAGGCGCCCTGATGATACTGATCCCCAATTTTCTCAGCTAGCTGAAAGGCTTGCTGAAAGTAGTCAATTGCCTGGGAAAATTCACCCAATTCGTAGTATGCCAGCCCAAGATTGCCCAAGTGTGCCTGCGTTGTCACATCATTGTGCAGCCGTCTGCTGGCTTTGAGAGCCCGTTCCAACCATTTGATTCGCTCACGGGCGCTAAGCTTCAGGCTAATCAGGTAGGCGCCGGCATCTGGAATGGTGTTGGAAATATCCAACAGTGCCTGATCCGCTTGAGATAAATCGCGTTTTTCTTCCAGTGGAACGAGCAAACTATGAAGTTTTTCTTGAACCGTTCGAATATTGGGAAGCTCGATTTCAAATTGTCGCAGTGAAGATACCTGATCATTTCCACCGCGTAAATAGTCCTGATTTTGCTGGTACAACAGCCGCACATAGTATGCCGCGTGGCGCAGGCTGGCATTCCGTAAACTTGGCATCCATCCCAGTCCTACTCATCAGGCGTCAAGAGAGTTTTTGCAAGCATGACCAACAACGCGTGCATCCAATAGCGGTCCAACTCAGGAACATACTCTAGCAAACCACGATCCACAAGCGTTCTGATGATGGGCTTAGGATCGTCTATTTCCCAAACGAACTTCATCGCATCCATACCAAATGTGGCCGGCTGAGGAGCAAAGACCCCGAGGTAGGCGTAACAGTCCTTGGTGCGCTCGTCGAGGCGATCCACGCTTTTCTGCAGGAGGGCGGCAATTGTTGGGGTAGTCTGTGTCACCAAATCGGTGCGGTCTGCTGGAGCAGCTGCCGCTAGGAGTTTTGCCCCTGCCCGGAGTTCCTCAATTAGTTCGGTCACACCAAATCCAGAGTTAGCTTCTGTATTCAACAACCGCCCTGCGACTTGCAACGCGAGAGGCAATCCTTCCAGTTCTTTCACCAGCACTAAGCATTCTGTTGAATGCTTTTTGACCGCCATAGGCGCCAGCTTCCCAAGCAGTTCGAGAGCATCCTGATCCTTCAGGACCTGTAAACGGTAGATACTTTCCGCTGTGGGTGCGAGTTCGGATGCCACTCCATCCAGCCGCGTTGTAATGAGTGTGGCGCAGCCAACGCCGCCCGCCCTAAAAGGAAGCGCATCATTTGTGTTCCAGACGTCATCGATAATCAGCAACATGCGTTTGTTGCGAAGCAGACCGGATAATATCGTATGGGCTTCCTCGATGGAATTGGCTTTTACAATTTCTTCCGTTCCCAAGGCGCGTCCCCAGGTGGCCATTTCAGAAAGAATGTTTGGGTTCTCTCCAAGAGAGGTCCATAAGACTCCATCTGGGAATAATCTTGCGATCTCGGGATCGTACGCTAGCGCAGAGGCAATTGTCGTTTTACCAACTCCAGGCCAGCCTTTGATGGCAGTTAGTATCTGTAGAGATGTCGTGCCATCTTTGGTTGCGCCGAGCCGGGATTTCAACTCCTTCATATCATCTTCACGACCGACTATAAGAGATGGACGTGGGGGCGCGCTGGCAGGACGGGCATAGTCCGGTGCTCCCAGATTGATTGTAGTGTTATTGATCTGAGTTCCAATACTTGTGGCATTGTCTCCTGAAGCACTGACTATGTTACCGTTTGCCGATGAGCCTTCCACATGCACACCGCCAGAATGAGATTGAGAGGAAGTTGGTTGCTCGGGGGTATTGGACATGGAAGAACCTTCTTTCTTTTCAAAAGCCTGTCGAAAATTGGCAATGAAACTGACCACCCCTATGCCAACAGCAACAATCAATAACCACCAAGAGCCTTGCCACTCTGGATAGAGATACAGACTGAGTCCAAATGCAACAAAAGCCAGAACTGCGGCCAAGAATAAATATCGTTTGTCCAAGCCCATCGTCTTTTCTCCTATGTAGGACGTACCAACTATATCATTTGAGTGCAAACATGTAAACAATCACGCGCTCGGGGTGCTCAGAAACCGTTCCAATTTATCCGCCTCTGGCGAACCAAGTTGCCGGTATAGCTGAATCGCCTCCTGCAATCTTTCCAGGGCTTGCCGCATTTGCCCCGTCCGTAAATCGATGGACGCCTGATTTTGCAGGGCGTCGGCTTGACCTTTCAGATCCCCAATCTCTGTGGCAATCTCCATATGCTTGTCAAAATACTGTCTCGCTCGTGGAAGATCGTCAAGAGTCCGGTAATCGCTTCCCAGGTTCGCAAACGCATTTCCTTCACCATAACGATCGCCAATGCTTTGTGCAATCTCCAGAGCACGTTGATGGAATTTCAAGGCCTGATCTGGCTTCCCTAAGAATCGCAATGCAGTGCCAGCGTTCAGGGTATCCGCCTCTTCTCCATATTGATCACCTATTGCTTGATCAATTTCTAAAGCCTTTTGAGCGTTTTCAAGTGACTTAAGATACTCACTTCGGGCGAGGTAATAGCTGCCCAGGTTGGTAAATGAGTCTCTCCGTATAATCGGATTATCTAACTCCTCTGAAATGAGTCTTTGTCTTTCATAGGCCAAGAGAGCTTCGTCGAACTTTCCCAGTCTTACCAGGAGATTACCCAGATTTCCCAACCCGTTCGCTTCGCTTTTTCGAAAACCCAACTCACAATCCTTGGCTATACTTTTCTCAAAATACTCCTGTGCTTTTGCCAGTTCACCTAGCCGGACATTCACGATCGCGAGATTATCCAAAGCCATGCTTTCACCAAACTGGTCGCCGATCTGCCGAGCAATCTCCAGTTGCCGCTCAATGTATGTGCCCGCTTCGTGATAGCCTCCCCTTTTGATCAATACACTTCCTATCTCTCCGAGCACATTCTCCTGCCCATAAAGGTTTCCTGTTTCTGTGAACAGCTCCAGGGCTGCCTCCAAAATGCCGAGTGCGCGATCAAAATCCCCGACCGCGGCATACGCCAAACCCAGATTCCCAAGTGCATTTGCTTGCCCCTTCTGGTCGCCAAGTGAAACCATCATCGCTTGACACTTTTCCAAATGCTCTATAGCCTGTTCAAATCGGCCAGTTTGTGCAAACAGCATACCCAGATTTCCCAGCTGTGAGGCTTCATGTGCTTCGTTTTCACTTTCTCTAGCAAGTAACAACGCCTCTCGAAAAGAGGCTTCGGCAGTCTCCACATTTCCGATGTCGCTGTAGATGATGCCAAGATTACCCAGATGATTCGACTTCGCTGATAAATCATCGACCAACTCTGCCGCAGCAATCGCTGTGGTCAACCATTCGATTCGTTGGGCTGGCGATTGACGTATACTGAGAATCGTAGCTCCAGCATCTGGATAGAAACTGCTCAGGATTGCGGCTGCCCGGTTTGATGCCGCATGAGTGGTTGCCCATTTCTGGCCGATCTGGATATTACCCCAGTCCAAATCGAAATGTTGTAACGCCGTAATCGTATCTGTACCAGATCGATACAGCCGATGGCACTCTCGAAGTGCCTGCTGAAAATAACGGGCGTGTTTTAGTTCAGCCAGATGGACTTTAGGCATGAGTGACCTTCCAGAACTATTCTACAGCCCTAAACGGTTTGTTTCCACTTCTCAAGCGCTTCGCGGACCACTTCGTGAGTGGGGTCATCGAGTCGTTCGAATTGTTGCAACGTTTTTTCTCCTATGGCAATGGCACGCTTGACATCACCCTGAAGACCATGGCACATGGCTATGTGGAAAAGCGCCAATGCAGAAGAGCGAGGATCGCCGATAGACTGCGCCATACTTAGTTGGGCCTGGTATTGATCTATTGCATCAAAAAATTGGTTCTGTTTCCGAAGTACATTCCCTAATCCGCCAATCGCGTTGATCTGACGGCGCATATCCCCAATTTGCTGCGCGAGATCCAGTTACCGAGAATAATATTCATAGGATTTCTCGAGTTCACCCGTTTCTTCGAAAGCTACCCCCATATTGCCCAATGACGTTGCTTTTCCACGTCTGTCTCCGATTTAATCTGCAATGGTTAAGTACATCTGTTGATATTCGAGCGCGAGCGCATGCTTGCCGAGGGCATCGTAGATTGCACCTATGCTGCCCAGCGCTTCTCCCTCACCTTGCCGATCTCCAATTTGGCGGGCGCTGTCTACATGTTGTTGATTATACTGAAGCGCCTTTTCATAATCACCGAGATAATAATACGCATTACCGAGATTTCCGAGATCTGTCCCTTCTCCTCTCCGATCCCCGATGGCTCGATCAATAATCAATGCCTTTTCATAGTACTGGATGGCCTGCTTCACATCCCCTTTCGCAGCGTATGCCATGCCTAGATTGCCCAATTGATTTGCCGCGCCAAGCTGATCGGACATTTCCCTATAGAGATCCAAAGCCCTCGTATAGTATGTGATGGCTGTATCCAACTGACCCAACTTGGCATAGGCTACTCCCAATTTTGCAGTTGTATCTGCTTTTCCCTGGGGATCATTCAACAACTCAGAAGCTGTATAACCTGCCTTAAGCCAGGTCACCCTTTGCTCAAACTGCTGGCGCAAATCCAGAATTTCAAGGACTGCTATCCGACGGCACACATGAGCAGCAAGCTCATGTTGCGCCATATTAGCCGCGGACCATTCCTGGCCATGTTGAATGTTTTCCCAGTTTATGTCAAAGAGTGTAAGAGCCTGGGTGAGGGATGTACCGCCCTTCAAGAAGGAGCGATTGATGTCCAGCACAATATTATAGAAACATACTGAGTGATGAAGGCTGGCCTTAGACGCGCTGACCATGCTGACAGGTACTTATTTCTTCTTGGAGCTGGTGGCAATAATATCGTCTGCAACCTTAACCTTAGTGATCTCCACACCTGCACCGTGATTGTCTTCAGCCAGTATGCCGCCCCCGGAGCTTTCCGCATCGCTGATGCGAATCGCCAGCTTGCCCTCTGGCGCCTGATTTGAGGCATCCATATCCAATTTCATGCCCAATGGCCCATCAATTTTCGCCTTCACTCTTCTTCGGAAGATAAGAAAGCTAGAAACAATAATGATCGCAAACAGGGCGACAATCAGGACAATCGAGGTTGCATCCATTCTATCTATCTCCTTTCGAACTGAGAGCAACTTGTTCCCATTCAAGAAGCAGCTTTCGAATGATACCAGCATTTGCATCCTGTAAATGCTCGCATGCGGCAAGGGCTGTCCTTCCTAGAGGAATTGCTGCTGGATAGTTCCCAGTTTCAGCATAAGCTATCGCCAAATTAAATGTAGAGACAGCTTCATAGCGGCGATTCCCCAGGTTGTGATAAATAACGATGGCAGCCTGATGATACAAGATCGCTTCCTCGCACCTATCTGTGGACAGAAGCACGTTGCCGATATTACTTAGCGCGTCGCCCTCGACTTGTCTTTCCGCGATTTCACGGGCCAACGCCAACTGGCGATGATAGAGTTCCAGCGCCTTATCAAAATCGCCCAATTGTTTGAAGAGAATACCCATATTGCCCAAGGCGGCGCTTTCGCCTCGCCGGTCGCCAATCTCCTGACTTATTTTGAGCTGCTCTTCATATAGTTGCCTAGCCTTTTCGTGATTACCAAGAGCCAAAACAGCCAGACCAAGATTGCCAAGCGCATTGATCTCTCCTTCCCGATAGCCAATCTGGCGGACGAGAGCCAGGTGCTGTTCGTGGTATTGGACAGCCAGTTTATATTCTCCTCTCGATGCATGCAACAACCCCAAACTGCTCAAGGCATTGCTAAGGTTTTGTTGATCTTGAACCAAACGCGAAAGCACAAGGCATTCTTCAAAAAAAGTTGAAGCCTGATCCAGATTACCGCTGGAAAGTTGTAACAATCCCAGATTTCCAAGCACCCTGGCTTCCGCCCGTTGATCTCCGATCGTTCTCACTAAATCCAGGCACTGCTGATAAAGATCTAATGCCTGTATGTTGTCCCCGATCCGAACACAAACCATCGCCAGATTGTTGATGGCCTTCGCTTCCAGTGCAAGATCTGCAGTCTCGCGAAATATGCCCAGAGCAGTGCACAAGTTTTCTCTAGCTATCGCGTATTCGCCTCTACTCATATCTACGCTAGCAAAGCCGAGCAATGCTAGTCCTTCCCCTTTCCTGTCCGCTGATCTGGTGAATAGGGCGCGAGCCTGCTCAAAACACGAGTAAGCTTTTTCGTACTGCCCCAAGTACTGATATATGATGCCGAGATTATTCAGGTCGGCTGCCCCCCCATTTATGTGCCCCAGTTCCTGATCTATAACCAGCGCTTTCTCGTGATATCTAAGCGCTTCTTCTAGGAGCGCCATATCCGAGTATGCTAATCCCAAATTTCCCAGGTGTACTGCTTCAGAGTTTCGATCTTTCAATCTTTGGGCCGAGACTAGAGCAGCATCCAGCCATCGAATTCGATCTTTCGGGTGTAAGCGAATCAAAAGCAGTCCAGATCCAACATCTGGAAACCGATTACAGAGAGTTAGGAAGTCCTCATCCATTGCACATTGATCCGCAAGCCAAATCTGTGCTTCGTGAATATTCGCCCACTCTAGATCTAATTTTCTCAACCCCCCTAAGGCGCCCTCTTTTCCCAGCCCATAGAGCTTATTTGCAGCTTCCAGCTCGTGAAAATAGAAAGTAGCGAATTTTAGTTTTGCTGTATGTAAGGTCGGCATACGATCCGTCCAAACCTAGAAGGTACATCGAGGACATTCTCACATAGTTTTAACATCATGGATGAATTTCGAGCAATCCAGTTCTGGATAGTAGTTTTATCATACCTTGATTACAATATTTGGTATAAGAACCGTGGAGAATTCGATGCCCAGTTTGAAGCAGGCCCAATTACGCCACATTGCCTTTTATGAAGAAATCCTATGGCAGGCCAACGCGCTTTATCTCAAAGGTGCTGCATCTCCAAACGAGAGTCTTGTCCTGTTTGACCAGAACTGGGAGAACATCCAACTGGGTCACTCCTACGCTACCCTCCTCGCCGAACTTGATCGTACTGCGGCTCAATTCTGCAGCAAATATGCCAGCAGCGGCGCATTCATATTGAATTTGAGGCAGCCACCGCCGGAACGCATCACTTGGCTCGAAAATGCTCTCTACTATGCGAGGCGGTTAGGAAACCGCCAGGCAGAAGGATGGCACCTGGGGAACCTTGGTATTGCCTATTGGGACATCGGTGAAAATGAAAAGGCAATGCAATGGTGCGAACAAGGATTGCAGATATTTCATGAACTAAAGGATGCAAGAGCAGAGAGTTCTCTTTACAGCAACTTAGGAAACATCTATGGAGACGTCGCTGCATATGAAAAAGCTATTGATGCTTACAAGAAGGCACTGAACATTGACGAAGCGATCGGCGAGAAGAGAGGACACGGTCTTACTCTGTCTAACCTGGGACTGGTTTACCTTCGCAAGGGAGAACCGCAACAAGCTATTGACTACTTCCACAAAGCGTTGGAAGTTCTGCAAAACGGTGTTGATGGAGACCTGCGCGGAACAAGTCAAGCTCTCACCGGGATGGGAATGGCGCATGTACACTTGGGACATCTACAGGAAGCAAGTGAGTATTACGGCAGAGCAATTGAGATTTCCAGAGCACTAAAGGATGATGACACGCTAGGCACCGTGATCAATAACCTTGGCAGTATTTATCTGGACGTCGGGAAGGTGGAAGAAGCAATCAAATGTTATGAAGAATCGCTTAATATTTCAAAAGGTCGGAGGGATCGACGTGGAGAGGAAATCTCACTCGGCAACCTTGGAAACGCGTACCTAAGGGTGGGGAATTTCGCAAAGGCCATCCCATGCTATAAACAGGCACTAAAGCTTGATCGAGAAGTAGGCGATATAGTGGGAGAAGCGACCGAATTCGCAAATGTTGGCGGCGTTTTACAGGCGCGAGGCAAGCTGCGCTTCGGAATTATTTTTTATAACAAAGCATTGGAAATGTTTCGCTCAAGCGGTTACCGCAAGGGGGAGATACGAGCTTTATACAATCTGGGAACAATCTACAGTGACCTGGACGAAGTTGACGAGGGCATCCGTTTCTATCTTTTGGCTAAAAATTTGTCCCATGAAAGTGAAGATAGGATCATGGAGGTCATGGCGCTGCAAAGGCTAGGAGCCATACATCTCGATCTCGAAAATCTCGAAGAGGCTGTCCGCTTTTACCAAGAATCTTTAGAGATCACCGAATTGTTGGGGGATATTTCTGGGTCTTGTCAGGCGCTTGGTGAGCTTGGTAACGCTTATGTTTTGATGGGTAAGCTTGAAAGAGCAATGGATGCTTTCCGACGATGCAGCGATCTCGCCAGGCAAATCCAGGACTCATATAAGGAAGGTATTAGCCTCTTCAATCTTGGTATGGCACTGCGAGAAATCGATCTAGAAGAAGCTCAGATCATATTAAGTCGTTCTTTTGCCATTCTTGAGCAAATCGAATACCCGGAACTTGACCGTCTGAAGGAACTCGCAAGAAAACCTTTTACTTGACGATTTCTAATAGAAGGTAAAATTGGCTTACTGCTCCTATCAAGGCACTGATGATTTGCAGAGTAGGCAAACATATCTTGAGAAAAGAAATACGAGTCGCTCATCTTATTTCAACCTATCACTGCCTAACGTTCAAAGATCATAATTGAAGTAATCGTCAAATGGAAAAATTTTTTGACACCTATGTTATCAAAGCTGCTGGACGATGTAACTTGGATTGTTCTTATTGCTACATGTATAAGCTTGCAGACCAAACTTGGACTCAGCAACCAAGGATAATGTCTGAACCAGTAATAGAAGCCTTAGCTTTGAGAATTGCGGAACATTGTGGCAACCACAGTGTCGAACTGGTTAATGTCTCGATTCACGGTGGTGAGCCTTTACTTATGGGCAGGAAGCGGATGCAGTTCTTGATCGATGCCTTGCGCCGCAATTTAGAATCTCGCGCTATTCATCTAAAGATTTCAATACAAACTAATGGTACCTTGCTTACTCCTGACTGGGCCATGTTTTTTCTTGATAACTGCATTTCAGTAGGTATAAGCTTAGATGGACCAAAGAATATTCACGACAATAGGCGTTATGATCGCGCTAGAAATGGAACATATGACAGAATAATTGAGAACATTCAGAAAGTGAAATTGTGTTCCAGTTCGCATGATTTATTTCGAAAGGTTCTTTGTGTCATTGATGTAAGAACTTCGGCTAGTGAAATTTTCAATCATCTAGCGTCCTTAGGCTTTACAGATATTGATTTCTTGTTGCCTGAAGCAAATTATGAGTTTTTACCTACGGGTAAAGAATCTTTTTGTTCTACGGCTTATGGCAATTGGCTAATATCTGTATTTGATGAATGGTTCTTACGCAACGATCCATCTATTCAAATACGTACATTGAAAATTATATTGGCGAGAATTTTTGGCCAACATGTCGGCTTAGACTCGATCGGAGGTGGTCCTGTAAACATAGTTACGATCGAAACCAGTGGCGAGATAGAGCCATTAGATGCTTTCAAAAGCGTAAAGCACGGAATTACGAAAACAGGTGTGAATGTGGTAACACATAGTCTGGACGAGGTTTTCGAAAACTCGCTTGTAATGCTACAACAGCAGAGTGTGGAAGATTTGCCTAAGCCTTGTCAAATCTGTAAACACATTGGAATATGCGGTGGCGGGTATTTACCCCATAGATATTCTTTAGCAAAGTCGTTCGATAACCCAAGCATTTATTGTAAAGATTTGTTCTTGCTAATTACACATATGCAGAAAGCCATAAGCGAGGTATTGAGACTAAACCAAAAGAATCATCCAATTGTTGGTAAACCACCGGGAATGGTTAATCCTTCTCGGTAGTTGCGGGCAAATCGCTACTTTGAGACAATAGACATGGAGGTCTGACATGGAGCTATCAATAAGAAAAATCCTATCTGGATGGCAAACCCGGAGGCGCCTAGCTGCAGCAAAAAAGCTTTCAACTTCAAATGTGCCCGGTTCGCGAATACTCGGAGCAATACTTGAGGAAGCTGAAAATAGCTCAAGGTCGTGGGGAAACACTATTAGATACGGCAAGAAAGCACACGCCAAAGGTTGGGTTAAGTAAAGTTTATGTATTGAATAACTTGTCTTCTTGGTAAACATCCAGAGGATTGAAAGCACACAAGTTACTTAGCCGCCACGCCAAGCAATTTGGAGATTATCCATTTTGGGCGCTTAAGCGCAACTCAAACATTAATTGTGGTTGTAGAGATTGGGCCGTTTAAGGAGAAGTGAACATTGCTGGCTCGTATTTCTTTGTTTTTTCCGACAAGCTTTTTTCGCAGTTAAGGATCACATGACATCTGTTGGGAAAAACAATTCTTTGCCGTGACGTATATCAACGTTCGAAAAATGCCAGCCTAATTCGTGATCAGATTGGACCATGCCCTGATCCTATTACATACAAGCCGATTGCATGAACACAAAAACATCATTTGACTTTATCTTGAAACCCGTTGGTGAGTTGTGCAACTTTGCCTGTACTTATTGTTATTACTCACCAAACGAAAGAACACATTCTAAGCGGGAAATGTGGTCACATGAATTTGCTCAGAAGGTATTACTAAGTATTGCTACTTTTGAGAAGCAGCGAGGAAATACTAAGGCAAGCGTAACTTGGCATGGAGGAGAGGCTTTATTTTTAGGGTTAGACTGGTATCAAAGAATAATTGCCTATCAAGCGACGCTTCCAGTTCATTTTGCAAACACCTTTCAGACAAATGGATCGCTTCTCACTCGAGATTGGGTCAAATTTCTAAAGGAAAATAACATGACCGTCGGTATCAGTATAGACGGGCCAGAGAAAGTTCACAACATTCACCGAAAACAAAGAAACGGAAAAGGAACTTTTCAGGAAACCTTTAATGCCATTAGGTTATGTCAAGACCATGATGTCAATTTTGGTGCTTTATGTGTGATAACCAATGAAAACGCCATATATGTGGATGAAATCTTGAACTTCTTTGTTGACAACAGAATATTTGATTTCGATTTTTTGCCTTCTTTTGCACTTCAAGGAGTCATAGGTGAACAGGCCACGAAGATTAATATAAATTCGGCTACTCTTACGCAATTTATGAAAAAGGTTTTTGACTGGTATTTGCGGAAGAATGACCCACACATTCATATCCGTGCAATCGCAAGCCTTGTGGAACGGATAATAGGGGGAACTGGAGGAGTATGCACTATCGGTGGAGATGTTTGTGGTAGTTATTTGACCATTGAAGCTGATGGTGATATTGTATTTTGTGATGACTACCATGCAAACATTTTTCCCAATTTTGGGAATGTGCTCTACCAAACAATTGGGGAAGTGGTAAACGGCAAGCATTTTCAATCTATATCGGATAACGCGTTAGAAAGACTTCAGAACTGCAAAAACTGCTCCGTTTTTGATATTTGCGGCGGGGGCTGCCCAAGATATTGGAATAATCATCAAAGTTACTTTTGCGACCACTATCGTGAGTTTTACAGTTATGCACAAGATGCCTTACGAAACATTTTGCAGTCCGTAACCGGTGAGAAGTTTGCGCAAGAATAGCGTTATCACAATAAGATGAGGATAGCCTTGATCTTCGCAGGCCCGCGCAACCGCAGCCGCGCTCATTGAAGCTTTAAGCTTTAGGTATTGTGCTTGCCGCTTGTTGTGACTTTGTAAAATTGCTTTCGACCACTTGGATACCCTCTGCATTTTCCAACTTTCTGAAGAGAGAAAGTGAACTGGTAAAGTATTCAATTGCTTCAGCATGCTGCCCACGGGCAGCATAGACCTCACCAATGTTATTCAAATCAATTGCCTGATTAAAAATATCCCCAGTCTCAATATCGATTTCGAGTGAATGCTTTTGGCATTCCAAGGCCAATTCTAGTTTCTGAAGCTTCAAATAGCAGTTTCCGAGGTTGCCCAAAGCACTCCCCTGGCCCCGCCGATTGCCAAGCTGTTTCATGATATCAAGTTGTCGTTCATAAAATCCGATTGCCTGCTCAGTGTTCTCCCGCAGCATTTGTATGTTCCCCATTCCTCCCAAGACCCGCCCTTGAAGATCTACCGCATCTATTTGCTGTGCGATAGTTAATGCCTGTTGATAAAAGTGAAGCGCACGATCCAGATATCCGAGTTTTATATTGGCTGTTGCCAAATTTGCCAAAATTGTGCATTCCATGTTTTGATCTTCAAGTTGTTGGGATAGCAACAAAGCTCGCTGGTAGATAGAAATGGCTTCTTCAAGACTTCCCTGAGTCGTATATAGGTTCGCTA
>Ga0105091_10000960_pt1 | contig 12481 bp, 9 predicted proteins | sample PPLLak1March2015_FD_87022 | JGI IMG/M metagenome (GOLD analysis project Ga0105091, IMG submission 87022) | Freshwater sediment microbial communities from Prairie Pothole Lake near Jamestown, North Dakota, USA - PPLs Lake P7 Core (1) Depth... | ecosystem: Environmental > Aquatic > Freshwater >... | reverse complement strand
GGGAGCGCGCTGATTCCCATGATGGATTCCGCCATGATTTCTGGCTCTGGCTCTGGCTCTGGCTCTGGCTCTGGCTCTGGCTCTGGCTCTGGCTCTGGTGCGGCAAGTATTTCTTCCACTACTGCGGTGGGCGCTTCGGCTTCAGTTGCAACGGCTGCAGCGCTGCCGCCGGTCCTCAGTCGTTCTGCTTCCGCCACCAGGCTTTCGGCAACGATCTTGACCGCGCCATGGGCTTTCAGTGCGGCTACCCAGTCGATGAATTGATGGTGCGCCTGGCCGAGCAGGGCGAGGAGCTCCGGCGTGGCGTTTTTCTCGTCCTGCAACCACTTGTTCATCACCTGCTCGATGGCCCAGGCAACTTCGCCCAGGTCCCACAGGCCCACCATGCGGCCGCTGCCCTTGAGGGTATGGAAGCTGCGGCGCAGCGTGGTAAGCGCTTCCTGGTCGTTGGGCTGGGCATGGCAGAAGTCGAGGTTTTCGGTCACCGTGGCGAGTACTTCGTCGGCCTCTTCGAGGAAGATTTCGAGCATTTCGGCATCGATGGTTTCGTCGGCTTCTTCGGCGAGGCGCGCGGTTTTCTCCGAGGGGGCGCTAACGGCCATTTTTGGCGCGACCAAAGCCATGGTGGCGGCAGCTAGCTCGCTGGTCGGTGTCTCTGACTGTTCCACCAGTCGCCGTGCTTCAGTGGCCTGGGATTTGAGGGGGCCATCCCCCACCAGATCGGCATCCTGTTGCACCACGGCAAGCTGTTTTTGCAGATCGCTCTTGGCTTGAAGGTCGGACGGGTTTTCCTGCCACTGTTTCAGCAGGGTTTGGGCGTATTGTTTCTGCTCTTCCAGACCGCCTTCGACACTGACGGCGGCTGCTTCTTCTTCCACTTGCGGTTCAATGACTGCAGTTTGCGCAGCGGGGTTGAGGCGCGCGAGCGCACTATCGACGATTTGCACCGCATCCGTGCGTCCACGCTGGATGGCCTCGACATAGAATCCGAGGCTGCTCAAGCCTTCCGCCACCTGTTCCATCTGTTCCTGCTGAGGCTCATAACCAGGCTGCGAAAAGCCATTGATGAGTCGTTCGCATTCATCCAGCAGTTTTACGGCAGGTTCAAGTTCAAGAATTTTCAGCGCGCCATGGATTTGCTTGACGAATGGCTTCAGGCCCGGCAGTTCGTCGCGTTTGGCGGTGTCGCGGAAGAAGGCGTCCAGCACCTGTTCGATATGTTGCAGGTTGGACTGAATTTCCTGGCCGACCTGTGCCAGCAGCAGTTTTTCCTGCGCCTTGCGCGACATTTCGTCTAGCAGCGGTATGTCCGAAATTTCGATTTCGTCCAACTTGCCCTGCAGTGTTGCCTGCAGTCTTTTGGCTTGAACTTCGGCCTGGCGGGTGAACTCATCCGTCGCGCCCAAATAGTTTTCCAGCGTGTTTTCCGCCAGCAGCAATGCGGTAGCCATCTCCATCGCCACCATTTCGTTCATGTCGGCGGGGTTGGCATTGAGCGCGGCGGCGCCATAGCTGATTTGTTTCAGCAAGAGGTTCAGCGGGGCATTTTCCAGGGCTGTAGCCCGGTCTACCAGAAGCTTGATCTGGGCATGGAAACTTGCCAGGCTGTCCTTGCTGCCGGAGGTGAACTTGAGCCAGGAATCCTTGGCGGGAGCAAGTAGATCGCGCAGTTCGCGCAGCAGCGGTTGCACCCGTTCACGCTCGGTTTCCGTAGCCTGCTGGGCTTCTGTGCGGGGCACATACGCGCCCAGTTCGAACAGGTCCTGAATCTCACCCACTCTTGCGGCCACGGGCTTGCTGCTGGCGACAAAATAAAGCACGTCGCGCAGCAGGCGTTCCGCCACCTTGGGCGAGCCTTCCGCCAGCCGACGGATTTGCTGGTCGATACCGCCGCATAACTGTTTGAGGCTGACGTTGCTGTCCAGGCCTTTGTGCAGCAGGCTTTCGATCAGGCCTGTCGCGGCCCACCAGAAAGTACGATGCGCCGGTACGGTCTGGGTTTGTTCGATGGCAGCCAGCGCGTCGTGCATGGCTTGCAGTGCCGCACTGTCTTCCTGGTTGCGCAGGAAGCCAAGCAGGGCGCGTTGGTAACGTACTCGCTCGGCTTTGAGGAAACCCGGCAACTCTTCTGGAGTGAGCGCGCGGGTTGGCAGGTTTTTCGGCGCGCGAATGGATAGATCAGGGAAAAACAGTTCGCTTGCGCTGACTTTTTCCACCCCCCGGGCCGCGAGCAAAGCCTGATAAGCGGGAAACAGTCGCAGTGGCTGATCCGGCTGGCCCTTGAGCAGTTCTTCCAGGTATTGCGAAAGCGCGTCCATTCCCTGATTGATCAGCTCCAGGTTGGTGCTGGAAATGGCAACTTCACGCTTTTCCATGGCGCCAACCAGTTTCTCTATAGCCTCTCCGAGGCGCGCCACCCCTTCCAGCCCCACCATCTGAATGGCGCCGCTGACCTGGTGCAGGTGAGTCTGGCACTGACGCAGTGGTGTGCTGTCGGAGGCGTCAGCGGCGAATTGGGCCAGCTTCTCGCTGGCCTGGCGCAGAGCCAGGTCAATTTCACCCTTGACCCAAGTGAGCGGGCCGGTATCGAATTCAATGCTCATTTATCAAGGTGCCCCTTGGCTTGCTCAGGAAAGTTTGAAGCCAGCCACCGAACCGCGCAGGTCGGTTGCCAGAGTCGCCAGTTCACCCACGGAAATGGCGGTTTTCTTGGTGCCTTCCGTGGTCTGGATGGTGATGTTCTGGATTTCCTGCATGTTGTTCGCCACCACGCCGGCTGCCTGTGCCTGGTTCTGCGTGGCGCGGGAAATGGTGTCGATCAGCTCTGCGAGGTTGCGCGACACCTGGCCGATTTCGTTCAGCGCCTGACCGGCTGCGTCGGACAGCTTGGCGCCCTCGACCACGCCCTGAGTGCTCTTCTCCATGGCTGATACCGCGTCCTGGGTGTCGGTCTGAATGGTTTTCACAATCGCGGAAATCTGTTTGGTCGCCTCGCCGGAGCGTTCCGCCAGACGCTGCACCTCCTCCGCTACCACCGTGAAGCCGCGTCCCGCATCGCCGGCCGATGCCGCCTGGATGGCGGCGTTCAGCGCGAGAATGTTGGTCTGTTCGGTAATGTCCGAAATCAGGTCCACGATCTCGGAAATTTCCTGCGAGCTTTCGCCCAGACGCTTGATTCGTTTTGAGGTGTCCTGGATCTGCTCGCGAATCTCGTTCATGCCGGTGATGGAGTTGTGCACCGCGGTGGTGCCCTTTTCCGCGGCATCCAGTGATTGCTGGGCCACGCGGGCGGACTCGGCGGCATTGGCCGACACCTCGTTAATCGATTGCGCCATCTGCAACACCTGGGCGGAAGTGTCCTCGATTTCTCGGGATTGTTTTTGCGCCGCGCCGAGAAGTTCGTCGGAAATGTCCTGCGCCTCCTCGGCGGCCTTGGTCACCTGCTCGCTGGTCTTGTTGATTTCCGTCACCAGTCCGCGCAGCTCGTCGATGGTGTAGTTGATGGAGTCTGCGATGGCGCCGGTGATGTCCTCGGTCACCTTGGCGCGCACCGTCAGGTCGCCCTCGGCCAGGTCGCCCATTTCGTTCAGCAGGCGCAGAATGGCTTCCTGGTTGGCCTTGTTTTCACGTTCACTGGCGAGAGCGCGTTTTTTTGCATCGTTCGCATTGATCGTGCCCAGCATTACCAGGGCGCCTACCGCGATCAGGCCGGACAGCGTGGCAATAATCAGCAGAATTACCCCCCCACTGCGTTTTTCGTAGGTGGCGGCAAGTTTGCGTGTGCCATCGAGCAGTTCGTCGGAACCGACGAAAATCGCACGCCCGGCCTGTTTGGAATTGACCAGATCCTGCATGCTTTGCAGAATCAGGTTGGAGTGCTCCGAGAATTCCTTGAATGCCTCGCTAAGCTCATCCAGCTTGTCGCGCGTATCCGGGTCGCGCACCGCCGACAAGCGCAATTCCTCGCTGCCGTTGATGAGGCCGTCGAGGATTTCGTGGAAGGTGTTGGCATCCTTGCCCAGCAGGAAGGCCACTTCCGGGTCGATCACGTCGGACGACAGCAGGGTGTTGGCGTTTTTCGCCAGGCGCTGGGTCAGCATCACCAGCTGCGAGGCGATGGAAACCTCACGCAGCGGGGCACCGGATTGCGTCAGCAAGCCAGCGACCTGTTCGGCCAGTTCCAGCAACTGGATGTTGTTGGTGTTGATTGCCGACACGCTGCGGTTCAGTTCCACCAGCTTCTTTTCCTGTGTCACGATCAGGTAAATCGCCTTTTCAGCTGGCTGCCAGTGTTTGTCGATTTCAGCCAATTGCGGCTGCACGGAAGAGGGCGAAGAAGGCAATCCATCGCCACCGTTGATTAGTCTTTTCAGGTTCTTGTCGAATTGTTTTTCACTTTCACTCAGCTGCTTGAACGCCGTGGTGTTGCCCAGCGCTGCCTGCTGCGCGCTCTTGGCGATACGCTGCGAAAGCATCTGCATTTCGGTCGAGATGGCCACGTAATCAGCGCTTCGCCCCACCTGTACGGTGTTGTAGATGAGGGTGACAACTGCCAGGACGAGGGATACAGCGAGGGTGGAAATGGTGATGAGATACTGTTTCTCGAGCGGCAGATGGCCGATGAGGGGAACGGTTCCAGCCTCCTTGCCTGAAAGATTGCGCAGACCCTGCAGGATCATGGTGGTGTGCATTGGTGTTTCGCCACTATTCTTGCCTTTGCCAGCGCGTTTCCAGAACATCAGGTTTTTCATATTGAACGCCATTGTTTTTGTCTCCATCCCTCGTGTTTTCAGGTGCTGCTTTTGTTCTATCGCCCTGCCTGGAGGAATCCAGGGTCATTGACCAGGGCCTGTACGTTCAATTCCTGCCACTGATGTCCTTCGCTATCGGTGTAGGCCGCGCACACCCAGGGCGCCGCGCCAGCAGGAATGTCGATTGCCTGCAACTGGTCCGCATGGCGCAGCCCGAGCAGGCGGCTGACCAGCAGGCCCGAATTGACCATGAATTTGGGGTGGGCCAGAACCATGCGCTTGTCCGCGCTGGACGCAACCGGCTCGCCGCCGCAGAAGGCGGAAAAATCCGCCACGCTGTAGAGGTTGCCGCGCACGTTGGCCACGCCGGCAAACCAGGGTTGCGAGAGCGGCACGTAAGTCAATTGTGGCGGCGGGATCACTTCGCCGACATCAGCCAGTTCCACCAGCCAGTATTGCGTGCCGACCTGAAGCCCCAGCTTGGACGAAGGCGATGCTTCGCCACCCTGGCCCAGGGCCTGCAGTTTTGCGACCACGCTCTGGTGGAATTCGCGCAGACCTATTTTGTTGCGTGCCATGGGGGAAGGGATTCCTTAGCCGAGCGCAGCGATCTTGTTGAGCAGTTCGGTCTGGTCCACCGGCTTGGTGACGTAGTCCTTGGCGCCTTGGCGCATGGCCCACAGCTTGTCGGTTTCCTGGCCTTTGGTGGTGCACATGATGACCGGAATGTGCTTGGTTTCGTCGTCCTTGGTAATGGCGCGGGTGGCCTGGAAACCGTTGAGGCCGGGCATGACCACGTCCATGATGATCAGGTCGGGTTTTTCCTGCTTGGCCTTGGCCATGGCCTCTTCGCCATTTTCAGCCAGCACGACCTGGTAGCCTTGCTTGGTGAGCAGACTGTTGAGAAAGTGGCGCTCGGTAGGAGAATCATCGACGAGCAGAATTTTTTTGATTGCCATGAGAACCTCGGTAAGGGATTTATGTGCCGTTACGGGCCGTTGTGTGTTTGCGGACGGTTTCGAGCAAACTGTCCTTGGTGAAGGGCTTGGTAAGGTATTCGTCCGAGCCCACCATTCTGCCGCGTGCACGGTCGAATAGTCCGTCCTTGCTGGAGAGCATGATGACGGGTGTGTGTTTGAAACGGGGATTTTTCTTGATCAGCATGGTGGTCTGGTAGCCGTCAAGACGCGGCATCATGATGTCCACGAAGATGATGTCGGGCTGGTAATCGGAGATCTTGGCCATGGCGTCGAAGCCATCTTCCGCCAGGATGACTTCGCAGCTGGCCTTCAACAGGAATATCTCGGCGCTGCGGCGAATGGTGTTGCTGTCGTCAATCACCATCACCTTGGTGCCAGTCAAATTATTTTCTTCGCTCACCCATCCCCCTCAGTCTGCGTTCGAAGCCTGCATTGCCATAGCGAGATGTCATTGTATAGAAAAACCCTGACAGGTAAACCCCTCCGGGATTTTATAAACCTGGATTGTTCATTAACCCCAATCTTTCCAAAGCAAATACCGTAGGGGCGAATGAATTCGCCCCTACGGGCTATGGATAATCCGGGATAAATACACAGTTCTTCTGAACAGCTGGAAACGGCAATATTGCGATATTGCCCGGCCAATTGCCGACTTTGGCAATTATGCTATGATGCCGCGAAGAATTTTCATTAATAAAATGAGGGTATAAAGGCTATGGTACGCAAGTTTCTGACCCTGATTTCCTTGCTGTTCGCCGTCACGCCGGCTGCCATGGCTGGTGTGACTTCCGTCGGTTCCAGTGTCCTGGAGCCCTTCCTCAAGCAGTGGGCGGCTAGGTCTGGCGGGGATGTGGAAATTTCCAGCCCCGGTACCAGCACCGCGCCCAAGGCCCTGAATTCGGGCAAGGCCGACGTGGCGGCGATGAACCGCGAAATGACCAATGACGAAAGCGAAGCTTTTATCAGGAACCACGGTTATTACCCCACGGGCATTGCAGTGGCGATCGAGGCCGTCGCCCTTTATGCGCACCCAGGCAATCCGATCAAGGGCTTGGAATTCAAGCAACTCGATGGTCTCTTTTCCAGCAGCCACGGTTGCGGCTGGAATGAAAGCATCAACACGTGGGGCCAGTTGGGCCTGCCGGCACCCTGGGACAAACAATCCATCGTGCTGCTCGGACACAACAATAAATCGCCGGTACGGGACTTCTTCAACAAATCAGTGCTATGCCGTGATGACTTCAAGCCCAACATCGAGGAGCTGAGCCACGAGGAACTGCTGGCCAAGGTGGCGCAGGACAAGAATGCGCTGGGTTATGGCCGCTATCAGCCTGACAGCAAGTTGAAGATCGTGCCTTTGAAAAAGGGCTCGGGCAATTTTGTCCCACTGACCACGGACAATCTCTACAACAAGAGTTACCGCCTGCAGCATTTTCTCTTTCTTTATATCAACAAGCCTCATGGCAAGCCAGCTTCCCCCGCCGTAGTCGAGTTCATCAAGGCCGGCCTCTCCAAGGAAGGGCAAGCGGCGGTGGCGGAAGCTGGTTATGTGCCGCTCTCGGATGAGTTGATCCAACGCCAGTTGAACAAACTGAAATAAACCCACGCATCTTGCCGTAGCGGCACCCCGCTCCGGCGGGTGTGCCTTACGGATTCCGTTCCATCATGCTCGATTCTCCCCCTATCGTTCTCATCTTTGCTGCCTCCGATCCAACCGGCGGCGCCGGTTTGCAGGCTGACCTACTGACCTTGTCGAGCATGGGCTGTCATGCCTTGTCGGTCATTACCGCCATCACGGTGCAGGACACCGTGGGGGTGGAAGACATTCATGCGCTCGATGCGGAACTGGTTGCCGCACAGGCCCGCGCCGTGCTGGAAGACATGCCGGTCGCGGCGTTCAAGATCGGCATGCTGGGCAGCGTGGAAAATATCGCCGCGATTGCCGAAATTGTCGCGGATTACCCTGACGTGCCGCTCATTCTCGATCCGGTGCTGGCTTCCGGGCGCGGCGACGAGCTGGCGACGGAGGATATGCTGGAGGCCATGCTGGACATGCTCATCCCGCAGACCACCATCATCACGCCCAACAGTCTGGAGGCGCGCCGTCTGGCCGAGTACGACAGCGATGAGGAGCTGGATCTGGGCGGCTGTGCGCAGCGCCTGATCGAGGCCGGTTGCGAATATGTACTGGTCACCGGCACACACGAAAATACGCCCCAGGTGGTCAATGTTCTTCACGGCCAGGATGGTGTGCTGCGTTCTGACGCCTGGCAGCGCTTGCCCGGCAGTTACCACGGTTCCGGCTGCACGCTGGCTTCGGCCATTGCCGCTTCCATCGCCCATGGCCTGGACGTGGGCGATGCGGTGCGCGAGGCCCAGGAGTACACCTGGGCTTCGTTGCAAGCGGGTTTCCGTCCCGGTATGGGGCAATATATTCCTGACCGGCTGTTCTGGGCACGGGAGGAGGAAGAGGCCGCCGGAAATGATTAGCGGACTCTATGCCATTACCCCCGAGCAGCCCGATACGGCGCGCTTGTTGCAACAGGTGCGCGCCGCCCTGGCGGGTGGCGCCGCTGTGGTGCAGTATCGCAGCAAGAGTCAGGACATTGCGCTGCAGCATGAGCAGGCCAGTGAACTGATGGCCCTCTGCCATGACTTCGATGTGCCGCTGATCGTCAACGACAGCCTCCGTCTGGCCGACCTGACAGGCGCCGATGGCGTGCATTTGGGGCGCGAGGATGGCTCTGTGCGTCAGGCGCGCATCGTGTTGGGCGCGGAAAAGCTGATCGGCGTGTCCTGCTACAATAATTTGGAACTGGCACTTGCAGCAGAAGAGGAGGGCGCGGATTATGTGGCTTTCGGCAGCTTCTTCCCCTCCGCGACCAAACCCGCGGCGGTGCCTGCGCCGCTTGAGCTGTTGCGGCAGGCAAGACAACGTTTGCATGTGCCCATCGTCGCCATCGGCGGCATTACGCCAGACAATGCGCCGGCGCTGATCGAGGCGGGCGCGGCTGCGGTGGCGGTGATTTCCGGCTTGTTCGATGCGCCGGACATCGAGCTGGCAGCACAACAATATTCTCAACTCTTCAGCCGTCCGGCGTCGCCTGGGCGCTGGCTGCATTAGGACTCTTATGACTTCACGTAATCAGGCTTTATTCGAACAATCCCAAAAACTCATTCCCGGTGGCGTGAACTCTCCGGTGCGCGCCTTCGGTTCGGTGGGCGGCACGCCGGTGTTTTTCAAGCGCGGCAAGGGCGCCATCCTGTGGGATGAGGATGGCAAATCCTACATCGATTATGTTGGCTCCTGGGGGCCGGCCATTCTCGGTCACGCCTACCCGAAAGTGGTCAAGGCGGTGCAGGAAGCCGCGGCGCGCGGCTTGAGCTTTGGCGCACCCACCGCGCGCGAGCTGGAGATGGCCGAGCTGCTATGCAAGCTGGTGCCTTCCATGGAGCAGGTGCGTCTGGTGAGTTCCGGTACCGAGGCCACCATGAGCGCCATCCGTCTGGCGCGCGGTTTTACCGGGCGCAGCAAGATTATCAAGTTCGAAGGCTGTTACCACGGCCATGCCGATTTCCTGCTGGTGAAGGCCGGTTCCGGCGCGCTGACTTTCGGCAATCCCAGTTCGGCTGGCGTGCCTGCGGAAGTCGCGGCGCAAACCCTGGTGCTGGACTATAACGATGTCGCCGGCCTGACCGAGACCTTCAAGAATATCGGCAACGATATTGCGGCCGTGATCGTCGAACCGGTTGCCGGCAACATGAACCTGATTGCGCCCAAGCCAGCGTTCCTCCAAGCGCTGCGCGATTTGTGCACGCAGCACGGCAGCGTGCTGATTTTCGACGAGGTAATGACTGGCTTTCGCGTCGGCCCGGGCAGTGCGCAGGGCCTGTACGGCATCACGCCCGACCTCACCACGCTGGGCAAGGTGATCGGTGGCGGCATGCCGGTCGGCGCCTTCGGCGGGCGTCGCGAGATCATGGAAAAACTCGCCCCGCTCGGCCCGGTTTACCAGGCCGGCACCCTGTCCGGCAACCCGGTGGCGGTGGCGGCGGGACTGGCCACCTTGAAATTGCTGCAAGCGCCCGAATTTTATGAAAAGTTAAGCAGCATGACGCGCAAGCTCACTGACGGACTGACGACAGTGGCGCAGGAGCTTGGGATTCCCTTCTGCGCGCAATCGGTAGGCGGCATGTTTGGCCTGTACTTCAGCGCTACGCTACCGACCAGCTACGCCGAAGTGATGCAATGCGACAAGGAGAAGTTCAACCGCTTCTTCCATGCCATGCTGGACGAGGGTGTGTACCTTGCGCCTTCCGCTTTCGAGGCCGGATTCGTGTCTGCCGCTCATGGCGATGCGGAGATCGCCGCGACGCTGGAAGCCGCACGGCGCGCTTTTGAGAAATTGAAATAGTTCAGGAAATTATTTAATGCGTCCAGCGCAATTGATGACGATACTTGACCGGGAATTTACCAGTGTCAGCGAAGGCCACCACACGCCGGTGATGCTGTGGGGGCCGCCCGGCGTGGGCAAGTCCGAGATCATTGCCCAGGTTGCGGCGCGCCATGATGCGCCGGTGGTGGATATTCGCCTGTCGCAGATGGAGCCCTCCGATCTGCGCGGCATCCCCTTCCGTGTCGGCGACATGGTGGAGTGGGCGGTGCCGGCGATGCTGCCCGACGCGACGCGTCACGGCCCAGCCGGGGTGCTGTTCCTGGACGAAATCACCTCGGCGCCGCCGAGCGTCTCGGCCGCTGCCTACCAGCTGATTCTCGATCGCCGTCTGGGTAATTACCAGGTGCCGGATGGCTGGGCCATCTTTGCTGCGGGCAATCGCCAGGGCGACCGTGGCGTGACCTATACCATGCCTGCGCCGCTGGCCAACCGCTTCTCCCATTTTGAAGTGGAAGCCAATCTCGACGACTGGGTGGCCTGGGCCTACGCCAATGCTCTCGACGAGCGCCTGATCGCGTTCCTGCGTTTTCGCCCTGAATTGCTGTTCGATTTTGACCCGGCTCACAACCCGGTGGCCTTCCCTTCGCCCCGTTCCTGGGAGTTCGCCCATCGCGCCTTGCAGAAGTTCGGCGACATGCCGGAACTGCTGCTGGGTTCGCTGCAGGCCTGCGTCGGCCCCGCTGCAGGGCTGGAACTGCATGCCTTCGTTGACAACCTGGGCAAAATGCCGGATATCGACGCCATCGTGCGCGGCGAGGCAAGCGAAGTGCCGCATGAAGTGGACCTGCAATACGCAGTGGCTTCGGCGCTGGTCGGCAGGGCCATCCGCGTCAAGGGAGACCCGGATGCGCTGGTGGTGCATGGCCATATCCTTGATTATGCTGGGCGTTTCCCGCTGCGCGAAATGGGCATCATGCTGGTGTCAGACATGCATCGCGCCATCGGCCAGCAGTTGTTCAAGGTGCCGCAGTTCTCGAACTGGGCGAACGCGGTGTCTGACATCATGCTGTACGAGATGTGAATCTTGGGATGCTGGTTTGTAACCACGGAGAGCACGGAGGACACGGAGGAAGACCAATTCGCTTTTACTCCGTGTCCTCCGTGTTCTCCGTGGTAAAAGCTTTCGCCTCTACCCGCAATGTTTGACACTTCAATCGAAACCAAACTCGCCGCAGCCCGTACCCGGCTGATTCTGGACAAGCCGTTTCTCGGCGCGCTGGCCTTGCGCCTGCCGATGGTGGCGGCGAGCGAGAAATGGTGTCCCACCTCGGCCACTGACGCGCGCAAGTTTTACTACAACCCCGCCTATATCGCCGCGCTGACGCTGGAAGAAACCCAGTTCGTGCTGGCCCACGAGGCTTTGCACTGCGCCCTGTCGCATTTCGCGCGCCGTCAGCATCGCGTCAAGCATCGCTGGGACGTGGCCTGCGATCATGCCATTAATCCGCTGCTGGTCGCCGACGGTCTCAAGCCGCCGCCCGGTGTGCTGTTGCTGGATGCCTTTGAAGGCATGACGGCGGAGGAAATCTACCCTTGTATCAAGGACAATAATTCCGACCAGACCATGGATCAGCACCTCTATGACAGCGAGCAGTCCGAGGGCGGCCAGGATGGAGAGAACGATCAGGAGCCGCAACAGGATGGCGGCGGAGGCAGCGGTAAGCAGCAAAAAGACGATGCCGAGGGTAGTGGCGGCGGGCAACAACAGGACCCGCAGGATGGACAGGGCGGCGCTGCGCAGCCGCCGCCCCTGAGCGCAAAGGAACGCGACGAACTTGGCCGCCAGTGGCAGCAGCGCATGGCCGCCGCCGCGCAGCAGGCGATGGCGGCGGGCAAGATGGGCGGAGCGCTGGCGCGCCTGGTGGATCACCTGCTGCAGCCGCAATTGCCTTGGCGCATGCTGCTGGCACGTTACCTTTCCCAGGTGGCGCGCGATGATTACAGCTACATGCGTCCGTCACGCCGCGAAGGCAATGTCATCTTCCCTTCGCTGCGCAGCGGCCAGGTCGACCTGGTGGTGGCACTCGATACCAGCGGTTCGGTGGGAGAAAAGGAGCTGGCGCAATTCCTCTCGGAAGTGAACGCGCTCAAGGGGCAGTTGCGTGCCAAGGTGACGCTGCTTGCCTGCGATACCGCCTTGTCCGCGGGCGCGCCATGGGAATTCGAGCCGTGGGACGAACTGCGCCTGCCGAAAGACATCAAGGGCGGCGGCGGCACCAGCTTCGTACCGGTGTTCGACTGGATCGCGCGCCACGGTCGCCAGCCTGATCTGCTGCTCTATTTCACCGATGCG
>Ga0105091_10000959_pt1 | contig 12482 bp, 15 predicted proteins | sample PPLLak1March2015_FD_87022 | JGI IMG/M metagenome (GOLD analysis project Ga0105091, IMG submission 87022) | Freshwater sediment microbial communities from Prairie Pothole Lake near Jamestown, North Dakota, USA - PPLs Lake P7 Core (1) Depth... | ecosystem: Environmental > Aquatic > Freshwater >... | reverse complement strand
GTCGTCATCAACCGATCGGCCGCCGCGACGACGAATTCCACGTCGAGATCGGACAGCGCCGCGAAATAGACGCGCAACTGAGCGAGGTCGGGTTCGGTTTCGCGCAACGCCACGGCGAGACGCGCGTGGACTTGGCGGAATGTCGACCGATCGGCGTTGGTCATGACTTCCCCTCACTGACAAACTGCTCGCCGGCGCGGGCGAGCTGCAGCGTTCGCGTGCTGACGAGCGGTGCGCGATTTGGTTCGTCCTGCCATCTGCCGCTGCTGAGGTAGGTGCTCGGGTTCGGAATGAATCGGCCGCCCTGTTCAATCCAGCGGTCTTGCGTGACCTGCCACCTCAGCGCCTCCAAGATGGTCGCGGTAAGGGCGGCGTCTGGACGTTGTTGCTGCCAGACGCGCCACGCGGCGTTTTTCGCGACCTTCCGTGGGTACGCCCGCCAAAACGTCTCAAAGCGTTGTCGGAGGCCCGCGCCATTCGTGGCTGACACGGCTTCCGCGCTTGGCGCGGGTTCTGGGTTCGGTTCCGTTAAGTTAGATTCAGTTAAGTTAGATTCAGTTAGATTGGCGCGGTACTTTTCGGAATTTCCCGGAGTATCAGGATTTTCCGCAACCTTCCCGGAATTCCGGGAATTTCCCGGAGGTTCCGGAAACTTACTCTTCGAGCGTTTATGGAGATTCGGCTGATGTTCGTCGAACCTGCTGACTTGCAAGTAGACGGCGCCCTCCACGGAGTACCGCTCAACTAATCCGACGTTCGCTAGGATGTCGAGCGCCCGATCGAAATCGCGCTCGGGGTGTGGGGAGCTCGGGAACACGACGTGTCTCACCGTGAACGCATCGCCAGGCAGGCGGCCATAGTCATCGGCGTTCGGCACAATCAACAGGAACAGTGCCTGTGCGAATTCGCCTAACTTACCGCCTTGTTGCAGCGCGGCATGAAACCGCCGCGAACTCCCCACGCTCTTAGAAATCAGCCGCCCTCGTGCCATCACTCACCTCAACTAGTGACCATACTGTTCGCCGTGCGCCGAGCGGACCCTCTTGTAAACCCACCGCGCGAACGATACCGGCTCGCGCTAATCGATTTCGGAGCGAATTGACATTTGAGAGCGCGAGCCCGACGCCGCTCGCAATCTCATGATCAGTGGCGAGCCGGTGCGCGCGGAGAAACTCCAGCACGCGATCCACCTGGCGGCCCGCAGAGGCTTGGGCTATGCGTTGGCCGTCCGCGCGCGCGAGGATGGGGAGTCGGTGCCGACGATTCGCAGGCGGCGTGCTGGACCGTCGGGAGGATTTGCTGAACAGCAGCTGTTGCTCGGGCGGCATGGCCTACTCCGCCGGTGCCACCAGTTCCGCGAACTGCGCGAGCTCCCAAATGACGCGATCGCGCGCACGCAGCGCTACATCGAGCTCCGCGCTCGCACGCGTGAGCGAGTCGCGCGCGTCAGCGACGATTTGTTCCAAGGCGAAGATGTGATTTCGTTGCTGCTCGATCGCAAGTGCGCGCGCGTCAGCGGTCGGACGATCTGGGCGTGTTAGTATCGTGACCATCAACAATCCTTCCGTTCTTGCCTCTAGGCGCTCTGAACCGGCGCCTAGGGGACTCTCCACACTCGCTACTTCGCCGTTGCTGAACTCGCCGCTGCTGGGAGCCGTCCAATCACGTCTGCAGTCCCGCGCGGCACGGTCTGGCCCGCCCGATACATCGCCTGGCCGAGACTCGTCAACGTAAACGGCGACTGGGCGGCCCGCTTGATCGCGAGTCCGGTCGCCGCTCCAGCAGGGCCGCCGCCGACGCCGCCGAGGCTGCCGGCGAGGAGATCCATGAAATCCACCAACCCCTTCTTGCCCCCTTTGACGGCCTGATCGCTCAGCGCATCAAACGCCTGCATGAAGACGTGTTCTTCCTCGAGCAGGCCCGACACGGTCGGGTGTTGGTGACGGAGTGTCGATCGCAGCAGATCCGCGGCGCCTTTCAACTCATCCTGACGGGCTGAGAGCACTTGATTCATGCGAAAGGCCGAGCTCGTCCGGAGACCATCGAGGAACCGCTTCACGTCGAGCGCATCGGTGCCTTTGACGATGGTGCCGCTGGTCTGTTGCAGACGGCGCCCGAGCGCGCTGGCGGTCGCGGCGTATTGGGAAAACGAACTCCGCCCGAATTGGCGTTGAATGTCGGTCAGGAGCTTCACGTAGTCCGCTTTCTGCGGCAGGGACACGTCGACCTTGGCGGCAATCGGCTGGAGTTCGGCCTCGAGGGTGTTGAGTTTCTTCGTCGCGTACAGCGCCATGTTGCGGACTGATCCGAACAAGCCGCGCTCGAGCACCTCGCGGGCGAGTGTGGGATCGGGTGTCGCCCCTTTGGCTTGTTGCGCGATGGCCTGACGCCAGTCCCGTTCGACCGTTGGGAAAATGCGCTGATAGAGGTGCTCCGGGATCGTGTCACTCACGAACTTTCCGACACCACGGAGGCTCTTGGCGACGACCGGCGAGAGGCTTCCTAGTAGACTGCCCGCGACGACGTCCTCCGCGTCGCCGCCGTGCGCGGCGGTTTTGAGTCCAGCGTCGGCGCCCGCGGCTAACAGTTGACCGCCGGCTCGCAGGACACGCGGCGCCTGGCCGAGGGCCATCGCGGTTTTGGTTTCCAGCCCGAGCGGGGTGAGGAATTCGCCCAGTTGTTCGAGATGAAATCCCACGCGTTGCGCGGGCGTGGTGGGCTGGATCAGGGCGCGCGCGGCTGCCGCGGTTTCTTTCACCCCCGGCACCTTGCCGTACATCATCTCGCCGAGCCCAATGGCGGTATTGGCGACACCTTGGAGCACGCCGATTCCGGCCTCCGATTGTTGGCGCAACGTGTCGGCCAGCATCTGCCGGTGCGTCGGCGCCGACACGGAGGCCGCTGTGGTCGGTGGGGATGGCGCCATCAACGCCGAGACATCGCCGCCGATCGGCGGGGTTTCGCGCATCAGATCCGTGACATCGGCGCCCACGGCAGGCGTGCGTGATTGAGGCGGCATTACTTCACCCGAATCCACTTTCCGCCGCGATACTCCGCGACTCCGCCGGGCACATTCGGAATGGGTCGTTGCTCGCCGGGCCGCGGGCCGGTCGTTGTGGTGCGATCGTCGGTCGGCCCCGCCGCGCGCGTCTTCAAACCAGTCAGCAGGCCTTCGGCGTCCTCCCCAAAAAACTCGCCCAACGCGGGGCCCGCCTCGAACGCAATGCTGGCGAGGACGGCCGCCCGTGCCCGTGCCTTCTGCTGCAGGGTTGCCTGCGTGTCGCCGGGTTGGGCGAAGTACGTGCGCCGATCGTTCTCAAACTCATGCGGGGGAATGGCCGCGCCGGAATCCTTACGCAAGCGCGCTTCGGTGAACGCGCGTTGCGCTTGCGTGTAGAGTTGGCCGGTTTGACTTTGCGCGAGATTCGGCGCGTATTGGAGTTGCGTTTGCCCGAGCAATCCCATGTTCGCGATCTCCTGCTCGACCGCCTGTAAATCGGTGTCGGCCTGTTGCGCGCGATTGAAGAAATTCAGCGCGCGTTTGTGCGCCCCGGTGGACGGTTTGCCGCCGCCGGCCGCCGCGCTGCCGGCCGCTTGGCCGACCGCTTGACTCTCACGCACCCAGATCGGCTGTCCGCCGGGGCCGATGATCTGGACGAGCCGCTCGTCACGAGGCGCCCGGCCAGCGGCTTCAAACTCGGCTTTAGCCTGCGCCACTTGGCGCGGCGTGAGGGCCACCACGGGGCGGCCGAACTCCTTGGCTTTGCGCGCGAGATAGTCCTCGAAGCTGCCAAGGGTTGGCGCGTCTGGCGGTTTCGCCGGACCCTCAGCGATGAGCGCGCCGGTGACTGGATCACGAATCTGCTGGCCGGCGCCGACGACCACGCCGCGCGGCTGTGCCTCCCCCCCCGGCCGCGCGAGCGCGCTGGCCGCCCAGCGCTGGATCGCGGCGGGGTCGCGTTCGAGCGCGTCGAGGAGTGCATTCGACTCCGCTTCTGGGAGCGCGCCGATGTGCTTCGCGGCCCCGATCTCGAGCCGGGCGATGTCCGGGTCGTACCCGCTCGCCGCCAGACTCCGCGCCGTCCCGGCGAGATACACCGCCCTTTTCTCCGCAGCGGTGAGGTTCGCGGTCTGGAGCCGCGCCATCTGCTCGGCATTGGCGTCGAATTGCTTTTTCATCTCGAAGACCAGCGACGCCGGCAACTGGCGTCCGAGGGCCTTCTCGAAATCAAAGGTCGGCTGCTTCGTGACCGGGTCAATCCCGATCCCCGCCTGCAGCGCCTGCTCGATCTGCGCCTCGCGCTGCCGCTTCGCCTGCGCCTCAAGGGCGGCGGCGCGGCGCTCCTCGCCCGCGCTCTTGAGCGCCTGCAGTTGCGTGATCTGCGCGTACGTGTCGAGGATCGACGGCGTCTGCACCGGCCGAATCTGAAGCGGAATGGACGGATCAATGGGCATGGTGACTCCTATGCGGCCGGGGACGGTTGAGGTTCGCGCCGCTGTTCACGTGCTCGCCGCTGCGCTTCGCGCCGCTGGATAAGTTCTTCGATCACGTCTGGGTCATAAAATCTGCGGCCGGCCGAGTCGCGTATTGCTTCCAGTTCACCTTGGAGCTCGAGCTGGATGAGCCGCGACGGCGAAACCCCCACCTGCACAGCGGCGTGTCGGGGAGCGAGAAGCGTTTTCAGCATGAGGCCTCCGGTGATTGCGGCTTAGTGCAGCCAACGCAGAGACTAGCGGACGCGCCCGCGCGCTGTCTCGGCGCGATTTCGCCCAGACGGTTCAGATCCCGCCGAATGTGTAGTCTCCGGATTCGGCGCGATTTCGCCCGATAGGTCTAAATCCCGCCGAATGTGGGTTGCCTGGCGAATCTAGTGGGGACGCGGGGGCTGCAGGAAGGCATGCATGAGGTCACAAAAGCGCTCTGACCGCTCCGCGCCTGGGACGAGACGCCCAATTTCCATCATGACGTCGAAGTGTTCCCTCCAGTAATTCGCGGCCGGCAGGGTTCGTGTGACCTCACCGTAACGGCGAATCGTGGATTCGCTGAAGACGGTTTCACGACCGCACGCCAACGTCGCGAGTTCGCCGATCAACGCAAACGGCATACGTTTACCAGCCGCTTTTAGGTCATCCCGCAACTGAGCGATCGTGTGGGCCGCGATCTTGATCGCGAAATCGCGATCGACAGTCGACGTTTCCTTCAAACCGGAGACGGCCCACTCGACGACAGGCATTAGAAGCGAACGAGTGTTTTCATCCCACGGTGGCGGAAAACGCGTCGCGAGGTCTTTCGCAAATTCCGCCGCGCGCACGGCGCTGCGGGCCAAGTCTTCGTACCGCCGAGTCGTTTCCGAATCACGGGTCTTCCATGTATCCTTCGCGTTTTCGGCCTGCACGATGCGATCGATCGCGCCGAGTAGTCGCCAGCGTAAATCGTTTGGCCAGGTCGCCCACTTCTGATTGACCCGTTTGACCACATGCTGCGCCTGCGCATCGTCACGGTCGACGTGGAGCCACTCGACCAAGTCAGGCGGCTTGAAGCGATGAAGTTCGTGGAAGACCGCTGAAAGTGGAATGAGCTGAGGGTGGTCCACGTTGCCGCTCCTGAGGCGTTCCTGGATGAGTGAAGTAGCCGCCAGCCGGGCCAGGAACCCGGTTGTGATCCGCGTCAGATCCGGCCGGATCTGGCGAAGACTAGGCGGCGGTCGACAGCTTGCCCGATTCCGCGTCGCTTCGCAACACTGCGGCGATGTACTGGAACTGCCAAGGCGTCTGCCGGCGAGTCGTGAAGCCTTCCTGATTGAGCGCCGCGGCAATCGCTCGCAGCGTCTTGCCAGCGGCGCGCAGGCTGCGAATACGGCCGAGGATTTGGTGCTCGGAAGGGTCGGCCTCGAGGTGGACGCCGTCGGCCGCGAGCCGATCGCCAAACGGCACATTTCCAACACGCTCACCCTTGCGCTGCTTCAGGTGCAGCGCATCGCGCGTCCGTTCCCCGATCGCTTCGCGTTCCCATTCGCTGACACTGGTCATGATGTTCAGGACCAGACGGCCGGCGGCGGATTTCGTGTCGAGCGAATCAGCGACGCTGACGAGGCTCACGCCGCAGCGTTTGAACCGCTTCAACAGCTCCGCTAGGTCGGCAACGGAGCGCGTCAGCCGATCGAGTTTCGCGATGATGACCACGTCCACAGCCCGGCTCTCGACCAGTTCGAGCAGCCGCGCCATACCGGGCCGAGACAGACTCTTCGCGCTCTCGCCGGCATCGACGATCACGTCCAGAAGCTCGGCCTCTTTAACGACCGCCATCGCCCGAACTTTCTCGGTCTGTGCCTCGAGGGACACGCCTTTGTCTGCCTGTTGCTCAGTACTCACGCGCACGTAGCCGATTGCTTTCATTCCTCTATCTTACCTAAAGCCGTTTTAGATGTCCAGCTAAACCTCAATCCGGTTAAGATAAAAGCCATGAGCAAGCCCCGGATTTCGCCCGAACTACGGGCCTACTTTTCAAAGCTCGGGAAGAAGGGCGGGAAGATCGGCGGGCGCCGGTCCCTTGAAACGATGACCCCCGCCGAGCGGAGCGCGCGAGCGAAGAACGCCAGTCTCGCGGCCGCCGCCGGGCGGCGAGCCAGGGCCAAACAGACGCCCAACTAGCCCCTGGCCACCCCGGTTGTCATGTCACCGACCGGTCACATGACAAGCACGGCGTATCAGGGCTGCGCGGTGCTGAGAACGCACGGGCAGGACGAATTCGAAGGCCTATAGCTGGACCGGCGCCCGATCGCGCGTCCTGGGCCAACGTCGCCAAGAGGTAGGCCATCCCACAGGCGCGATCGGGCGGCGGCATGCTGCGCCTGCCGTTTGCGCCAGCCAGTGGAGGTTGCGTGATGGCATCAATGCCGGACCTGACATGGGACGCGTTCGTCGCCAGCCTCGTAGATCACTATGCGCCCCGCCGTGATGCCGACCGCGAACTCTGGCGCGTCACCAAACCAGACCGCGCCATCGTCTGCCGCGTGCGCGAGATTCCCACCGGAGACGGCTACGTCGCGCTCGAGCTGCGCGTCGAGCATAACGGCCAGGTCTATCGCACCGAAGTCCACAAGGACCGCGTCGCGTTCAATCGACGCGTGGAGGAGCTGCGCCAACTGCTCGAAGCGGAAGGCTGGACGGCGGACGGCACGCCGTGAGAGGCCCCTGCGCCGCCTGCGGCACGCATGGCGTCTGGACCCGTCTCGCTGACGTGCAGTATCAGCGCAAAAAGATCGTCATGAAGTGGCTCTGCACGATGTGCGGCCATACGTGGACCGTGGAAACGGCTCGCCCCGATCCGCCACGCGCCAGGCTTCCCCCGCGCGGGCGCCGCCGCCGCGCGTGAGGGCGAGCGCGTAGAATCGTCGCGTCACCCACGGCAGGGTAGCGGGAGGAGAGCCCGCCACGCCTGCCTGACTCGTTCACTCGTCTGTGCCGAGCGCGCGAGCTTCCCCTCAGTATGCGGGAGCTCGGCCGCCCCTGGCCGAAAGGACAGCTCCCGATGCCCACTAAAGCTATTGCTTCGGAAAAGAAGTCGCGCAGGCGCGCTTCTCACGCATGCGTCTTCGATGTCGGCCAGGTCGCCGAGCTGAATGCATTGGCGTACCGCATTGAGCTCTTTGGCAAGCTCGTCGTCAACATGTTGGAAGGGGAACAGAAGGAGGAACGGGCGACGGTGATCGAACTCGTGTATACGACGATCAAAGAGGCAACCGCCATTCAAGCGCTCGTCGAGTGTGGGGAGAAGACCGCGCGGCCGTGGATCAAGGACTCGAAGGACTCGGCGGAACGGTTTGAAAGTTGAAGACAGCGACGAAGGACACTGACGATCCCCTTGACGTTCCGCCACGCCGAGTCTCGCTTACCCATCGTCGTCCACTGACGCGATCGAGATCCAGTCCGCCGGCAGGGCCGCGTGTGGGTTGCAGGCTGGACAGGGTTCCCCTGGGCCTCCGCAGTCCTGGTGCAGAAAGGGCTCGTCCGGATGTTCCTCGCAGATCCACCGCGCACCGCGGCACCGTCGGCAGACGCGAGTGGTTGCGGTCTTCGAGCGCGACGTCACTGCGCCCCGTCGGACCGCCCGTTCCCAACCTGCCGCACGATCGTCCCGATCGTGTGAGCGGCCTCGGTGATGTCCGCGAGGAGTTCGGCGAGCGCATCGCCGAGTGTGAGGGCTTGGCCGCTGCGGTTCTCGGCCGCGATCACGTAGGCCAGGAGCTCGCTCCGATGCACGATGCGCTGTTGTTGACGCGTCAAGGCGTCGACTTGGTCGGCCCCGAACATCGCAGGCGGCGCACCCGGCAGTGCGGCGCTCTGCATCGCCGGTGTCACCGCCGCTCGCTTCACCGGGCTACTAACGTCATTGCGTTTGACGGTTGTGGCAGCACCCGCCGGAACCGTCGGCCGGCGTGTTGGCGTCCGCTGGTGAAACTGCTCGATTTGACGTTCATCGCGCAGCGCGTGGACGAGCCACGCGTCTGCGGCCTCCCGTTCCTCAACGGTGCTGCCGCGGATCGCGGTGTCTGCTAGACACGTGCGCGCCTGCTCGACGACGGCCGCATCGCGGAGCGCGGCCGTGACATCGGCCTCCGCCATCCGGCCAACGCTGCGGCGGTGAGTGTGGAGCAGTTCGGCGACACGCTGCTGTAAGCACCCGCCGGCGAGCAGTGCGCGGACAGCCAGCTTACGCCCCGCCGTGGCTGCGGCGACGGACTCTCCAGACGGTACCGTCTGGGACTCAGCCGGGGTTTCCTCGAGGGACTCTGACTCTGTATCCATGTCGATTCCCGCGTCTGCGAGCGCCGGGCTCAGATAGTGCGATTTGTGCAACGGCCACACGACTTCAAGATCCAGCGCGCTCAACCTCACCCCTTCAGCGGCTCATGGTGCTCAAACACCACTCGACCTGAGGTCGACTCCGTTTCGCCAGGGTGGTGCTCATGGATGATGTGAACCGACACGGGCTGCGCGTCGCTGCCTTCAATCTTCGTCGGCGCGTCGAGCCCAAAAAGCTTCGCGCGGCGTTCCATCACCCGAACCGCCGCCATGATCGCACTGGGGTTGCCCGCTTTGATGCCAGGGGCGAGGGCGAGATTCAAGCGATCAAGCCGCGCCGCTTCCAAGTCGCGCAGTCGTTCGGCCTTCTGCTTCACGACGGCATCGAGCGACCCGAGCGCCTCCTGCACGTCGTAATACGCGGTGCGCTCGTTGACACCCAACTGCGCGGCGATCTGGCGGTAGGTGGCTCCCAGGATTCGCAAGTCGAGGGCCTGCTGAGCGCGATCTCGCCGCTTGGCATCCTCACCAGCCGGGCGGTGGCGTGACGCGCGGCGGCGCGGTCGCTGAGGAGGAGGGGCCTCGTGTTGCGCTGTAACGTGTTGCGGAGTGACTGGGCCGGCATCCGGGACCGGTGGCCCCTTCGGCCGCCCTGCGCCCGGTCGTTTTCCGCCGTGGTTCGTCTGCGGCCGCGATTTCAAGAATTCAAGATGTCACGAACGCCGGTGATCGTGCGGCACATGGACACCGATGTCAATGCACGCGTGCCGCCGATCACATGACGTGGTACGCCTGCGGCGGGATCGCCCGCGTGCAGACATCCTGCAGCACGTCGCGCATCGACGACGCCAGCGTATCCGCGGCGAGCTCGAGGGCGTCGGCGTCCTCGCGCGGGCGGTCGCTGGTCAGCACCGCGCGCAGCACGCGCTCGAGCAAGGTCGCGACAATCGCCCACTGGACCGCCGGGTCCTTCCCTGTGAGGATGTGGTTGAGGGCGGCCGACCATGCCTCAATGCGAACCTTGTCGGTTGTGTCGATGTACTGGGCGCGCACGGCCGAGGCGATCGTCTCCGCTGCCTGGTTCTCGGCTGGGATGTGCAGACGCAGTAACGGGGGAACGAGCAGCGCGATCAAGTCGTCGTCGGTGGCGTCGGTGACCGCCGCAGCGAGTTCGGCGATCGCGGCCCACACATGATCGAGGAACGCCGCGAGTTGCTGGCGGATGTCTGGCGGGACGGTCGCGTCCGCGTCCCACTCAAGCGTGGACGTCCACAGGCGCCAGCGGGAGGTGCTGGCCATTACGTTTCCACTGTGCAAACTTGTGCAAACTTTTCCAGAACGGGCGCGCACACGGTGTCACACGGTGAACCGAGAATGACGAAAATGCTCAATGAATTCACACGATGCCGTCCTGTGCCTGGTGCCGCATCGCCTTAGAAGGCCGGTGCTCTATCCACTGAGCTACGGGCGCATTGAATCGTGGAAGGCCCTAGTTTATCAAGGGTTTCTGGTCATCTAGCTCTGCCTCGTCTGCCGCCCCGTCGACGGTTTCCACGGCAGAATGTGTAACCGTTGTGCAAACTTTTCTCGCTTCGTCCGATCGTCGCATGGATTCTCGCAGGCCGTAGCGTTCCGCGTTGAGGTATCGGGACGTCGTGGAAATGTCCGCATGCCCCAGCATGTCGCGCACATGATGCAACGGCCACCCGGCTTCGAGCAGCCGTGAGCCCCCTTCGTGTCGTAGGTCATGGAAGGTGAGGTTAATCGCCGCGAGGTGTGCGCGTGACGCGGCGGTCAACCGCCCCTTACCGGGTTCCCACTGTGGCGTGACCCCATGCGCGCGGAGTCGCGCCGTCTCCCATGACTTCTTGGGGAACGGTGCGTGCTCGCCGACCTCGTTGCCGAAGACGAACGCCTCCGGCGCGTGCTCACGACCGGCCGGATCGAGGCGGGCCATCTCGAGCACTGCGCGCAGCCGGGTTGAGATAGGAATCTCCCGGAGCTCGCCCGTTTTTGTATGACTCGCGGGGAACTGAATCCAGTCGACGCTGACGTGCCGCCACTGCAACTGCATCAATTCATCCTCGCGGCAACAGGTTTCGATCGCGCCGATGATCAACCGCTGCAGGCGTGGTGACGCCGCGGCGAGCAACCGTTGCTCTTCGCTGAGCGTCCGCACGCGCCCGTCGTCACCGATGACCGCGGGGGCGAGGCGGCGGTGCCGTTGGCCCTGGCGCTCATCAGCGCGGCGGAGGTCGGAATCGACGGTCAACCAGGCGCTCGTGAGGTAGCCCTTCTTCTGGCCCCACTTCGACAAGCTCTGACAGAGTTGGAGGTATTTGTTGAAGGTACTCGCGGAGGCCCCGGCGGCCGTCAGCGCGTGCAGCGCCGCCTCCAAATCGGCTTCCGTAATCGCGCGAATCGGCATCACTCCGAGCGGCCCTCGCGTGCCGCGCAGCTGACGCAGTCGAGAGAGTTTCGCGCGGTCATCCTCGCCGCGTGCCTCTCCGCGATGTTTGCCGCGGCGTTTCGGACAATGCTGCATGAAGATGTCACCAAACTCGGCGAGGGTGAGTTGCTCCAGCGACGGCAACGGCATCACCGCTGCGGTTGACGGGAATGTGCCCCCACGAATCGCGGCGCGCAGGAGATCCGCCTCGGCGGCCGCCTCGGTTTTTGACGTGATCTTCCGCCCGAGCAGCTTATTCAGCGAGTGGCGGTAGTGTGTGCCGTTCCACGAAAAGTTGAAGTGCCAGGGGTGCGGGCACTTGGCCCACACGCGGCGCGGACAGCCGCAGCGCTTATGGAGCCCGTCATTGGTCTGGCGCTTCTTTCCGGTTTCGCTGGTGTCGTGCGGTCGACGACTGAACGCCACGGACATCGGGAGCCTTTCTGCCAGGGCGGCTAGGCTCCCACTTAAAATGGGTTAGCTCGCTCACTCGGCACAGACGAGAGAACGGGTCAGGCGCGCCTTGCGGGGTTCACGCTCGCGGGTGCGCCGTTTTTATCGCGGCGCTATGTTACCGCACAGTCCGCAAGGACTGAGTCCGGCGCGGTGTGACTGGGACAACGTCAGCCGTTCTCGTGAGGTACTCGTCGAGCCATTCCGGTAAGAATCGCAGCGTGCGCCGGCCCGCCACGCGCGCCGCCTTGCAGCGACCTGCGCGCACTTCGGCATAGAGCGTTCTGATGCAGATGCGGAGATGCGCCGCCGCTTCTTCCGCGGTGAGCCAGGGCGTCGAGTGGGTCTGGTCAGTCATGTGCGTACTCTCTTGTCAGCTAATTCCGGGAGTAGATCCGCCATCCGGCACGCCTCGCCCGCGGCTGGGAGTGACGGTGGGACGCGCCCGAGCACCTCGAGCCGCCGCTGCGTGGCGCAGGCACACCGCGTGACGCGATTCGCGTCGTCGCATTGCCGCCACCCTGTGTCGCGGCAGCTGCTACATAGCGGCGCCGGCAGTTTTCTCAATCGCGCTCGCTGTGCTTCGATCGCATCGCGCTCGATCGCGCGAGCCATCTGCCGCCACTCGCCCACCTTGGGGAACCACGACGAGGTCGTCATCAACCGATCGGCCGCCGCGACGACGAATTCCACGTCGAGATCGGACAGCGCCGCGAAATAGACGCGCAACTGAGCGAGGTCGGGTTCGGTTTCGCGCAACGCCACGGCGAGACGC
>Ga0105091_10000958_pt1 | contig 12487 bp, 7 predicted proteins | sample PPLLak1March2015_FD_87022 | JGI IMG/M metagenome (GOLD analysis project Ga0105091, IMG submission 87022) | Freshwater sediment microbial communities from Prairie Pothole Lake near Jamestown, North Dakota, USA - PPLs Lake P7 Core (1) Depth... | ecosystem: Environmental > Aquatic > Freshwater >... | reverse complement strand
TTGCTCAATTTCATCGCGAAGGTACACGCCGTGCTCGCCGTTTTCATAGATGTGATTATTGGTAAAGATATTATCCGTATCTTTATGCCCGATGGAAATGCCGTATCGGCCGTTATGGTAGGATTTGTTGCCGGTGAAGGTGCCGTTCTGGACCCGCCAGCACAGAAATATGCCGTCGGTGCCGTTATCGTGCGCGACGCAATTTGTAAGGGTGGTTCTGATGGAGACGGTGCCGGGATGGAAGCCGATGTTGGAGCAGTCGTTGACTTCGCAATTGGTGACGGTAATGTCTTCGGTAATCTGCCAGGAAAAACCATCGCCGTTGAAGCTGCGGACTTTTGTATTTTCGAGGCGGCAGTTTTTCGATTTGTGAATGTATATGCCGCCGGAGCGGCAGCCGTCGAGCAGGTCATTTGTCGCCCTGCCGCCATCGACTACGAGGTCGGCTATGCGGAGGTCAACGCAATCCACGGCCTCTATGAGTGAGCAGGCATTTGAAATAATGGCTTTTTTGTCCGATTCGTAATCGCGGACGGTGTAGTTATCGATGTAGATCGTATTTGCGTCGATGGCCGTAATTTTAGCGGTTGTGGGGTCCCAGCCGCCTTTGCTGGCGGAATCTTTTAAATGGATGCCCATGCCGACCTTGAAACCGCGCGGGTCTTTGACGACTACCTTAAGTTCGCCGTAGCCGCAATCAATCGCTAACGCAGTGCGAATTCCATCGACCTTGCGAAGGATAGTTGAATCGCCGGAGCCGACAAGAGAAATTCCCGGAGCCAATCTTACCGGGGCAATTACATCGAATGTCCCCGCACTCAGCTTGACTGTGCCTGTGCCCCTGCTTTTGAGGGTATCGACGGCAAGCTGAATCGCCTGGGATGTAAAAGCCGGAATATCCGCACCAGGCCCGCCGACGGTGATGACCTGGGCAGGACCAGCCGGATTGAATGATACCTGCTGCACTGAACGGGAAAGTATGAGGGATGGCATATTTGGTTGTGCACTGAGCGGCTGGGCAAAATTACAAAGCGAAACTAAGAAGAATGCGGCGGCAATATTTTTCATCAGGATAACCTTTCAAAGATTTAAATATAGTAGCAAAAGGAAGGCAAAAGAACAAAGTCAAAAGGAAAAAGGAAAGTGGATCCTCTGCTGCCTGCCGGAGTAAGCTGCACTCGAGGACAGGCAAATGGATGCGGAAGGGAAAAAACTAGATCCTCAGCAGAAAACCAAGGAAGCAACTTCCGAGGATGTTTTTTGAAACCGCAGGTTTCAAAAAAAAAGCTGCCCGGTTTTTGACCGGGCAGCCGTGCCTTAAACGAATCGAAGAAGAGTTCTTCAACCGAGAAATTGACTTACAGATCTTCCGCCTGAGTAATGTATACGCTTTAAAGAATTGCAGTGATTTTCCCTCGCGCGGCTCCGCCTTTGGAGATAACGCCTATGATACCCAAAAAGCCGTTTTTCAACACCCAAACAAACCATTCCGAAGCTCTCTCTAAGCTTTTGTCCCAAAAAACAATTTTTGGGAATGGTTTTAATACCCTTTTCTGTTTGTTATTATGCGTTATTATCGGGCTAAATCAAACACCATTTTGTGCAAATTTTCCACCAATTTTGCGCAAATGGAAAAACACGTTGCCAAAAACATTCAAAAACTTATAATAACAGCCCAAATTAAATCCTAGCTATGGAAAGGGAAAAATATGACTGGATGTCTATTAGCGGCAGGCACACTGGGAACGCTGGACTGGGTAACAGTCGGGGCATACTTCGCGGTAATAATGGGGGTGACATGGTGGGTAATTCTCAGAAATAAAGACACCGCGGACGATTATTTTCTGGCGGGCAGAAACCTGGGCTGGTTTGTAGTCGGGGCATCTATCTTCGCATCGAATATCGGCTCGGAACATTTAGTGGGGCTGGCAGGCTCGGGCTGCACTGACGGTGTGGCGATGGCACATTATGAACTGCACGCGTGGTGCCTGCTTGTGCTGGGGTGGGTGATGGTGCCGTTTTATATGCGGTCCAAGGTATTTACGATGCCGGAATTTCTCGAAAAGAGATTTTCGCCGACAGCACGATGGGTACTTTCACTTATCTCTCTTATCGCATACATATTGACAAAAATCGCCGTAGGCATATTCGCTGGCGGAATCGTTTTCAGCGTTCTATTGCCTGATGTGACATTTATGGGCTTCGACAGCTTCTGGATTGGTTCATTCCTGGTGGTTATTTTAACGGGACTTTACACGATTTTGGGCGGTCTTCGAGCGGTCGCTTACAACGATGTGATACAAACAGTCATTCTTGTTGCCGGTTCAGCGCTGGTGACATATTTCGGCCTTCAGGCTCTTGGGGGCTGGAGTGAACTGCGAAATATTGCCGGAAGCGAGATGTTTAATTTATGGAAGCCTTTAGTGCCGCATGGTGTTGAGGCCACATGGGCACCCGTGCGTGAGAGCGGCCGGATGGCATGGTATTTCAATGATAATTACCCGTGGATAGGGATGCTTTTCTGTGCGCCTGTAATAGGACTATGGTACTGGTGCACGGACCAATACATAGTTCAGAGGGCGCTGGGTGCACCCAATGAACGAGAGGCCAGACGCGGGTCGATATTCGCCGGATTTTTGAAACTGCTGCCTGTATTTATCTTCATTATCCCGGGTATGATTTGTTTTGCATTAGCTCAGAGCGGAAAAGTTGAAGCCATTCAGCAGACATTATTTAATGAACAGGGGGAAATTATCCGTGACCAGTGCCAAAAGGCATTCCCGCTTCTTGTCGCAAATGTCCTGCCGGTAGGCGTTCGCGGGCTGGTTGTGGCTGGATTATTGGCGGCGCTGATGAGCTCGCTGGCGGGGACATTCAACGCATCCTCGACACTGTTTACAATCGATTTCTACAGTAAATTCAGGCCAAACGCATCACAGCACCAGCTTGTATGGATGGGCCGGGTCGCCACGGCAGTAATGGTAATAATCGGATTATTATGGATACCTGTAATCAGGGGGGGCAGGGGGTTGTATGACTATCTGCAATCGATTCAGGGTTATCTGGCACCACCGATTTTCGTGGTATTTTTCCTTGGCGTATTTATGAAACGGCTGAACGGCAAGGGATGCCTGGCGGCACTTATTGTTGGATTTTTAATGGGGCTGGCACGTCTGGCAATCGATACCCCTGTGAAGCTGATGAAGGATTTCCATTATTCGGAAGGTTCATTTTTGTGGATTATGAATAATATGTTTTTCCAGTATTACAGCATACTTATTCTGATTGTATGCGCGTTTGTAATGATTGCGGTCAGCTACGCGACGGAAAAGCCTAATTATGAAAAAATCAAGGGATTGACTTACGGAACGGAAAGTGAAGAGGACAGGCAGAAGTCCCGGTCAAGCTGGTCGGCAATAGATGTGATTATCTCCGGCGTAGTGCTTGTGATTATTATCGCGGCCTATCTGTACTTCAGGGGATAATCAGCGGAAAAAACTTTTTTAAAAGCCCTGTCGCAAGATGGGGCTTTTTTTCTTTTAATTTATTTTGAATTTCTGCTATCCGGGCATAAGGAGAATGCAATGAATCGGATAAAAAAACAGAATTATTTTTTAGTGCTATTTTCGATAATTCTATTCTCTGCTCAAAGTTTTGCGCAAATACCACTGCATTCACATGAAGGACCAGACCGGCTGCTCAATGAGGTTGTGGATATAAGCGGAGATTTTCACAGTTTCACAAATACATATTATTGCGCCGACGAGCTGACACAATTTGATGCGAATAGCGGAAAAGGGACAATTAAATATTTGCGGTATGGTTATGCGAGCCGGCAGGCGTTTGATAACATGCTGGGAATTCTAACGAAGGTGGCAGCTAATGAATTTCCAACTACAGAATATGCCCAGTCGCCGGAATTGCCGTTTGCACTGGAGTTTATTTCACCTCGGACTATCCGTATACGCGCGGCTTCCCGCTTTCAGGCAAGAAAAGATGAGCCATCTTTGATGCTGGTAAACGGGACCATTTCACAGGATAGAAGCGGATGGAAATATGAAAAGACCGACAAAGGTCACCTGTATACGAGCAAGTTCGGCTCGGTGACAGTTACAACATCGCCGTGGCGGATTGAGTTTCGAGATGCTGATGGACAGATGCTGACAGAGACGGTGCACGCTGAGGATATGAATGAGACATTTACACCTATATTGCCGTTTAGCTTTGTGCGGAGGGCACGCGATTATTCGACCAGCATTGCGGCGGTGATGCGGCTGTCACCCGGCGAAAAAATATTTGGCTGCGGAGAATCATTTAAGGGATTTGATAAACGCGGACAAAAGGTCGTGCTCTGGACTGATGACGGCAACGGCGCACAGAATGAAACAATGTATAAGCCGATACCGTTTTTCATGAGCAACCGGGGCTACGGAGTATTTATGCATACATCATCTCCTGTTACCTGCGATTTCGGAAAATATTACAGCGGCATCAATATTATGATGATAGGCGATGATGAGCTGGACATGTTTATTTTCCTGGGTAAACCAAAAGAGATTCTGGATGAGTATACGAATTTAACAGGCAAGGCTGCAATGCCACCCTTGTGGTCGTTTGGTTTCTGGATGAGCAGGATAACTTATTTTTCAGAGCATCAAGGCCGGGATGTCGCAGGGAAGCTCCGCGATAATAAGATTCCAAGTGATGTGATTCACTTTGATACCGGCTGGTTCGAGACGGACTGGAGATGTGACTATAATTATGCACCTTCACGATTTGAAAATCCTGAAAAGATGATTGCTGATTTCAGGGAAATGGGATTCAGGACATGCGTGTGGCAGCTTCCTTATTTTGTCCCCAGGAATACACTATTTTCGGAAATAATTGAGAAAGGTCTATTTGTCCGGGACCGCAAAGGCAATCTGCCGTATGAAGACGCTGTGCTCGATTTTACCAATCCGGCCGCTGTGCAGTGGTATCAGGGAAAAATCGCAGGACTTTTGAAAAAAGGAGTCAGCGTAATAAAGGTTGATTTCGGCGAGGCGGCACCTCCTGAAGGGATATTCGCAAATGGCAAAACAGGGTTCTATGAGCACAATTTGTATCCTCTTAGATACAACAAGGCAGTCGCGGAAATCACGAAAAAGACAACGGGCGATTCAATTATCTGGGCAAGAAGCGCATGGGCTGGAAGCCAAAGGTTCCCCGTGCACTGGGGAGGCGATGCCGAGAGCACAAACTCCGGAATGGCGGCGACACTTCGCGGGGAATTATCGCTGGGGGTCAGCGGCTTTTCATTCTGGTCACATGATATCGGAGGATTTGTTAGTAAAACCCCTGAGGAACTATACAGGCGATGGACACCATTTGGAATGCTCAGTTCGCACACCCGCAGCCACGGACAGCCGCCGAAAGAGCCGTGGGAATACGGCGAAGATTTTATGAATGCCTTCAGAAAGGCAGATGAGATGCGGTATAAACTTATGCCGTATATTTATGCACAGGCCAAGGACTGCAGTGAACGGGGACTGCCGATGGTGAGAGCATTATTTATTGAGTATCCAAATGACCCCGGAGCGTGGTTAGTAGATGATGAGTATCTTTTCGGAGACAGCATGCTTGTAGCACCCCTGGCGGAGAGCGCTAAGAGTCGCAATGTTTACCTGCCGCCGGGAAAATGGATTGATTATCAAACAGCCAATATTTACGAAAGCGGCTGGAATCGAATTGAGGCGGGCGAAATTCCGATTATAGTTCTTGTAAGAGACGGCGCGGCAATACCGCATATAAAACTTGCACAATCGACGGCGTTTATGGACTGGTCGGCACTTGAACTGATTGTATATTCAGTTGATAACAAGAATATACAGGGTTTAGTATGCCTGCCATCGGATATTAAATTGCATAAGCTAGCGCTGAATCAAAAGGGTAAACAGTTTAATTTGGTCGATGACCCGCTCTCGGGAAAGATTACATGGACTATAAAAACGGCAGGTGTTAAACCCTAAGATTGCCTAAGAAAACCTCGTCATTACGAGCGTAACGAAGCAATCTCAAACGTTCAAAACAAGAGATTGCCTGGTCGTCACAAAAAGCGTGACTGGTCACAACGACAGATACGACGAGGTTTTTTAAATTCTAAGGCATGATGATATATTTGACTGTTTGGGCTATAAAACGTATTATAGTTATTCCTGCAAGACAGCTTTTTTAAAGGTAAGTTAAGATGAAATATGCAATAGGACTCGATTACGGCACAAATTCTGTAAGGTGCGTGATTGCCGATATAGCAAACGGCAATGAGGTAGGCACGGCAGTTTATAATTATCCCACGGGAGATGCCGGGATAATTTTAGATAAGAATGACCATAATGTGGCCAGGCAAAATCCGGCAGATTATATAAAGGGGATGGAAGTTACTGTAAAAAAGGCAATACAGCAGGCCCAAAAGAAGGTAAAAAAGTTCAATCAAGGTGACATCATTGGAATCGGGGTAGATACAACCGGTTCAACCCCCCTGCCGGTAGATAACAACGGCATGCCTTTGGCGATGCTTTCTGAATTTAAGAAGAATAAAAATGCGCATGCATGGCTGTGGAAAGACCACACCGGTTTTGCAGAGGCGGCCGAGATAACCGATACTGCTAAAAAGGAGCATCCGGAATACCTTGCAAAATGCGGACAGACATATTCATCTGAATGGTTTTTCAGCAAGATACTTCATTGCCTCAGGAGTGACCCTAAGGTTTTCGATGCGGCGTATAGCTGGGTGGAATGCTGCGACTATATACCTGCGGTTTTGACCGGCACGGAAAAGCCTGAGGTGATGAAGCGAAGCAGATGCGCAGCAGGACACAAGGCGATGTTCAATGATGAATGGGGAGGATTGCCTTCAAAGGAATTCCTTACGAAATTAGACCCTAAACTGGGCGAACTTCGCCGCAGACTCTATGATAAGACATACACCGTGGAAAACGAGGCGGGGACACTCACTCAGCCCTGGGCCAAAAAATTAGGATTAAATGCAGGGATACCCGTAGCAGTCGGGGCATTCGATGCGCATTTGGGTGCGGTGGGCTCAGGAATTGCACCGGGGAAACTGGTCAAGATAATCGGGACAAGCACTTGCGATATGCTCGTATCCGGGGAAGGACAAAAACTGGCGGATATTCCGGGGATATGCGGGATTGTGGATGGTTCAATTCTGCCAAGATATACTGGATTGGAGGCGGGCCAATCAGCAGTCGGCGACATTTTTAACTGGTTTGTAAATTATATTCAGCCATGCGGAAAGAAGGCGGGATGCCATGAGGAACTTACAAAAAAGGCGATGAAACTCAAGCCGGGGCAATCGGGATTACTGGCACTGGACTGGAACAACGGAAACAGGACGATATTAGTTGATCAGAGACTGACCGGGATGATTCTGGGCCAGACGCTGCATACGCGGCCGGAAGAGATATACAGGGCATTGATTGAGGCGACGGCATACGGGGCATTGACAATCATCAACAGATTCGAGGAATACGGGGCAAAGGTCGATGAGGTAATTAATTGCGGCGGGATAGCGGAGAAGAGCCCGCTTGTCATGCAGATTTATGCCGATGTAACAGGCAGAGAGATGAAGGTCTCACGCTCGGCTCAAAGCTGCGCTCTTGGGGCGGCAATCGCGGCGGCGGTTACGGCAGGAGGACACAAAACTTTTGCCGATGCACAGGCGGCGATGTGCGGAGTTAAAAAGACAAGCTATAAGCCAAATGCGGAAAATCACGCGATTTATAAAAAATTATATGGACTTTATAAACACCTTCATGACGGCTTCGGCACAGGTGCTATGGCCAATATCATGAAGGACCTTTTGAATATAAAGGATTTATGCTTGAAGAACTGAAAAAAAGCGTTTGCCGGGCAAATATAGAGCTATCGACAAGGAAACTTGTTATCTACAGCTGGGGAAACGTAAGCGGCATAGACAGGAAGGCCGGGATAGTCGCGATAAAACCCAGCGGGGTATCTTACTCGGAATTGACGCCGGAGAAGGTTGTGCTTGTTGACCTCGAAGGTAAGGTTGTTGAAGGAAACCTGAAGCCATCCATCGATACAGTAATACATCTGGAACTTTATAAGAATTTCGAAGCAATCGGCGGTGTATGCCATACGCATTCGATTAACGCGACGGCCTGGGCACAGGCCTGCCGTGAGATTCCGTGTATGGGGACAACACATGCCGATTTCTTTTATGGGGCGATACCCGTTACAAAACCCCTTTCAAAAAAAGAGATAGAAAATGATTTTGAGCTAAATACCGGAAAATCAATAATAAAACGCTTCTCGAAAATTGAACCGATGCAGATGCAGGCGGTTCTTACGGCAAGCCATGGCCCGTTTACATGGGGAAAATCAGCCGAATGTGCGGTTGAATCAATGGTCGTACTCGAAGAAGTCGCGACAATGGCACTGCGGACGCTCGTTATAAATCCTAAACAAACAAAAATCAGCAAAGATTTATTAGACAAGCATTTTTTACGCAAGCATGGGGACAATGCTTACTACGGCCAAAAATAATAAAACAGACGAAAATAAGCTCTTCTCTGGATGAGATTGCTTCGCGACGTTCGCAATACAAACCCCTACCACCAGAAATAAATGCGGCGCTTTATTTCAGAAGCATGTCAACAATTTTGCGCCATTAGCTGAGTTCTCAATTTGACGTAACAATTTAGAATCTCGCGCAAATACTTCTGACACATTCCATTCTTCATCATGACATTTTGGAAAATAGACCCATGAGGTTAAATCAAGAATATTCAGAAGTTTAGTCTCTAAGAACAAAGGGCTATCCTTATTTGTTAAAATCCTCACAACCTCTTGTACTTTTGTTCGCTCAACGCTTGAAGGTAAAATTACCATATGCCCGTTGTCATTGTATTCATCACAAAAATTCGTCAATGTGCGTAAGTCATGTACACGATATAAGAAATATTCAGAGCCTCTATCGATACCCTTTTCGCAGTCGCAGACCGAAGGCGATGTGACGCTGCATAAATGCCCTAAGTTTTCAAAATTTCCACTCCTATCTATTGCCGCTCCGAAATAATCGTCATCATGATTAAGCATTACAACGTATGGGACTCCTTTGGCTAAATTCAACCCATTCCATACGGTTTCAGCATCATTCACCTTATTCCTAAAAAACATAGCTCTAAATAAAGGAATATCTTTATTCGGCCAATTATACTCAGAAATCAACATGGGAATCGATTGCCTTCCTCTTTCTCTCAACTTAAGAGGATTAGCAAATCGATTAATAAACTCATCTCGCCGATCAATATCAGAACTTATGAAGCCCAACACAGGAGCTTCATTATTTGGCGTTTCACCACGCCATGGGAATATGCACCACTCAAATGATTGTCCAAGCTTATGAATAAATGACTGCAGAGTCTCTAATGCCGGTAAATCAAACAGGTCAAAATGATGCAACTGTTCATACGTGACATCGGGTTGCGGCTTTCCATGCAGAAAACAAAATCCATCCTGAAGAGTTTTTAGTTTTGATGGTTTTTGCCAGTCTATCTCATGCCATGATGAAAGACGCTCATCATTGCTCCCTTGCATATTCCAGACCGGCCAATCTGGAAAATCAGGTGTTTTGTCCTGGTCATACCCAATAGGGCTGAATAAAAACCGATTATATGCAAAGGCAAGATAAAACATAAATTTACTCTCTTCTTAATTATAGGTAATTCTATACAAAATAAAAATGAAAAGAGTTTCTACCACCAGAAATAAATACCTGTGCCCGGTGTTACGGCAGTGGTGCATCCGGGGCACCAGCGGACCTGCATTTGCGAGAAGCTGCGCCATTGGGTATGGCCGTCGAGGAACATGATGTTGCCGCCCTGGGGCCTGCCGCTTTGAAGGTGATTGGAGCTGTCTACGACGCCGGGACATCTGTCGATGCCGCCTGCGGTTATCTTATCGAAGCTGGCGGTATTACCGTTAGTGGTAGTGCTTATAGTGGCATCAACGATTAATTCCGTTGTCGAAGGCTGTTTTTCGCCTGTGGTTTTAAGCCACTTTTTTTTGGGAACACCAAACGGCGGAGCAGGGAAAGGAGGCTTGGAATCGATTACGAAGGCATAGCCTGTGACGCGGAATTCCCGGTCCCGGTTGCTGCCTGGTTCAGGGATATCGCCTGACTTTGTGCCGCAGGGCAAGTCTTGTGTAAACTGCCAATATAAAGCCACTCTGGCGTTTTTTGCGGGATACGCGGGGCAAAAAAAGGCGGATTTCATATCTTTATCAGCGTTGACCTTGATTATAAAATCGCTTGTGCTGTAGGAAACGTCCCAGGGCCAGTTGACGGCCCCCCTGAGAGGAAGCTGGCCGCCATTTTCGTTGGCGAAGATGTTGAGCCCTGTATTTAGCTGCCTGAGGTTATTGGCACAGACGATTCTCTTTGCCTGGTCCCTTGCCTTATTTAATGCCGGCAGCAGCACGGCCATTAAGAGCGCAATGATAGATATAACAACCAGCAGCTCAACCAATGTAAATCCGCGATATTTGCTCATAATCACAAGAACGTTCCTTCATCGGGCGTTCTTTCATTTTACAAAAATCATAACTTTAAAAGCAATAGTTTTTGCTCATTATGTCAATTTATATTGAAATTGTTTTTACGGGGAGGATAGATACCCGCGAAAGCATATGTTATAATGCCGCATTAATTTATTTTGAAAGGAAAGGATAAAATGCAAAAAGTGACGTTTGGGGTGATAGTAGGAAACAGGGGATTTTTTCCGGATATATTAGCCAAGCAGGGAAGAAAAGACATTTTAGAGGTGCTGAAAGAAAATGGTTATGGAGCAATCAGCCTTTCAATGACTGATACAAAATACGGTTCAGTTGAGACATACGCGGACGCGAAAAAATGCGCGGAACTTTTCGCGAAATCAAAAGACAAAATTGATGGTATTATAGTCACACTGCCGAACTTCGGAGACGAGAAAGGCGCGGCGGAGTCCATAAAAAGGGCGGGACTGGATGTGCCCATTTTGATACATGCCGAGCCGGACACGCCGGAAAAGATGTCAATCGCGGACAGGCGGGATTCTTTCTGCGGCAAGATAAGCGTATGTAATAACCTTCAGCAGGCAGGTATTCCATTTACACTTACTAAAAAGCATACAATGCCTGTCGCATCAAAGGAGTTTAAAAATGAATTGGATGATTTTGCTTCGGTATGCAGGATTGTCAAAGGACTCAAGAACGCCAGATTCGGCGCAATCGGTGCAAGAACAGGTGCATTCAATACAGTCCGCTACAGCGAGAAACTCCTTGAAGAATCAGGGATATCGATTGAGACAATTGACTTATCCGAAATTTTAGGAAGGGTCAGCCGCATCAGCGATAATGACAAAAACATAAAAAAGAAACTTAACACGATACAGCAATACACATCTACTGCAAAGATTTCACAAGAGCCGCTGTTAAAAATGGCGAAATTCGGATACGTGATAGACCAGTGGGTAAAAGATAACGAGCTTAACGGGACAGCGATACAGTGCTGGACAAGCCTGGAGGAATTTTTTGGGATTGTCCCGTGCACATTGATGAGCATGATGAGCGAGTCATTAATGCCAAGCGCGTGCGAAGTAGATATCACGGGTTTACTGGGGATGTATATACTTCAGCTTGCTTCGGGGACACCAAGCGCACTGCTCGACTGGAACAATAATTACGGCGAGACAAATGATAAATGCGTGCTGTTTCACTGCAGTAATGTACCCAAAAGCTTCTTTAAATCCGCACAAATGGATTACCAGGCGATAATCGCCGGCTCTGTCGGGAAGGAAAATACATACGGCACAATGGTCGGACGAATCGCAAGCGGAGCAGCGACATTTTTACGGACATCGACCAATGACACACAGGGTGTAATAACCGCATACGTCGGGGAAGGCGAATTTACAAATGATACGCTCGATACATTCGGGGGCTATGGAGTGATGAAGATTCCAAATCTGCAAGTTCTGATGCAATATATCTGCAAGATGGGATTCGAACATCATGTAGCGGTTAATATGTCGAGCAAGGCAGATGCTATCGTCGAGGCGATAAGCAGCTATATCGGCTGGGACTTGTACCACCACATCTAAAAAATTAAAATAACAGAGGCGGTCAAAATGGCCGCCTCTATGGTTCAATTCAAAAATTTCTGTGCTATTTGGAGACCGGAGTCCCGAGAGCGCTTTCAATTTCTTTATATATTGCGAGTGAACGGTCTTCATTGCCGAAGGCGCCGACCTTAATTGAATACTCAGTCTTTTTGTCCTGCACGGGTTTTATGTGGATGCCGACAATTTTGTCATCTGAGCTTTTCGCGATTACCTTTGCGCCAAACGCATCCTTTACCTTGCTGGTGACATTGAGCTGGAGTTTTTCCATGGCCTTAAGTGATGCCTGGTAAACGGCATCAACATCC
>Ga0105091_10000956_pt1 | contig 12490 bp, 13 predicted proteins | sample PPLLak1March2015_FD_87022 | JGI IMG/M metagenome (GOLD analysis project Ga0105091, IMG submission 87022) | Freshwater sediment microbial communities from Prairie Pothole Lake near Jamestown, North Dakota, USA - PPLs Lake P7 Core (1) Depth... | ecosystem: Environmental > Aquatic > Freshwater >... | reverse complement strand
TGTCAGTCTGTCAGTCTGTCAGTCTGTCAGTCTGTCAGTCTGTCAGTTTGTCAGTTTGTCAGTTCCCCGGTTTACGGCAATCGAAAAGCCCGATGCTGCTCAATGCCTGCGGGGTGAGATGAGCCACGAATTGCAGGCTCCGGGCGGTCAGGCGATTGGCTCGACCAAACCATTTGCTCGGGCGGCTCTTCCATTCATCGCCTCCCCGGTTCAGCGTCAGGAACAGGAGGACCGAGCCGAGTGTCAGCCCGCGTTCGAGAATACTGCCGACGGACTTCACTTTGCACACCTCGAGACCTGCACGGTTCAGCATGGCGAGGAGTTCTGACGGTCTATAGCGCCGGCAGTGCCCTACGAAGTCGTCATCCTTGCTCCAGTAGTAATGATGCAGTGGAACGGTGATGATGAGCCGCCCGCCGGGGGCAAGCACCCGGGCGAGCTCGGCAACCGCCAATTCATCTTCCGGGATGTGTTCCAGTACCTCTGAGCAGACGACGGTCCTGAAGCTGCCGGATCGAAGCCCGAGCCGCTGAATATCAAGCACCGAACAGAGGTACCCCTCGGTCTTCATGATGCGCATCCCTGGAACAGACATGTCCGAGAGGAACATCCTGGGGCCGGCAGGCACCATCGGTGCGATGCCGCTTCCGATGTCGAGGATGGGCTTGCCGCAATCCGGCAGATATTTCTCGATGATCCCCTTCCTCAGCAGGTAATTGAAGAGCAACCGCTTGTACTGGATGTAATTAGGGTTCTCGTAAAAAGCGTCGAAAGCGGTAACCATGTACTCGGATGATTATCGGCGAGAAGGTGATGGGGTGACAAGGTGAGCGGCTTAGGAAATCGGCCGCTCACTTTGTCACCCCGTCACTTTGTCAGGTTTTCACGGCCGGCGGCTTATGGCTTTTACCGTGCCGTCTCTCGTCAAAAAGTAGCCTTCAGGCAAGGTCTCTTCGATTTTTGGGCGAAAACCGCGGACACTCCAGCCCAGGTCGATCAGCCGGTCCAGGATGTGAGCACGGAGGCGAGGCCTGTCCTCGGATTCCAGGTAGCACTTCAAAACCGGCTCCCGAGCCTCATCCTCCGGTCGCTTGAAGAAATAATCGAGCGCGGCCAGGCAGACATCATCGTCCTCGTGCGTGAGGTAGTTCTCAATGGTCTGCTGCAGCGACGGCGTATGGAGCGCTTCCATGAGCCGGACCAACTGAGCGGTCGGGTCGGGGTTGGCCGGGGGGTTTTCCCAGTGGTATCTCAAAAGCTCTTCCCCGACCTGCGCTATTTGATTCGTCGACAGGATCGATTGCAGCGCCCGAAAGGGCCAGTACACCTGCCTGTCGCGCTTCAAGAACCGGACAATCGGCGGGACGGCCGTCTCACCGAGCCCTACGATCCATGCCAGGACTTCTTCTTTTTCTTCTTCATCCTGCCGGGACGGCGAAGCACTGATCGTGAACCTGTCTAGAAGAGCAAAGATGGCGGGCTCGGTTCCCATCTCCAGGAGTTTTCGGGCGGCGTTGATCCGGGTAGACGGGTCTCCGTGAGGTTCTTTGACTTTCTTGCGCAGTCTCTCGATCTGCTTCTCCGGCGTGGGGCGAAAGAATGAAATGAGGTCCATGAGATTCCAAAAGCAGAGTCAGAAGCCAGAAGTCAGAAGTCAGAATGAAAAGCAGCCTCTCACTGCTGTTCGCGTTTCCATTCTGACTTGTGACTCCTGACTCCTGACTTCTGCTTTTGTAGTATACATCGGTTGTCGGCCAAGGGTGGGGCAAAATGGCCAACCTTGGGTTATCCTGAATCCATGAAAGCCATTGTCATATCTCAACATGGACCTCCCGATGTGCTCCACGTGGAAGATGTCGAGGAGCCGGGTCTCGGCCCCACTCGAGTGAAGGTCGCGGTGAAGGCGACCGCTTTGAACCGGGCGGACCTTCTCCAGAGGATCGGACGGTACCCACCGCCGAGAGGAGTCGATCCCCGCATTCCTGGACTCGAGTTTGCCGGTGTCGTCGAGGAGACCGGACCGGAGGTCTCCGACGTCAAGCCAGGCGACAGGGTCATGGGACTGCTCGGAGGAGGAGGATACGCGGCCAAAGTCACGACGGAAGAGCGACTGCTCCTTCCAATCCCTGAGTCCCTGAGCTTTGAAGAAGCAGCGGGGGTTCCGGAGGTTTTCGCCACGGCCTACGACGCCCTTTTGCTCCAGTTGAATCTCAGGATGGGAGAACGCCTCTTGATTCATGCCGTCGCAAGCGGAGTCGGCCTGGCAGCCCTTCAACTCGCCAAGACCGCCGCCTGCACGGTGTTGGGAACGGCCGGGTCGGACGAGAAGCTGGAGCGGGCGAGGGAGTTTGGACTGGACGTCGGCATCAACTACCGCCAGGCCGACTTTGCAGAAACAGTGTCGCATGAAACCGGGGACCGGGGCGTGGACGCGATTCTGGACCTGGTCGGGGCCAAGTACTGGGAGAAGAACCTGTCGGCGCTGGCACGACGAGGCCGCCTGATCCTCGTCGGTTTGGTCAGCGGAGCAAAGGCTGAGACGAATCTCTCCCTAATCCTCAACAAGAGGCTGACCATTATCGGAACAGTCCTGCGGGCGCGATCGCTGGAAGAGAAAATTTCGCTCACCCAGTCATTGCGGCGGCACGTGATTCCGCTTTTCGAGGCTGGCCGCTTGCGCCCGGTCATTGATCGGGTCTTTGAGCTTGAGCAGGCCGCCGAGGCGCATGCCTACATGGAATCAAACGCGAACATGGGGAAGATTGTGCTGAGGGTATAGCCCTGGGAGCGCAGGCATCCTGCCTGCTTGTGCCACCTGCAAGATCGGTTGTGGGAACGGCACAAGCAGGCAGGATGCCTGCGCTCCCAGGCGGGTCTCGTCCCCGCCTACCGCCGTCTTAACCCCACCACATTCTCGATGTGGTACGTCTGCGGGAACATATCGACCGGCTGAATCCCCTCGACCTCGTAGTCCTTGACGAGCACTTCCAGATCGCGCGCCTGGGTTGCGGGATTACAGCTCACGTACACGATTCGCCCGGGCTTGAGGGTGAGCAGGCTCTCGAGCATGTCCGGATGCATGCCCGCTCGTGGCGGGTCAATAGTTACGACGTCAGGCGCGAACGACGCCTCCTCAGTCATCTGTCTCATGTACCCGGCCGCATCCGATTCGAGGAACTCGCAGTTCTCGACTGAGTTGGCTGCAGCGTTGAGGCGGGCCAACTCAACCGACCTTGCCTGGTTTTCAACGCCTACCGCCCGCTTGACGCTTCCGGCCAAAAATAGAGTTATGCCTCCGATCCCGCAGTAAAGATCGAGAAGCGTTTCATTCCCGGACAGACGTGCAAAATCCCGAACCACCCCGTAAAGCCGCTCGGCCTGGAGCGTGTTCGGCTGGAAGAATGTCGAGGGTTCAAGCGTATAAGAGATCGGCCCGATCTTCTCGACGAGATTCCCCGGTCCGACGTAGACCTCTTCTTTGCCGGTCGCCACCGGCGAGCGCCCTGGGTTGACGCTGTTGACGACCGTCCTCACAGCCGGAAACCTGGAAGTCAACTCCCTTGTCAGGATCTCCACCCGTTCGGGCCGACGATCAGAAGTCACGAGATTTGCCAGAATCTCCCCGGTATGCTCCGAAACCCGAATTACAAGGTTTTTCAAATAGCCTTCGTGGGCGATGGTGTCGTACGGCGCCCAGCTGTTGTCCTGCGCCACTTGCCGCACCTGATTCACGATCTCAGCGATCACAGGCGGCGCCAGATGGCAAATGTCGAGGTCAAGCACCTTGTCGAAACGTTGCGGGACGTGAAGGCCGAGAGCAAAGTCCTTTTGGACCGGCGTGGAATCGGCGATTTCCTTTTGGGTCAGCCATCTTCTCGCGCCGAACGTGAACTCCATTTTGTTGCGATAGTGGTAGAGCCTGGGCGAGCCGAGAGCCGGGTTCACCTCAACGTTCGACACGCCGCCTATGCGGCTGAGCAAGTCGCGCACCTGCTCTCTCTTGAACTCCAGTTGAAGCTGGTAGTCGGCGTTCTGCCAGCTGCACCCGCCACAGATCTGGAAGTATCGGCAGACGGGTACAACCCGGCGAGGCGAAGGCGTAAGCACTTCTTCGACCACTGCCTCCGCGTACCGTCTCTTTGCCCTTCTGACCCGCGCCAGTACCTTGTCGCCAGGCACACCGCCTCGGACGAACACCACCATTTCGTCCACGCGAGCCACGCCCACGCCCTCAAACCCGGCTGACGCTACCTCGACTTCGACCGTTTGCCCCTTAACCAGCTTCACATCCCACCTTCGACCAGTACCAATAATTTACAGAGCCGCGCACGGAGCTGGCCCGCGAAAGAAATGATCATACCAAACTCGCCCAGTTGTCAGCCTTTTGGCGGCTGTTCTACACTTGTGCCGTCTTCGGCTTTTAATAAGAGAGGGGCCCATGAGATTACTTCTTACTATCGCCGGCCTGTTCGCGTTCTCCTCGCTTGGCCAGGCTCAAAACCTCGATATTTACTTTATTGACGTCGAGGGAGGAGGAGCGACATTGATCGTAACGCCTGAGCGCGAGGCAATTCTGGTTGATAGCGGCTGGAGGCGGGATGACGGTCGAGACGCCAAGCGCATTGTCAGCGTTCTGAAGGAGCAAGCGGGTCTCAATCAAATCGATTTTCTCATCACAACGCATTTTCACCAGGATCACTACGGTTCGGTCCTGCGGCTGGCTGAGATGGTTCCGATCAAAGCCTTCTTCGACCGCGGTCCGATCACAGATCTTGCCGAAGACCCCCAGTTCCAAGTGCTTTATACCGAGTACATGATGGCCAACAAAGGGGATCGTCAGACACTGAGGCCAGGCGATGAAATCCCGATAAACAAGGGCAAGTTGCCGCTGAAAATCACTTGCCTGGCCGCACGGGGGTCCGTGATTCAGTCGCAAGGAACACCGAATCCCGAATGCGCCCAGCTGAAACCCAACAAAAAGATATTGCCGGATGAAAACGCAGCCAGCGTGGCGCTCCTTACTCAGCTGGGCAACTTCGAATTCTTCCATGGCGGAGACCTGACCTGGAACATTGAAGGAGGGCTGGTTTGCCCGAACAACCGGGTCGGTCGTGTCGACGCTTATCTCGTCGATCATCACGGTTTCAAGATCAGCAATAACCCGGTCTTGCTTCACGCCTTGGCGCCTGAGGTCACGATCATGGAGAACGGCGACGAGAAGGGCTGCGACCCGGAAGTAGTTGCCCTGCTTCGCTCTTTGCCCGGCGTGAAAGCCTCGTACCAGTTACACAAAGACCTGAAGAACAAGCCCCAGGACAATCAACCGGACGAGTTCATCGCCAATCTGACGCCGGAAGCCGGCTGTCAAGGCCATTGGATCAGACTCCGGGTGGCCCCGTCCGCTTCAACTTTCGAAGTAACCAACAGCCGGACCGGTAATACCCAGTCTTATCCGATACAATGAATCGGGAGGCCCTATGAGATTCACGAGAGCAAACAGGCGAGATTTCTTAAAGATTTCCGGTGCAGCATTCGCGACGGTCGGTTTCGCGAGCGCCCAAGATGCGGGCGAACAAGCGAGTGGCAAGAAGACAATAACCAAAGGCGTCCTGATCAGTATGCTGCCTCCTGAGCTTTCCTATGAAGAACGGTTCAGGCTCGCCCAGCGAGTCGGCTTTCAGGGAGTGGAGGCGCAGACCGTTACCGATCCGAGCGTCGTAGCCGAGATCAAAGAAGCTTCGGCTAAGACCGGAATGAAGATCCATTCGGTCATGAACATGGACCATTGGAAATTCCCGCTGTCCAGTGCCGATACCTCCGTCGTCGAAAAAAGCATGAAGGGCATGGAGACCTCCCTGCGCAATGCCAAGGAATGGGGCGCAAGCACCGTCCTCCTTGTGCCGGCGGTCGTAAACCCCGAAACCAGCTACAAGGACGCGTATACCCGTTCCCAGGAACGCGTGCGTGAGTTGATCCCGCTGGCGAAAGAACAGGGCGTTGTCATCGCCATCGAAGAGGTCTGGAACAAGTTCCTGCTCAGTCCTCTCGAGTTCGCCCGGTACGTCGATGAGTTCGACAGTCCCTGGGTCAAGGCCTATTTCGACGTCGGGAATGTCGTCCTCTTCGGGTATCCCCAAGACTGGATCAGGACGCTGGGAGATCGAATCGTCAAGGTTCATCTCAAAGACTTCAATTTCGACACGAAGAAGTTCGTGCCCCTGCGGGAAGGCACGATCAACTGGCCTGAGGTTCGTCGCGCTTTGGATGAGGCGCATTTCAACGGCTTTGCCACCGTTGAGCTCGACAAGGGCGACGAAACCTACCTGAAAGACGTCAGCGGACGCGTGGATCAAATCCTGGCGGGTGCGTAGGGCATTCACCACGATCCAAACAGAGCCGTAAGCGCAGCGTAGTTCAGCGGAGCGACCCGGCCCGTTCGATTAGCTACCATTCGACAGTTCAGCGGGTGTTAATCGAACGGGCCGGGTCGCTCCGCTGAACTACGTTGCGCTCACGGCTCTGTTTGGATTCTTTCCGCCCCCCTCCCCCTTGCCCTCCCAGGCAAATTCCCTCAAGACTGTACAAAAATCGAAACTTTTGAGGACCTCGAACGTCAAATAGAGTGTCGGGGGGTTAGCAATTGCCCCAAAGACCGTAGTCTGTAAGCGAAAGAGAAGTTTTTTTGCCAATGAGAGCATCTTTCATCGAAAGTGAGGGCCTGTATCCGCAAACCAAGCGGCCGGATCCAGCCCTTAGAAACCTGGCCATCGGGATCCTGCTTCAGGCTTTCCGAGACATCGTGGCGCCGAAGAAAGCCAGCAACAAGGAATGGGAGCTCTGGCAGCAGGATGCCCTTGAGTGGTTCGCGTCAGACGAATACTATCCTGGCAGTTTCAGCTGGGTCTGCGAAGTCCTGCAGGCAAAACCGAAGGACTTCCGGACATGGCTCGAGAACTACCGGGACAGTGACCCGGAGAGCAAGCGGGAAATGGCCCGAAAGCTCGTCCGGTTCCAGATCAGGCACTAACCCGACTTACGCGCGACTGACGATTGATGATTGACGATGGACGGCTGATCGTCGATCATTGGTAGTGATGATTGATGCTGCTTGCAGGTTGGCTCGTAGTCTAGCCCGCCAATCATCCGCCAACAATCAACAATCGTCAGTCGATACTCTGTGCTGTTCAAGTTCGTCGTTTTCGCAATCTTCATAATCTACCTGCTCCTCGTGGTCGTAGTCTTGCTGCGCCATCTGAAGCCCGGGCGGTGGTCTGTCACTCGAGTGGTAGCCCCGCCCGAACGCAAGCCCGCCGCGGAAAAAGAAGTCCTCATCGAGGTCGTTGACGTTGACAAGTCTTTTGACCATCCGGTCCTGATCGGCCTTAATCTCAAGATCTACAAGGGCGAGACACTGGGAGTCCTGGGAAGAAGCGGTACCGGCAAGAGCGTCCTGTTGAAGCTGCTGGTTGGGCTACTGAAGCCTGATCGCGGTCACATCTACTTTGAAGGCCGGGATATCACCGTAATGGGCGAGGCCGAGCTTCTCGAGGTCCGGAAGTCCGTTTCCTACGTTTTTCAAGGCGGAGCGATGTTCGACTTCCTGGATGTGGGCGAGAACATCGCGTATCCGCTCCGGGAAATGGGTTGGACCGACGAGGAAAAAATAAAGCAGCGGGTCGAGTATCTCCTGGATGCGGTCGAGCTGGAGGGATGGGCAGACGCTCAATTCACCGAGCTGAGTGTCGGCGCCAAGAAGCAGGTCGCAATTGCCCGAGCGATTGCGAATAACCCGGAAGCCATCCTTTACGACGAACCAACCACCGGCGTGGATCCCATCATCGGGAAATCATTGAGCCGGTTGATTCGAAAGTTGAATCAGCGTGAGCATTTGACCTCAATTGTCGTCACGCATGATCTGCGCTGTATTGACATCGTGGCAGACCGGATAATCATGCTCAAAGACGGCGTCATTCGTTTCGAGGGAACCAAGGAGGAGTTCCACGCCTCTGAGGATCCCTTCATTCAGGCTTTCATTGCGGGCAAGCGGTACGAGGAGGAAGACGCCGAAGCAACGCGTCTAGCCGGGTAGGTGGCGTTTTTCAAGCTCGCTCATTACTTCGTCCAGACTGATCCCGCGTTCCTCCAGAAACACGAGGAGATGGTAAAGGAGATCGGCAGTTTCTTCGACCGATCTCGGTTTGTCTTCCCCGGCCGAAACGACCACCTCAACCGCTTCTTCTCCGACCTTCTTCGCGATCCGGGTGAGCCCTCCCTGGAACAGCTTGGTCGTGTACGAGTCCTCCGGCATCTGTTTCCTGCGCTGCTTGATCAGATCGGCTAGATAACCGAGAAACTCAAGTCCCGAGAAAAAGTTGTCTGGAAAAAAGCAGGACTTTGTGCCGAGGTGACAAGCGGGACCTCGTGGCTCCACGAGCAACAGGATCGAATCCGTATCACAGTCGGTATGTATCGATTTCACCTCGAGGTAGTTGCCCGAGGTTTCTCCCTTGCACCAGAGCTTCTGGCGGCTCCGGCTCCAGAAGGTTGCGAGTTTCGTCTCCAGAGTCTTTTCCAGCGCTTCGCGATTCATGAAGGCGAGCATCAGAAGTCGGCCGTTGCGCCGGTCCTGCACGATCGCCGGCACCAGGCCGCCCAGTTTTGACCAGTCGATTTGGTTGGGATCCAAAATATCCTCCTCTGTTAACGCCAAGGGCCAAGTGACAGGGTGACAGGGTGACAAGGTGACAGGCAGAAAACCTGACAGGGTGCACGATCGGAGGCCTGAAGGGCCGACCACATAATAGCCCAGGGCGGAGCGTTTTTGCGGAGCCCTGGGTTACGGAAAGGGACACAGCAGAGCCCTGTAAGGGCGAAACAAAAGTTCGGACTTTGTTTCGCCCTTACAGGGCTCTGCTGTGTGGCTTTCCGTAACCCAGGGCTCCGCAAAAACGCTCCGCCCTGGGCTATTATGTGGTCGGCCCTTCAGGCCTCCGATCGTGCACCCTGTCAGGTTTTCTGCCGGTCACTCACCTTGTCACCTTGTCACCCTGTCACCTTGTCACCTTGTCACCCTGTCACCCTGTCACCTTGTCACCTTGTCACCTTGTCACCCTGTCACCTTGTCACCTTGTCACCTTGTCACACCGTGAGCGCGCGCATCGGCACGCCGTTTGCCGCCAAAAATTCCTTCACCTCTGCGATCGAATACTGACCATAGTGAAAAATGCTCGCCGCCAGGACGGCGTCAGCGCCGCCCTCCTGAAACCCAGCCAGCAGGTGCTCGGGCTTCCCTGCCCCGCCGGACGCAATAAGCGGGATGCGAGAAGCGTCTGAAACTCTTCTCAGCAGTTCCAGATCGTAACCCTCGAGTGTCCCGTCCCGGTCCATAGACGTCAGCAGGATCTCGCCCGCGCCGAGGCTTTCGCCTCGCCGAATCCACTCGAGAGCATCGATGCCCGTTGGATATCGACCTCCGCCGACGTACACCTCCCAGCTCGTCCCCTTTCGTCTCGCATCGACAGCCAGAACAATGCATTGCGAGCCGAACGCCAACGCAGCGTCTTTAATCAGCTGAGGGTCCTTCACTGCCGCACTGTTCAGCGAAACCTTATCGGCACCGGCTCTCAGGAGTTCCTGAATCTGCTCGAGGCTGGCGATACCACCACCGACGGTAAAGGGGATAAAAATGCGGTCAGCCACCCGGCGCACCCACTCCAGGACGGTCTTTCGCGCCTCGACAGTCGCGGTGATGTCCAGAAACACCAATTCATCGGCACCTTCCCCATAGTACCGGGCACCGAGTTCAACCGGATCTCCGGCATCCCGCAGGTCAACGAAATGAATGCCTTTCACGACTCGGCCGGCCTTCACGTCCAGACACGGGATTATCCTCTTAGTGAGCACGAGCGAGTTCCTCCAGGGTGATTTGCCCCTCGTAAATGGCCTTCCCTACAATCGCCGCCGCAACTCCCGTACGCCCCAACTCCGCTATATGATTGAGGCTGCACACACCTCCGGCAGCGATGAGAGTTGTGCTGTCTCCGAGCAGCGCGCGAAGCTTCAAATACGTTTGATAATTCGGATGATCGAGGGTTCCGTCTCTCTCGATGTCGGTGCAGATCACTTGCGTCACGCCCCAAGTCGATAGGCGACCGGCCATCTCATTTAGTGACACCCGGCTTTCCTCCAGCCAGCCCTCGCTTTGCAAGCGGCCCCCCCGCACATCCAGGCTGACAATAAAAGGCTGAGATCCCCACCGTTCGATCCACTCACTCACTACGCTCGGCTGTTTCAAGGCAACCGTACCGAGGATCAGATAGCGCGCACCAAACGAGAGAAGCTGCTCCACATCTTCCGTGCGTCGAATGCCGCCTCCAATCTGGACCGGTACCTTGACCGCGTGGATGATTTCTCTGATCGCCTCCCGATTGCGGCCAGAGCCATCCTTTGCCCCCTCGAGATCGACGATATGCAACCGGCTAAAACCTGCAGCTTCGAACTTGAGCGCCTGTCCGACAGGTACTTCGTTATATGTCGTCTGGGCAGCGTAGTCGCCTTTTAACAACCGGACACACTTCCCTCCGATCAAGTCGATTGCCGGAATGATTAACATCAGGCGGTTTCCTCGAGGAAGTTGCGCAGGATTTGCAGACCCAACTCGCCCGATCGTTCGGGGTGGAACTGGACTCCGTGGTAATTTTCCTTTGCAACAACTGAAGAAAAAGACTCGCCGTAGTCCGTCGTTCCCTTGGTCAGATCCTGGCTGACTGGGCCATAGAAGCTGTGCACAAAGTAGAAGCTGCTCTTGTCTGGGATACCGGCGAACAAGGAGTCGGAGCCGTTGCAGCACACCTGATTCCAGCCAATGTGAGGGACTTTCAGCCGAGTACTGTCGAACCGCTTCACGACTCCGGGCAAAATCCCGAGGCAATCCGTCTGCTCCTCGTCCGACCGCTCAAAGAGCAGCTGCAATCCCAGGCAGATACCGAGGAACGGAACCGATAACTGCCTTAGAACGGGAACAAGCCCGAGTTGTTCGAGCGACTCCGTCGCGGGTTTTGCAGATCCGACTCCCGGGAGGATCACTTTGCCGGCCTTTCGGACGACAGAGGGATCGGCGGAAAACGCAAAATCAGCGCCGAGATGGCGCAGGGCGTTCCCGACGTTATAGAGGTTCCCAGCTTTGTAATCGATGACGACGATCATGACTTCATCTTCCTTTTACAGGTGCGCGCGTCGACCCCAACGGGGGCCCCGTTGGGGTCGGAATACTTACAAAATCCCCTTAGTCGATGGCACCTGGCCGGCCATTTTCTCGTCAAACCGCACCGCCGCGCGCAGGGCTCGGGCGAATGCTTTAAACATCGCCTCCACGCGGTGATGCTCATTTTCACCTGGGGTCAGAAATTTGAAATGAACGTTTGCCCGCAGCTCTGAAGCAAGGGAGCGAAAGAAATGTGCGACCAACTCCGTCGGCAGGTCTCCGATCTGGGCTCGTTCCGGGCGGTAGTCGGACACAAACACGAACCGCCCGCCTAAATCCACGGCCGCCGCCACCAGGACTTCATCCATGGGGATAATGGCTGAGCCGTACCGCTCGATTCCGGTTTTGGTTCCCAGCGCCTGGTATAGAGCCTGTCCAACGACTATGCCAACATCCTCAACCAGGTGATGCTCGTCCACATGCAGGTCGCCCGCGCCCTTCACCTCGAGATCGATACCGCTGTGCCTCGAGAACAGCTCGAGCATGTGATCAAGAAACCCGACCCCGGTATCAATCTTCGATTCCCCTTTTCCATCCAGATTGACCGCGACCTTGATCCGTGTCTCCCTGGTTTCTCTCTCCAGCGTGGTTCGGCGCTCGCTCATGTTTGTTTCCTCCGACCAGTTTTCGTAGTTCTTCGAGAAATAGAGTATTTTCAGCCGGTGTCCCAACGCTGACCCGGATGCAGTCAGCTAATCCCGGCACCGAGCTTCGATCACGAACGACGATTCCCTTTTCAAAAAGGCGGTTGACCACCGAGGACGCGTCCCGGCAGCGGAACAGGATAAAATTTGCGTCCGAAGGAAACACCTCGACGACCCCGTGGATCTTGCCCAGCTCGGAGCTGATTCGCTTGCGCTCCAATTTGAGTGACCGGATGTTCTCTTCCCGCGATTCCTTGTCAGCGAGCGCGAGACAGCCGAGATGCATTGTTAAGGCACTCAGGTTGTACGGCGTTTTGACCTTCAAGAAGAGCTTGATTATCTCCGGCGAAGCGAGGGCATATCCCAGGCGGACGGCGGCGCGCCCGAATCCCTTGGAAAAAGTCCTGAGGATCACCAGGTTCGGGTAACGCGGGAGGTCGGGCAGGACAGACCCTCCATCTGCGAAGTCTATATAAGCTTCGTCCACCACGACGAGGCGGGGCCATTCGCGGCAGACCGTCCTCACCTGTTCCCGATCCAGCAGATTCCCGGTCGGGTTGTTTGGCGAACAGAGAAACAGGAC
>Ga0105091_10000955_pt1 | contig 12499 bp, 11 predicted proteins | sample PPLLak1March2015_FD_87022 | JGI IMG/M metagenome (GOLD analysis project Ga0105091, IMG submission 87022) | Freshwater sediment microbial communities from Prairie Pothole Lake near Jamestown, North Dakota, USA - PPLs Lake P7 Core (1) Depth... | ecosystem: Environmental > Aquatic > Freshwater >... | reverse complement strand
TGTGCTACAGCACCATGAACAGCGCCACTTTCGAGAGCTTGTACTCCGCCTTCTCACGCATGCACGTGCAAAAAACCTGGGACGCCATGCTCAACGCGCCGCTCGAACTGGACGACGTGATGCTCGCCGAACTGGCCTGGGCGACCAGCAAGAGCGTACTCTCCGGCGTGGCGATCCTGGCCATCATCCTGGCGCTCGGCCTGTCGCACTCCTGGCTGCTGCTGTGGACGCTGCCGCTGCTGGTACTGATCGGCTTCTGCTTCACCGGCATGGCGCTGGTGATGAACGCGCTTTCGCCCAATTATGACTTTTTCATGTACTACTTCACCCTGGTCATCACCCCCATGGTGCTGTTGTGCGGCGTGTTCTACCCGGTCGAGCAGTTGCCGGCGTTTCTGCAAAGCGCCGCGAACTGGCTGCCGCTGACCCATGCCATCGAACTGGGGCGGCCGCTGGTGCAAGGCGAGTGGCCGCAGCAAATTCTTGCCCATGTCGGCGTATTGCTGGCATACGGCAGCGCGGGATTTTATGTGGCGTTGGTAATAGTGCGGCGCAGGCTGTTAAAATAGCGCGCTGAATTTATTGGGCAAATAATCATGATTCTGGTCACAGGCGGCGCAGGTTTCATCGGCTCGAACTTCATTCTCGACTGGATTGCCAGCGAGCAGTCCCCGGTCGTCAATCTCGACAAGCTGACCTACGCCGGCAACCTGGAAAACCTGGCCGCCTTGCAGGGCGACGCCCGGCATGTTTTCGTGCAGGGCGACATCTGCGACGGCGAGCTGGTCGGCCGCCTGCTGCGCGAACACAAGCCCCGCGCGATCGTGCACTTCGCCGCCGAGAGTCATGTCGACCGTTCCATTCACGGCCCGGCGGACTTCATCGAAACCAACATCAACGGCACCTTCCGCCTGCTTGAAGAAGCGCGCGCCTACTGGCAGGCGCTGCCGCAAGCGGAAAAGGCCGGATTCCGCTTCCTGCATGTCTCCACCGACGAAGTGTATGGCTCGCTCGGGCCGGACGATGCGCCGTTCAGCGAAACCACCGCCTATGCGCCCAACAGCCCCTATTCGGCATCCAAAGCCGCCTCCGACCATCTGGTGCGCGCCTACCACCACACCTATGGCCTGCCGGTGCTGACCACCAATTGCTCCAACAATTACGGCGCCTACCAGTTCCCCGAGAAACTCATCCCGCTGATCATCCTCAACGCCTTGAACGGCAAGCCCCTGCCGATCTATGGCGACGGGTTGAACGTGCGCGACTGGCTCTATGTCGGCGACCACTGCACGGCGATTCGCGAAGTGCTGAAACAGGGCCGTTTGGGCGAAACCTACAACATCGGCGGCTGGAACGAGAAAACCAACCTCGATGTGGTGCATACCGTGTGTGCCATTCTGGACGAGTTGCAGCCCGCAGCCAACGGCCAGCCTTATGCTTCACTTATCACCTATGTAAAAGATCGTCCCGGCCACGACCGCCGCTATGCCATCGACGCGCGCAAGATCGAACGCGAACTGGGCTGGAAGCCGGCTGAGACCTTTGAAACCGGCATGCGCAAAACGGTGCGCTGGTATCTGGAAAGCAATGCCTGGATTCAGAATGTGACCAGCGGTGAATATCGCAACTGGATTGCGAAGCAGTACGTGATGGGGAATGAGTAATGGGTGATGGGGTGAGGCCGCATTACAATTTGGTTGCCTGGAAGGAATCAATGGCGCTGGTTAAGGCAGTTTATCTGGCTAGCCAAAATTTCCCCAAAGAAGAAATTTATGGACTGACGTCACAAATGCGTCGTGCCGCAGTATCCATTCCAAGTAACTTGGCCGAAGGTGCCGCACGCTTCGGAGAAAGGGAGTTTGCTCATTTCCTGAGTATCGCACGTGGCTCGTTAAGCGAACTGGAAACCCAATTGCTTATTGCGGTTGAGCTAGGATATTTGCTTCAGCCAGCGCCCGTTTTTCCGTTACTCGACAGGGTTTCCAAACTAATCACCGGATTACACAAGAAAGTCAGCCCCCAACCATGACCTCATCTCCCATTACTCATCCCCCATTGCTCATCCCCCATTCCCGCTCTAAAGGCATCATCCTCGCCGGCGGCTCCGGCACACGCCTGCACCCGGTTACCCTCGCGGTTTCCAAGCAGCTGCTGCCGGTGTACGACAAGCCGATGATCTACTATCCCCTGTCCACGCTGATGCTGGCGGGGATACGCGACATCCTGATCATTTCCACGCCGCAGGACACGCCGCGTTTCGAGCAGTTGCTGGGTGACGGCACGCGCTGGGGGCTGAACATCTCCTACGCGGTGCAGCCCGAGCCGGAGGGCATTGCCCAGGCCTTCATCATCGGCGCGGAATTCATCGGCAGCGATCCCTGCGCGCTGGTGCTGGGCGACAATATCTTTTACGGTCACGAACTGTCGCAGGATTTGCAGGCGGCGGCAAAAAAAACGCAAGGCGCCAGCGTCTTCGCCTACCCGGTACACGACCCCGAGCGCTACGGCGTGGTGGAGTTCGATGCGCAGCGCAACGTCATCAGCATCGAGGAAAAACCGGCACAGCCGAAATCGCGTTATGCGCTCACCGGCCTGTATTTCTACGACAACCAGGTGGTCGACATCGCGCGCAACATGAAACCCTCGCCGCGTGGCGAGCTGGAAATAACCGATGTCAACAAGGCCTATCTGGCCAACGGCAAGCTCGACGTGGTGGTGATGAGCCGCGGCATGGCCTGGCTCGACACCGGCACGCACGAATCCCTGCTGGAAGCCTCGATGTTCATCGAAACCATCGAGAAGCGCCAAGGCCTGAAAATCGCCTGCCCGGAGGAAATCGCCTACCGCATGAACTACATTTCGGCGCAGCAACTCGAAGCATTGGCCGCGCCATTGGCCAAGAACGGCTACGGGCAATATCTGCTGAACGTTTTGCGCGAAGAGGTGTATTGATGAAAGTCGTTGCAACAGCCATCCCCGACGTCCTGATTCTCGAACCGAAAGTTTTTGGCGACGAGCGCGGCTTCTTCTTCGAAAGCTTCAATGCGCGGAAATTCGCCGAACTGACCGGGGTGAAGACAGAATTCGTCCAGGACAACCATTCCCGCTCGGCAAGAAACGTGCTGCGCGGCCTGCATTACCAGATCAAACAGCCGCAGGGCAAGCTGGTTCGGGTAGTGGCGGGCGAAGTGTTCGACGTGGCGGTCGATGTGCGCAAGCGCTCCCCCACTTTCGGCCAGTGGGCCGGTTTTACGCTGTCGGCGGAAAACAAGCGCATGGCCTGGATTCCGCCGGGATTCGCGCATGGTTTCGTGGTGCTGTCCGACTACGCCGAGTTTCTCTACAAGACGACCGACTACTGGTCGCCGGAACACGAGCGCTGCATCGTCTGGAACGACCCCACCCTTGCCATCGACTGGCCGATGCGGGAAGCGCCGCAGCTTTCCGCCAAGGATCAGGAAGGCCGTTTGCTGGTTGACGCCGAGGTTTTTGCATGAACATGAAGTTGTTGGCGTTTGTCATGGCAATGTTCGCGCTTTCGGCCCCGGTGAAGGCGGATATATACCGCTACACCGATGCAAGAGGGATAGTCCACTTCAGCAATGTTCCCGACAACCGGCAATATAGACTTGTTGTTGCCACGCAAGGCGCTGAAAACCGGGCCTCTCAGGCCGCCCCAAGTATGCCGGCCCAGATTAGCCGTGCCGGCAAGGATCGCTACGCCCCACTTGTGGAAAATGCCGCCCGCGCCCATCAAGTCGATGCGGCGTTGCTGCATGCGGTGATCACCGCAGAGTCCGGCTATAATCCGGCCGTTGTTTCGCGCAAAGGCGCGGTCGGCCTGATGCAGCTCATGCCGGAAACCGCGCGGCGCTACGGCGTGGAGAACAGTTTCGACCCGGTACAGAATATCAACGGCGGCACGAAATACCTCAGCGACCTGCTACAAATGTTCAACAACAACATCGAACTGGCCGTGGCCGCCTACAACGCCGGGGAAAACGCCGTCATCCGCCACGGCTACAGCATCCCGCCGTACCGCGAAACGCTGGCCTACGTCCCCAAAGTGCTGAAACTGCAAAAAAAATACCGTTCCATACTGTAGGGCGCCCATCATGAAAATTCTTCTTACCGGCAAGAACGGTCAGGTTGGCTGGGAATTGCAGCGTACCCTGGCGCCACTGGGCGAAGTCGTCGCGGTGGACCGGCAGGCGCTCGACCTGACCCGCCCCGACGCCATCCGGGCGCTGATCCGTGAAGTCAAGCCTGACCTGATCGTCAACCCCGCCGCCTACACCGCTGTGGACAAGGCAGAGAGCGAGCCGGAAATCGCCATGGCGGTCAACGGCATCGCCCCCGGCATCATGGCGGAAGAGGCGAAAAAGCTCGGTGCGGCAATGATCCACTATTCCACCGATTACGTGTTCGACGGCAGCAAGGCCAGCCCCTACACGGAAGAAGACACCCCTTGCCCCATCAACGTCTATGGCCGCACCAAACTGGCTGGCGAGCAGGCGATCCAGGCAGCGGACATTCCCCACCTGATCCTGCGCACCAGCTGGGTATATGGCGCCAGGGGGAAAAACTTTCTCCTCACCATCCTGCGCCTGGCCGGGGAGCGCGATGAACTGAAAATCGTCGACGACCAGATCGGCGCGCCGACCTCCAGCCGCATGATCGCCGAAACCACGGGCCAGATTCTGGCGCAATGCTTTTCACCCATTCCCCATTCCCCATTGCTCATCACCCAATACAGTGGCCTCTACCACCTGACCGCCACCGGCCAGACTTCCTGGCATGGCTTTACCGCCGCGATACTGGAAAACCGCGCCCGCCTCACGGGCGCCGCCAGCCCGCGTCTGAGCCCGATCCCGACCAGTGCTTATCCCCTGCCTGCGTCGCGCCCGCAATATTCGGTCATGTCGAACGGCAAGCTGCAGCGCGCCTTCGGCGTGGCAATCCCGGACTGGCATAACGGGCTGGATCTGTGCATGGAAGAAATTTAACGGGGGCTCCTTTGCGCGAAAAACAAGGAGCGGCAAACCACCTGTGGATCGGACTATGTTCCGCTACAGGAATGAACACTGGTTGCAGGGCTCCGTTTCCTGCCGCGTGATTAATTTCTCGCGCAGGGAACGGTAATGCGGTGAATTGTAAATTTCAAGCACATGCTGGCTTGATACATCACCAATCGGATATGCAGCCTGGCCATCCATGCAGCAGTGCGCCACCACGCCTGTGGCGGTAATGGATAGATCGAACCAGCGAACGCATGCGACGGGAGGCGCTTCTAACTGCATCCCGATATCAACCTGCCCTATCCAGCCGCCGCGTGCAAAAATCGAGGTTTCAAATTGTGGATAGCGTTCTGCCACCCACTTACAAAATTCCGAATCCGCCGGGCCAGCGTCGCCAACTCTCGACAGCACCACGCGAAAAGGAATATCCCCCCTGGCTTTACCGGCATGCAGCATGTCCAGGCGCTCAATGGTTCTGCGGTACGGCAATTTCATGGTTTTTTCGTATTCTTCAGGGCGGTGGTCATTGAAAGATATCCACAGATACCCGAGGTTCCTGACCGACTTCAGGCGATTCAGCTTGTCCTGAGTCAGCGGAGAAGCATTGGTGGTGAGCGCTATTGTCGCATTGGGCAGCTTCGCATTGATCGTGGACAGCACGTCGAACAAGCGATTGTCCAGAAAAGGCTCGTTGACCTTGAAAGGTGAAAGCTGGAAAGGTAGCGTCTGGGGAATATCCATCAGATCGTTGATGACTTTTTCAATCAACCCGTCAGGCATTTTTTCGTTTTTGCGTTCGAGTCCCGGATAGGGACAAAAGGAGCATGCGGCGTTACATTTTGCGAATGTCTCAAGATGAACATGCGCGGGCCAATCCATATAAGGCGATTGCTTCATGCGCAGCACCTTTTCCTGGTAGCGCTGCAGGTGTAAAGGCAGGAGCACGGAAGAAGGTTGATTCAAAACAGGAGAAGAAACTTGTGCGGGCCCATTGTTCCCCAATGCCCCCGGATCTTGCAAGCTGCCACAACATTGCTTGAATTTTTTGCCACTGCCACATGGGCAAGGGTCGTTCCTAGCGGTTTTCATCATCTGGTTCACAAATCAAGATTCAAGATTAGAGTTCAAACAATTTCACCTGTGAGCCTGGAGAAAACGAAGTTCCTGTTTTATTCACCGGGCCGGCGGACAAAGATCGGGCAGCCCCGCTCCTGCTATCGATAAGGGTGAGAATCGCTGAAGAAATCGACCAGTTTACCCTGATGCTCGATCAGGACGGACTGCGGCGCGATGCCTTCGCGCCGCATCTCCGCGACGATGTCCTTCGCGCGCCATTGCGTCGGAATGATCACGATGTCGGCCGGGCTGGTGCGCAGGATGTCGCGAAACTGGATCAATTGCCCGCTGCCGGGAACGAAAGTTCCGGCCTTGTCCGGGTCGGAGTCCACTACCAGCGGGAAACGTTCGCGGTCGGCCCCGAAGTGATGGATGAAGGCCGCGCCCTTGCCGGTGCCGCCCCAGATGGCCACACGCTTCCTGCCGGCACTGATTTCAGCGAGTTGCTTGCCGATTTCCTGCCTGGAAAGCTGTGCCGCGAGATAAAACGCCTCGGCATCCCTGGCGCAGGTGCCATGCATACCGTGGGGCGGGAACTCCGCCAGCGCGTACACCACTTCCTGGTCGTACCCCGTGGCCAGGGTGCGTAAATTGCAGCCGCCGGATTCCAGCATGCGGCGGAAGGAATTTTGCGTGAAATGCGAATGGTGCTCGTAATAAAAATCCGCCAGCCGCCCGGTGGAAAAGACGCGGTCGATGCAGGGCGTTTCAGCGAAAAACAGCGTGGAAACCCCGTTGAGCTGGCAATGCAGGGCGATTTCCTGGAGGAAGGCGAGCGGGTTCTTGAAGTGTTCCAGCACGTGGCGCATCACGACCAGGTCCGGCCGCAATGCAGCCAGGTTCGTTGCCGGGATGAAGAGTTCGCTGCGCGCCTCAATCAGGCCATCGCCATGGTCAATTGCGGCGTTGGGATCAAAGCCGAGATAGCGCCCTTTCCTGAGGGCGGCCAGGCCGCGCAGGAAATGGCCTTCGCCGCAGCCGATTTCGACCACGGTGGGATTTTCCGGCAAGGCCGCGAGTACCAGGTCGCGCGTCGTGGCGAGATGGTCGTTCCAGATGCCGCCGCGGTTGAACATGAGATTCGGCTTGTCGCCGTAGGGCACGTCGGCATAGTCGAAAGCCTGGTTGAAAACATGGCCGCATGCCACGCAGCGCATGAAGTCGAGGCGCAGGCGGGGCATGGATTCCGCCTCCGCCTGGCTGGCGGGCCAGGCGATGGTCGCCAGGGGCTGCTTGCCGCCGTCGAAGAAGGGCACGACGACCTGGTGGGCGCAGGCGGGGCAGGGGGTGTTGATTGTTTGCATAAACCGGTTTCTTGTCGAGTTGAAATCTATTTCAGGACGCGCTGGAAATAGGCGATGGTTTCCTTGAGGCCGTCTTCCAGGACAACTTTTGGGTCCCAGCCCAGTTTTTCACGGGCGAGGCGAATGTCCGGCTGGCGCTGCACGGGGTCGTCGGAGGGCAGGGGCTTGAGAATGATTTTCGATTTCGATCCGGTGAGGCGCAGGACCGTATCGGCCAGTTCCAGAATGGAAAACTCGTTCGGATTGCCCAGGTTGACCGGCCCGGTTTCATGGTCCTGGTTCATCATCAGGATCAGCCCGTCGACCAGGTCGTCGATATAGCAGAACGAGCGCGTTTGCGAGCCGTCGCCGTAAACGGTGAGATCCTCGCCGGCCAGTGCCTGGCAGATGAAGTTGGAAACCACCCGGCCATCCCGCGGATGCATCTTGGGCCCATAGGTGTTGAAAATGCGCGTGACCCGGATGTCCACGCCGCATTGCCGGTGGTAATCGAAAAACAGCGTTTCCGCGCAGCGCTTGCCCTCGTCGTAGCAGGCACGGGTGCCGATGGGGTTGACATTGCCCCAGTAGCTTTCGGTTTGGGGATGCTCGATCGGGTCGCCGTATACTTCCGACGTGGAGGCCTGGAGAATGCGCGCCTTGCGCCGTTTCGCCAGGCCCAGCATGTTGATGGCGCCCAGCACCGAAGTCTTGGTGGTGGATACCGGGTCGTTCTGGTAATGGATCGGGCTGGCCGGGCAGGCCAGGTTATAGATGCGGTCCACTTCCACGAACAGCGGAAGCCATACATTGTGGCGGATCATCTCGAAATTGGGATGCCCGAGCAGGTGGCGGATATTATCCTTGTCGCCGGTATAGAAGTTGTCCACGCATATAACGTCTTCGCCCGCGTTTACCAGGCGCTCGCACAAATGCGAGCCTACGAAACCGGCGCCGCCCGTAATCAAAGTTGCTGGTGTCATGTCGTTTCTCTATAAACCCGATGTTTTTTCCGTTGCAAGCGCAACGGCATGGTGGAAGAAATCTTCCATTTCCTTAATGCAAGCGCTGTTTTCATACAGCGCTTGCGAGCGCTGCAGAATCTCGTTCTTGCAATAGTGGTGAAATTCGCTGTCGTGCGCAAGTCGTATCGCCAGGGAGATGTACTCCTCGTTCGAGTGCGCGATCAGGTCGGTGAAACCCATGCTCTGGTAGCAGCCCGAGGTGACGCGACCGCGCATGAACGGGCCTGGCCAGGTCACGATCGGCGCGCCCACCGAGAAGGACTCGTAGCTGGTGTTTCCGCCGCCGAAGAACGGCGGGTCCAGCACCGCGTCGGCAACGGCGAGCATGGCCATGAACGATGCGTTCGGCATCCTGTGCATGAACACCACGCGGTCGGCGACGTCCGGGAACGCTTGGGCGAAGCGTTGCTGCAACAACACATCCCAATGGGTGTTCGATCCGGAAATCAGAACCAGCGTGCCTTCCGGATCGCGCCGCAGCAATTCGCCCAGCACCGCATCGAAATCCGGGTGGAACTTGAACAGCGATTGCGGGCAGACGTAAAGCCGGGTTTCGGCAGGCAGGCCGAGTTCGGCGCGGCCAAGGTTTTTTACCGGCTGGGGGCGGAGATAATAACTCGGCAGGTGTTCGAATTCGACCAGTTTCTCCGAGTAATGCGCCTGGGCATCCTCCGGCTCGACCAGGCGGCTGGAGAGGAAATAGTCGACGTTGGGGATGCCCGTGGTCACCGGGTGTCCCCAGCTGACAGCCTGAACCGGCGCCAGGCGAGAGAAGGCCAGATAATAGGTCAGCGGGTCCATGCCGATGTCGGGGTAAAAAAGCGCGTCGAGTTCCAGCGCCGCGATCTGCTCCCGCGCGGCAAACAGATCCGCCGGAAGGCGTACCGCCAGATCCGCGGCCTGGTCGATGGCTTGCGACATAGGGTCGCGTTTGCCGGGTGTCGAGTGAATCACGACGACTTCAAACCGGCTGCGGTCGAGTTTGTCGATCAAGCCCTGTGTCAGCTTGCCCATCGTATGGTTATAGAAAAAACCGGAGCAGAGGCCAATGCGCAGTTTGCCGGCCAGCGGTTTCTTGCCAACGTGAGGCGCGGTCCAGTCGAGCTGGGGGCAGGCATGGAGATAAAACTGCGCGATTTCCCGTTGCAGTTCGCGATCGTTCAGTCCCTGGTAGGCAAGGTTGAAATTGCAGATACCGACTTCCTTGTAAGGGTCGTTCAGGCGCAGTCCCTGTGCCCGGAATTCTTCCAGTTGCCGGCTGACTTCCTCGCGACGCGACGCGATCCATTCGCGCTTCGACGGAAGAATGAGAGGCATGGCGAGCAATTTCAGAACTTTTGCTCCAGGGTACCCGGGATGGAGGGACAGGATTTTTTCATAGCATGAAACAGCCTCGTCAAACATGCCCATGGTTATCTGAGCGGAAGCCAGACTGAGATGTGCGTTGAGACTATCGGGTTGGAGCGACAAGGCTTTCTGGAAACACTGGGCCGCTTCAGCCCATTTCCCCCGGTCTTTGAAAACACGCCCGAGATTGTAATGCGCTTCGGCATAACCGGGTTTGGCCGCGATCGCATGCTGGAAGCAGGCCCGGGCTTTTTCCCCCTGCCCCTGTTGCCTGAGAATGACCCCGAGATTGTTCTGTGCCTCGGCTAAATCCGGCTGGAGCGCAAGCGTGTTCTGGTAACAGGCCACTGCTTCGTCCAGTTTGTTCGCTGCGGTATATGCCAGGGCCAGATGGAAATGGAATATCACCCGCGAAGGCGCGGACTTGATCGCCCGCCCGATCAGGTCGATGGCCCTCTCGTGGTTGTTCAGGGCATGGGCAATTCCGCCCAGCAAGTCCAGCGTATCAGGCTGGTTTGGCTCGTTCTGGAGAATTTTCCGGCAGGCGGCTTCTGCCTGATCCAGTTGGCCAGCCTGAAAGAGTTGCGCCGCCGCCTGGAAGGCCGCCAGGGTACGGGGCGCCGCCGCCGGGCTGCTGCGCCCGCCAGGCGGGGCAATAGCTACATTTTGAGCATTCCCGCAGCATTGTTTGTACTTCTTGCCGCTGCCGCAGGGACAGGGGTCGTTTCGACCAGGTTTTGCCATTGTCTTCGCTGAAAAGGGTTAAGTGAAGAACGCGATTATATCGTGCAACGCATTGCTGCCACGGAGATTTTCGTGGCGATATGCTGCAACTCAAGTGGCAGCGGCAAGGTTCGAAGCTGCCGGATTTTCCGCGCGGCCATGCCTGCGGGAAAAAGCCTGTCCAGCAATGCTGCCAGCCATCGCCTCCGCTGCCGCATGAATGCAGGAAAGGGGGGGAGAATGGCGGCCGACAGTCAAAACGCAGCGGTCTTTTCCCCTGCGCATGTTTTCATGGTGCCATGAGGGCCAGACGCCAATTGATTCGGTATAGCGTAATTACGGGTCATGCTGGCTTGACCCCATAAGCTTTGGCGCAAAAATCAAGTAATCGCTGATGATACTCAAATAATTCCGGCGTGGCTTTGGCCATTTCCGTGAAAAATTGTGTCAGGTGGTCAATGTCTTCTTCATACTCGTGGTTTACTGCGTTTCTTAACTCGCGGATGAGTTTCCAGCGTTCGCTGGATTCGATTATGCCTAGTTTTTCCATGAAGGCGAGCACCGAACCAAAGCGCTCTGCTTCAACTTCTTCTTCGATGGCAACCGCACGCATGGCTTTGCCGAGGTGTTCCTGAAACTCACTGAATCGGACACGAAATGCTGCAAGTGTTTCATGCTGTTCCAGGCTCAGTGCTTGTCAGTCAGTTATGGAGAGAATTCGCTGAACTCGTTGAGTTGAATAAGTCAAGTATTCGTGCATTCGTCGCAGATGCGCGAGCTGACGCGCAATCAAGCGTAGATGTTCCGTCATAGCTGAACGCCTTGATTTTTGGCCAACTGGTAAATCGGCTTGTCTTTTCCGGGTTCTTTTACGATCAGGTCAACGTGTAAATCCAGGCTGTCTTCAATCGCGATTTTGCAGCGCAATAACGACATGAGCGTGTTTTTCTGTGTGGACTCCACGTATAGATCAACATCTCCCCCGCGACGGGTATCGTCCACGCGTGAGCCAAACAGCCACACCGATGCATCAGCCCCAAAATTTTGCCTGGCGGCCTTGCGGATGGCTTCAATGTGCGCGGCAGTTAATCTCATGGTCCAGTTTCCCCGGTGGGAACACCGTACCCACTTTATATTGAGCTGCGATGAAACGGGTGATTTTTTCGATCAGAATCGCAAAATAGGCTTAGTTGAGAAGCGGTCTTTACGCCGGACTTCCAGGCGGCGTAATGCGCCGCTTGTGCATATCTAACATCTTGATCTATATTGCGGCATGGCAGATTACAAACCGGACATTGAAGCGGTCAACGACCTTGGCGAAACTGTCTCCATGATGGAGCCACTTCTGATCGGTGAAGGCTCAAGGCACCGCGCCGCCCTGAACGACCTCGCGCTGGAACTGGCGCAGAAGAGCGCCGGATTCCGGCGCTCCCTTCCTGAAAGCCTGGTTTCCTCACTCGCCGATCTGGTGCGGGCGATGAACTGCTACTACAGCAACCTGATCGAAGGGCACGACACTCACCCGGTCGATATCGAGCGCGCACTCAAGGGCGATTACAGCAACGAAGCGAGGCAGCGAGATCTTCAGTTGGAAGCCAGGGCGCATATCACGGTCCAGAAATGGATTGACAATGGTGGCCTCTCGGGCCGCGCCGTCGCTACTGCATCCATCCGCGAGATTCACCGGCGTTTTTGCGAAGCGCTGCCGGACGATCTGCTGTGGGTCGAGGACCCGGTGACCAAGGAAAGGATCAAGGTCATTCCCGGCGAGCTACGTCATCGCAATGTCGCGGTTGGCAGACACATTCCCATCAGCGCGCCCGCCGTGCCGCGATTCCTTGAACGCTACGAGGAGCGCTACTCAAGGCTCGGCAAGACCGATACCATCGTCGCCACCGCCGCCGCGCATCACCGCCTCGCATGGATACACCCCTTCCTCGACGGCAATGGCCGCGTGGCGCGCCTGGTGTCGCACGCAACCTTGCTG
>Ga0105091_10000954_pt1 | contig 12502 bp, 9 predicted proteins | sample PPLLak1March2015_FD_87022 | JGI IMG/M metagenome (GOLD analysis project Ga0105091, IMG submission 87022) | Freshwater sediment microbial communities from Prairie Pothole Lake near Jamestown, North Dakota, USA - PPLs Lake P7 Core (1) Depth... | ecosystem: Environmental > Aquatic > Freshwater >... | reverse complement strand
CCTTCTGGACAACGCAGAATAGAGAAAATTGTGCCTACAGAGATGTTTACGTCGATATTTGAAGATCCATCCAATGGGTCAAATGTCAGCAGATATTTACCGCGTGGGTACTGTGCAGGAATTGAATAGATATCATCCATTTCTTCCGAAGCCATCGCAGCCAAGTGACCGCTCCACTCATTGGCCTTGATGAATATTTCATTGGTTATGACGTCCAGCTTCTTCTGAGTTTCGCCCTGAATATTTTCACTACCTGCACTGCCCAATACGCCAATCAGCGCGCCTTTGTTGACACTATGTGCAATCTGTTTGCATGCCATGATAATGTCGCTAAGAAGGCCTGTGAATTCGCCCGTTGCGCCTGGAGCATGCCGTTGTTCTTCAATAATAAATTGCACCAAATTCTTGCTCATCTTGCTCTTTCCTCTATATTTAACTGCATAAACGGCGAATTTTACCCGTTTTTGCGACCTTGCTCCATCCCAGACTGAATTACCAATCCAACATGATGAAATTACAATAATAAAAAGAGGCGGCCCGAGGACCGCCTCTTTGCTTCAAACAATAATACCTGTTACTTGACGATCGCTTTCAGTTCACCCTTGGCGTAGCGATTTGCCATCGCTTCCAGTGAAATCGGCTTGATCTTGCCAGCCTGACCGGCAGAACCGAAGGCTTCGTAGCGAGCCTTGCAGATTGCGCGCATTGCCTTGGTGGTTTCAGCCAGGAATTTACGTGGGTCGAAGTCTTTTGGATTTTCAGCCAAATAACGACGAGTTGCACCGGTAGAAGCCATACGCAAGTCGGTATCGATGTTTACCTTGCGCACGCCATGCTTGATGCCTTCAACGATTTCAGACACGGGCACACCGTAAGTTTGCGGCATCGCGCCACCAAACTTGTTGATCACTTCCAGCCACTCTTGTGGCACGGATGAAGAACCGTGCATAACCAGATGCGTGTTAGGAATACGTGCATGGATTTCCTTGATGCGGCTGATCGCCAGGGTGTCGCCTGTGGGCGGCTTGGTGAACTTGTATGCGCCGTGTGAGGTACCGATTGCAATCGCCAATGCGTCAACCTGAGTAAGCTTCACGAATTCAGCTGCTTCATCAGGGTCGGTCAGCAACTGGTCATGGCTCAATACGCCTTCGGCGCCGTGACCGTCTTCTTTTTCGCCGTGACCTGACTCCAATGAACCCAGGCAACCCAACTCGCCTTCAACTGACACACCTACAGCGTGCGACATTTGTACCACTTTACGTGATACATCAACGTTGTATTCAAATGATGAAGGTGTCTTGCCGTCCGTCATCAAAGAACCGTCCATCATCACACTGGAGAAACCAGAGCGAATGGCATTGATACATACCGCTTCAGATGCGCCGTGATCCTGATGCATAACAACTGGGATATGCGGGTACATTTCCACAGCCGCTTCGATTAAGTGGCGCAAGAATGGCTCGCCAGCATATTTACGCGCGCCAGCGGAACCTTGCATGATGACAGGGCTGTTGCATTCATCAGCCGCTTCCATAATCGCCTTAACCTGTTCCAGGTTGTTAACGTTGAAAGCAGGTAAGCCGTAGCCGTTTTCTGCCGCGTGATCCAGCAATTGACGCAATGATACGAGAGCCATTTTCTTCTCCTAACTAATTTAAATAATTCAAAATATTGTGCGAAAAACATACTTTTTCCGCATTACCATGCATATGCCAAGGTGGGAGTGTACGATTAAATATAATCGTGATTCAACCCTTTAGTTCTTACGGTGATCACCTACACGTACGATTTTCATGGTATTGGTGTGTCCAGCCGTGCCGATCGATTCGCCTATCGTCATCACCACCATATCGCCATCGTCTACCAGCTTTAAACGCAGCAACTCTTCTTCTGCGGCACGCAATACTTCTGATGGAAACTTGGATTCGATGTTGAATGCAATCGGGTGCACACCGCTAAACAGGGTTACTTTGCTCAACGTTGATTCGGTCGGTGTTAGCGCGAAGATAGGCACACCCGCATTCATGCGCGACATCCACAGCGTGGTCGATCCGGACTGGGTCAGCGCCACAATCGCTCTCACCTTGAAGTGCGAAGCAGCATAGAGCGCCGACATGGCGATAGACTGGTCGATGCGCGAAAATTTGGCAAGTGACAAACGCTTGTCGATCGCGCTTTCTTCAATTTCCTTTTCGGCCTGCAGGCAGATACGCACCATGGACTGTATTGTTTCTACAGGATAGTCACCCACGGCCGTTTCTGCTGACAACATGACCGCATCGGTTCCGTCCAGCACCGCATTCGCAACGTCCGATACCTCCGCACGTGTCGGGATCGGATTGGTAATCATGGACTCCATCATTTGCGTAGCGGTAATCACCAACTTGTTGCGTGCACGCGCCATTTTGATCATGCGTTTTTGCAAACCAGGCACGGCTGCATCACCCACTTCTACTGACAAATCGCCACGCGCAACCATGATTGCATCTGACGCATCGATAATTTCACCCAGTACGGCAATTGCCTCTGCTCGCTCGATTTTTGCCATCAACAGGCTCTTGCCACCCGCCGCATGCATCAACTCGCGTGCCATTTTCATGTCAGCTGCCGAACGCGGGAATGATACCGCCAAGTAATCTGCCTTGATCAAGGCTGCAGTCTTGATGTCTTCTTTGTCTTTGTCAGTCAGCGCAGGGGCTGTCAATCCACCGCCCTTACGATTAATACCTTTGTTATTGGACAATGCACCGCCGCGCACAACCTTGCAAATAATCTGACTGCCTTTTACATCTGTCACATGAAACTCAAGCATGCCGTCATTCAATAGAAGTATCGTGCCGCTGCTTACATCCTTGGGCAATTCCTTATAGTCCAGCCCTACACGCTCCTGATTGCCCAAAGCCGTCCATTCGGCATCCAGAATAAAGGTATCACCTGGATTCAGAATGATCTTGTCATTTTCAAATTTGCTGACGCGTATTTTCGGACCTTGCAGATCGGCCAGAATACCGACCGTGCGACCGCATGCGGTAGCTGCAGCGCGCACTCTGTTGGCACGATCCACATGATCCTGTGCTTTGCCATGCGAGAAATTCATGCGTACAACGTCTACGCCGGCACTAATCAGTGCTTCCAGTGCTTTTTGGGTATCCGAAGCAGGACCCAGGGTTGCTACAATTTTTGTTCTACGTAACATGTTGTATTTATTAGATATAATGTACCCGCAGCCGCTGCTGCGGGAGTTTATTTACTTCTTCGCGCGCTGTTCCAGAATTTCTACTGCGGGCAATGTTTTGCCTTCCAGGAATTCCAAAAATGCACCGCCTGCTGTAGAAATGTAGGATACCTTGTCGTAGATATCGTATTTTTGAATGGCAGCAATGGTATCTCCGCCACCAGCAAGAGTGAAAGCCTTGGTATTTGCAATTGCCATCGCAATGGTTTTTGTGCCTTCACCAAACTGGACAAACTCAAATAGACCTACCGGGCCGTTCCACACAACAGTTCCCGCTTTCATAATGATGTCCGCAAGTTCCTTGGCTGATTTTGGTCCGATGTCAAAAATCATATCGTCATCTGCAACTGAACCTGCATCTTTCAGGACAGCAGGTTCGTTGGCATCAAACTTTTTGCCAACTACGACATCTTTTGCAATGGGGATTGTTGCACCACGAGCTGACATTTTCTTCATCAGAGCCTGTGCAGTTGGAACCAGATCATCTTCGCACAATGATTTACCAATGTTGTTACCAGCTGCCTTAAGGAAGGTGTTGGCTATACCGCCACCTACAACCAGCTGTTCGCATTTCTCGGACAGAGATTCCAGAACTGTCAGCTTGGTTGAAACCTTTGAACCACCCACAATGGCAACCATAGGGCGTGCCGGGTTCAAAAGTGCCTTGGTTAGCGCTTCCAGTTCTTCTGTCAGCAACACACCCGCTGCGGCAACAGGTGCAAATTTTGCAACACCGTGGGTTGATGCTTCGGCGCGGTGAGCCGTACCGAATGCGTCCATCACGAAAACATCGCATAAAGCTGCGTATTTCTTGGAGGTCTCATCGAGGCTCTTCTTCTCGCCCTTGTTGAAGCGGCAATTTTCCAGCAATACCAGTTCGCCGTCTGCGACGGTAAAACCGCCTTCTACCCAATCCTTGATCAGGCGTACTGGCCTGCCCAGTTTGGCGGCGATCACATCAGCAACGGGTTTCAACGAGTTTTCTTCTGAATAAATTCCTTCTTCAGGGCGGCCCAGATGTGATGTCACCATCACTTTTGCGCCTGCCTTCAGGGCATGATTGATGGTTGCCATGGAAGCTGTGATACGTGCATCGGACGTAACCTTGCCATCTTTGACAGGCACATTAAGGTCGGAACGGATCAGGACGCGTTTGCCTTTGAGATCCAGATCGGTCATTTTGATAACGGACATGTTAATTCCTTAATACTTTATAAAAACAAAGGGCTGGCAAAAGCCAGCCCATGATTTGATTATTTACTTGGCTACGTGCTGAACCATGCGCAGCATATTGCAGGTATAACCGTATTCGTTGTCATACCAGGCAACAACCTTGACGAAAGTAGAATCCAGTGCAATACCTGCATCTACGTCGAAAGTAGATGGTGCGCTATTACCAACGAAGTCAGTGGAAACCACTTTCTCTTCGGTGTAGCCCAAAACTCCTTTCAAAGCACCTTCGGAAGCGGCCTTCATTGCCTTGCAGATTTCTTCATAAGTTGCGGGTTTGTTCAGCTCAACAGTCAAGTCAACAACGGAAACGTCTGACGTTGGCACGCGGAATGCCATACCGGTCAGCTTCTTGTTCAGCTCGGGTATTACCACGCCCACGGCCTTGGCAGCACCAGTAGAAGAAGGAATGATGTTTTCAAGAATACCGCGTCCACCGCGCCAGTCTTTGCTGGAAGGACCGTCAACAGTTTTCTGGGTAGCGGTAGCAGCATGCACAGTAGTCATCAAGCCGCGCTTGATTCCCCAATTGTCATTCAACACTTTGGCAACTGGTGCCAGACAGTTAGTGGTGCAGGAAGCGGCTGAAACAATTGCCTCACCTTTGTATGTTGCGTGATTCACGCCGTAAACAAACATTGGTGTAGCGTCTTTGGAAGGAGCAGACTGAACCACTTTCTTGGCACCTGCCTTGATATGAGCCTGGCAAGATTCAGTTGTCAGGAAGAATCCTGTGCAGTCGATAACGATGTCAGCACCAACTTCGTTCCATTTCAGATTTGCAGGGTCTTTTTCTGCAGTCAGACGAATCTTTTTGCCGTTTACAATCATGGCGCCGCCTTCAACCTTGACATCACCATTGAAACGACCGTGCACGGAGTCAAACTTCAACATGTAAGCCAGATATTCTGGCTCAAGCAGATCGTTAATTGCTACGATCTCGATGTCCTTGAAGTCTTTTGCAACAGCGCGGAATACCATGCGACCGATACGGCCAAAACCATTGATGCCAACTTTGATAGTCATGCTTGAATCTCCCGTTAAGTATATATTTAATAAATTTTACAAAATGCCTTTAACTGTTTTCACAACATTCTCTGTAGTGAAACCGAAATGCTTGAACAATTCTCCGGCAGGTGCGGATTCGCCGAAACAATCCATACCGACAACCGCGCCTTCAAGGCCTACATATTTATGCCAGAAACCGGTAACACCGGCTTCTACGGCTACACGCTTCATGCCTTTAGGCAATACGCTGTCTTTATAAGCTTGATCCTGGCGGTCAAACAGGTTGGTACAAGGCATTGATACCACGCGTACGTTGATACCTTCTGTTGCCAGCGCTTTTTGCGCATCCATTGCTAGGCCAACTTCTGAACCAGTCGCAATAATAATGCCTTGAGGTTTGCCGTTAGCTGCCTCCGACAGAACATAACCGCCCTTGCGGATATTGGCGATCTGCGCTGCATCACGCTTTTGGAATGCCAGGTTCTGACGGCTGAAGATCAGTGAAGAAGGGCCGGTTTTGCGCTCTACTGCATTGATCCATGAAGCGGCAGATTCAACTGTGTCACAGGGACGCCATACATCCATATTAGGAATGTAGCGCAATGTTGTTGTTTGCTCGACTGGCTGGTGTGTAGGACCATCTTCACCCAGACCAATGGAGTCGTGAGTGAACACATAGATAACGCGCTGTTTCATCAATGCAGACATACGCAAAGCGTTGCGTGCATATTCAGAGAACATCAGGAAGGTGCCGCCGAATGGCATCAAGCCACCGTGCAGTGCCATACCGTTCATAATGTGTGACATACCAAATTCACGCACGCCGTAGCTGATGTAATTACCAGGTTTTGTGCCTGATACATGCTTCGCACCTGTCCAGTTGGTCAGGTTAGAACCAGTCAGGTCCGCTGAGCCGCCCAGGAATTCTGGCAACACAGGCTGCAGTGCATTAATTGCATTTTGTGAAGCTTTACGAGTTGCAATAGTCTCTGCTTTCTCGTTGATTTGCTTCATGACTTCAGCTGCATGTTTAGCGAAATCGGCAGGCAGATCTCCTTGCATACGGCGCACAAATTCAGCTGCTTCTTCCGGGAATTTTGCTTTGTATTCTGCAAAGTTGTTATTCCACAGCTTTTCAAAACCAGCGCCTTTAGTGCGTGCATCCCAAGCTTCGTAAACATGCTTGGGGATTTCAAACGGTGGGTAGTTCCAGCCGATATGTGCGCGTGTCGCGGCTACTTCAGCATCGCCCAGTGCGGCACCGTGTACATCGTGTGTGCCTTCCTTGTTTGGAGAACCAGCGCCAATCACTGTTTTGCAGCAGATCAATGTAGGCTTGTCAGTAACTGATTTGGCTTCTTTGATAGCGGCATCAATGGCTGCTGAATCATGACCTTGAACGTCAGCAACAACGTGCCAACCGTAGGCTTCAAAGCGCTTTGGTGTGTTGTCAGTAAACCAGCCACCTACGTGACCGTCGATAGAGATGTCATTGTCATCCCAGAATGCTATCAACTTGCCCAGACCCCAAGTACCTGCCAAAGCGCAGGCTTCGTGGGAAATACCTTCCATCAGGCAACCGTCACCCATGAACACATATGTGTAGTGGTTAACGATTTCATGGCCCGGTTTGTTGAATTCATTCGCCAGCAATTTTTCAGCCATCGCCATACCTACGGCGTTGGTGATACCCTGACCTAATGGGCCTGTTGTTGTTTCTACACCTACGGTGTAACCGTATTCTGGATGACCCGGTGTTTTGGAGTGCATCTGGCGGAAGCGCTTTAGCTCATCCATCGGCAAGTCATAGCCTGTCAGATGCAACAGTGCGTAAATCAGCATAGAGCCGTGGCCGTTCGATTGCACGAAACGGTCGCGGTCTGCCCATTTTGGATTTGCCGGATTGTGACGCAGATGATGATTCCACAGAACATCTGCAATTTCAGCCATACCCATAGGGGCACCAGGGTGTCCAGAATTGGCTTTTTGCACAGCATCCATCGCTAAAGCGCGAATGGCACCAGTCGTATCGTTAAACTTGGGGGGTTTTACATTTCGCGCCACAGCCATTTTACTGCCTCCTAAGAACTTCCCAGAATGGGTTAAATTGTATTTTTATTGCACTAATTTTTAATTATGCCGTACCACTACGATTTGGGCAACTGTCGCCGACTATTAAAAACTGATTAATGCAAGAAAATTTTCTCTTCTACGATCCGCTTCCTACGTCCCGTTTATGCATTTTAATGCCTAATTGCTTTAGTTTACGGTACAAATGCGTACGTTCTATTCCCATATTATCTGCCACTCGCGTAACGTTGCCATTCTCTTTATCCATCTGATAAATGAAGTATAGCTTGTCAAAATGCTCACGTGCTTCGCGTAAAGTTAAATCAAGTGGCAAAGAAAATTGCCTGATCTCTTTTGTTTCCAACGGTTCATCAGGCTCAATTTTTTGCTTTTCGGGTTTGATACCCAGTTGCATTACCGTTGCTACCGTTTTAAGCAATTTTTGCAGTGCAATAGGCTTTTCCAAAAAATCCGCGGCACCTATTCTCGTTGCTTCTAATGCAGTTTCTATTGTGCCATGTCCTGACATCATCACAACCGGCATAGTCAACAAATCCTTTGCAACCCACTCCTTAAGCAAGGACAGACCATCAGTGTCAGGCATCCATATATCGAGCAATACCAAATCTGGGGTTTGTTTCAGGCGAAACTCACGCGCTTGCAAAGCATTTTCAGCCAAATGTACACGATATCCTTCATCAAACAAAATTTCGGAGAGTAATTCGCGTATGCCAATTTCATCGTCTACCACTAATATTTCCTTGGTTGTCATTATCCTGCCACCTCTTCCTCTGCCAACAGTGGGAAATTAATAACGACAGCGGTGCCGCCTGTCGTTCTATTATCAATATTAATTGAGCCACCGTGCTCTTCCACAATTTTTTTTACGATTGGCAACCCCAGTCCCGTCCCCTTATCCTTGGTCGTCATATAGGGCTCAAATGCACGCGCTACCATTTGCTCTGAAAAGCCACTGCCGTTGTCCAGCACACTTAATTTAATCATATTCATACTATTTTCTGTATGCAGAACAATTTGCGGGTGCGCCACATTTTTTAGCGCATCATGTGCGTTATGCAGCAAATTGTGGATTACCTGGCGCAAACGAGTTGCATCTCCGCTAATACGTGCATGTTTCGCATTTAATTGCAGTTCAATCGGGCTGCTGTTTGCTTCATACAATCCCATTACTTCATTCAATAATTGATGCATATCCAACGCCATCAACTGGACTGCAGGTGCACGTGCATAGTCAGCGAATTCCATCACCATTTTTTTCATTGCCGCCACTTGGCTGACAATGGTTTGCGTTGCTCGCAGTAATAACTTTGCATCCTCTACGCTCAGTTTTTCGCTTAATTTATACTGCAAACGTTCTGCTGATAGCTGAATTGGTGTTAGTGGATTTTTAATTTCATGGGCGAGACGGCGCGCCACCTCGCCCCAGGCTGCCTGCCGTTCTGCCTGCAACAAATGTGTTATATCGTCAAACACTACGACATATCCTGTTTCCTCGAATGAGGATAATCGTGTGCCACGCATCAGTAACATCTGATTCCCATTTTTACTCATACGTTCGATTTGTCGCTGCCATTCATTATCGGTTGTCTCAGTAAACGCCTGTAACACCGCCTCTGTGAACGGGCGCAACAATTTATATTGCTGGCTTATCGTCTGTAATGGCACACCACGCAACTCAATCAATGAAACACCCAGAATTTGTTCTGCACTGGTGTTTGCCGAGCGCAAACGAAACTGTTCATCTACCACCAGAACACCGGAAGATAAGTGAGTGAGCACACTTTCCAGGTATGCCTTGGATTTATTCACCAGACGTTGCTGGTGCTCGCTCAATTTTTGGGCATCGGATAATTGCAAAGTCATTTGGTTAAACAACCCCGTTAAAGCACCAAGCTCGTCCTGACTTTGCACCGGATAGTTACCACTGAAATCTCCCTGTGCTACAGCTCGCGTACCCTCGGCCAATGCCGCCAAGGGAGAGCTCAAGCGCGCACTCAAGAAAAATGCTGCAGACACTGCACTAAGCAACACTATCAACAACGATAACGTAAGAGTTATGCTGTATAGCCTCCTTAAACCCAATCTGGAAAGTGATAATTCCTGATAGTCGCGGTACACCGACTGTACTGTTTCGGTATCTACAGCCAGTTGGCTGGATATCTGCTGAGTCAACTGCAACAGAAGAACCTCTCGTGATGGTGTGGTCAATTTAACAGGCACCAGCACCCTGAGTACAAGGCTATTATCTGGCAGCGTATCTACCACATTAAACTGTCCCTGCTTCAAAGCTTGTTGCAATGCTTGAGCATTGGGAATATCTGGTAATAAATTTGAACTTGCAACATGCGCTAAAATTTTGCCCTTCATGCTGAACAACGCAGCCTCTTGTACCGCTCCCTCACCAATCAATCTACCCAGTGTCTCATCGTGACGCGCAGCTGGCTGCTCCGCCAACATCAACGCAATTAAATTACCCTTCTTGGCAAGCTCATTCAGTCCGTTCTCCAACGAACTTCGGCCCAGATTCAAACCACCTTCCAATGCTTTTTCAACCCTTACGTCAAACCATGACTCTATACTTTTACCAAGGAATTGCACTGAAACGGCGTATACCAGCAAGCCGGGTAAAATTGCTATCAGTGAAAAAAACAATGCGAGACGTAATGTTAATTTGGCGCCAAAAATCTGCGCTTTTATCTTTGCCCGCAACTGCCAAAGCTGGTATCCCACAAGGGCACTCAGGCACAATGCCAATAATCCCGCCAATGCAAGCAAAGTATAATAATTACGGGAGAACAGGTCTGTATTTGCGCTGGCGCTCGATAGCAAGTAAAGCAAAAATGCGCCAATTACCCCGCTAATGAATATTAAATATTTCATTGCATGACTTTCCTGGCCTGTGCAATCTCTTCCGGCGTTAACACCCAGCTATATCCTTCGGAATCTATCTTCCACTCATCACTGGTTAATGCATTTACCTGTAATGGTTTGGGTAGCTGTGACACGTCCAGCCGCATCCTGGCATATGCAGTGTAATTTGGGTTGCTCGTCAGGAGTGACTTAATATAGCCGCCACTTTTGTTTAATAACTCAAAAGGAACAGGGTTGGAAGACTGATTTCCAAGTACACGCAGTGCCTCTTCAAGGCTGGCAAAGTTTTGAAATAGCGTGCCACGCTTGATGCGGTACTGGCGTGTCAGTGCACTATAGGAAAGCTTCGTCGTTTCCTCCGTTCTTGTGGCTTCTTCATCAAACCAATACCAGCGCGAACGCGTCAAAGTAAATTCGCTTACAAAATTCAATGTGATCCCGTGTGTAAGCGCCTGCTCCACTAAAAGGGTCAATCTGATATCGAAATTTGCAGCAAGTTGGTATCCATCTTCACTCAAACGAATTTCTGCTTTGCGCACAACAATACCGTCCGCAATCGCACTGGACGAATTCAGCATCATGATTGTCAAGACAACCAACATGCTGTACAAAAATTTATATTTTCTTGTGCAATAAGGCATAGAAAAAACCGTCATGCTGATCATTGGGCAATAATTGACCTTGCTTCATGCCAGTTGCAGCAAGGGGGATCTGAGATGCATCTGATTGACCAGCAATAAAGTCGGTGATGACCTGCTGGTTCTCACGGCCAAATATTGAGCATGTCACATACAGCAACTTACCCCCGCCCTCCAGCAAAGGCCACAAGGCATTCAAAATTTGCTGCTGCTGCAGCGCAAAATTTTCAATATCCGATGCCCTGCGCAACCACTTGATATCTGGGTGGCGACGCACCACACCTGTTGCAGAGCAGGGAACATCTGCCAATATACGCTGATATTGTTTTCCATCCCACCAGTCAGATGGTGTTGCCGCATCGCCTTGCAGCAAAGTTGCATTAAGATGCAGACGCAGCATGTTTTCGCGTACACGCTCAAGCCTTAACTCATCTTTATCCAGAGCAATAAGGTCTATTTGAGCGGACTCAAGCAGATGCGCACTCTTGCCACCAGGCGCTGCACAGGCATCCAGCACACGCATGCCGTCTTTAACATCAAGAAAACAGACCGCATATTGCGCCCCCGCATCTTGCACCGAAACCATTCCATCCATAAATCCAGGCAACTTATCTACCGCTTCCGGGTGTTCCAATAAAATGGCATCAGGTTCAATCAGACTCGCTTTAATGCTGTTTTGCGTTAACAGATTTAAATATTCTGCCGATGTTGTTTGCCTGTGATTCACGCGTAAAGTCATTGGCGGTCGCTGGTTACCCGCAAGCAAGACGACCTCTGCATTTTCTCCATACTGCGACTTGATTAAATTTATCCACCATTGCTGATAAGAATAACGCCCCTCTTCGGTACGCCCGGCATCTGCAATCAACTGTTCTTGTTTACGTAAAAAATTCCTTAAAATTGCATTCACCAACCCACTGGCAGCCGGATTGCGTTTGCGTACCGCATTTACCGCAAAATCAACCACGGCATGCTGCGCGGCTTTACTGTAATGCAATTGATATAGCGCTACCAGTAGCAGAAAACGTATTTGAATATCCTGTAAGGGTCTGGTTAATAAAGCGTCCAGTACTTTGCTCAACTGCCCATAATAACGCAGGGTACCAAAGCTTAAGTCCTGCAGGGCACCGCGTTGTTGCGAGGTAATCTCAGGGATGGTTCTTATTACCTCGCTCAAAACCTGATTGAGATTACGTCCATTATTCAATACCTGGCTAATAACTGAAACTGCGGCAAGTTGTATGGTATCCATATCAGATTACAGTAAAGCGGTCGCCTGCCTTGATCATAAAACCCTGGATAAATTGCGCAGCCGGCATAGCTTTGCCATTGGGTCTTTGCATAATTTGCAAATTTAATATTCCCTGTCCGCAAGCTACTTGGATACCGTATTTGTTAACTTCCAGTATTGATCCCGCCTCCCCCT
>Ga0105091_10000953_pt1 | contig 12502 bp, 12 predicted proteins | sample PPLLak1March2015_FD_87022 | JGI IMG/M metagenome (GOLD analysis project Ga0105091, IMG submission 87022) | Freshwater sediment microbial communities from Prairie Pothole Lake near Jamestown, North Dakota, USA - PPLs Lake P7 Core (1) Depth... | ecosystem: Environmental > Aquatic > Freshwater >... | reverse complement strand
CTACGACCCACCCTGTCATGTCAGGATCATCCGATTCTGTTGCAGTCATCTCCTCGTCAGTATCAATAATAGTCTGATTTGCCGATACCCGATGGACGCTCACTTCGCTGATGTTCAACCAGAGATGAGTAATCGTGCCAATATCGGTGGTCTTCGGGGCATCCTTGATTGCGATAATGAGGGTTGATTGTCCGACCGGAGGTGTTTGGGAGACTGTCGGAACTGTGGTTGCCGCAGTTGTTGATGCGGATGTTAGAGTGGGTACGGGTGTTACCGTTGGGGTTGGTGTTACCGGTTGTTGCTGCGTGCATCCAGCAAATAATATTGTTGAAAAGACCAGCAGCACAACAAGAAATAATGTTGTTTTTTTCATAGTATCATCGCCTTAACAGGCAATGAAAAGTATTTGTGACGTATAAAATACCTTTCGATTCTCTTCGGGATTGCGGTACTATGAACCTGCAGGGTATTTTCTTTTTCAGGAATTGCCATAATGAATCCGGTCCATGGTGTGAAACGCGAAAGCCCGTATCGACAGAAGAGTTGCTGGTTTTTCTTCAGGAATTTAAATTTTGCCAGCCTACGATCAAATAAGGTTGTAACTGGTGTTATAAAGAAGGGCAAATCATCGACCAAAAAAGGTGCCCTTAATATTATATAACGACTATTTCCTGATGCATGGTATCGATCAGGCCGGGTCCGGTTACCGTGGGCGGTGTGGCGCTCGATAACCACCTGCTGCTTGCGGCCGGAATCCTCGGGACGACCGGGGCATCACTTAACCGGATGCTCTCTTTAGGGGCCGGGGGTGTTGTAACCAAGTCGATCGGTCCTTATCCCAAGGACGGGCATGCGGGGCCGTGCCTGGCAGTGCTTGACGACGGAATTCTGAATGCCATGGGTCTTCCCAACCCGTCAAAAGAATTTGTGGACGAGGTTGCACCTCTTATAAAAAAACCCGTCATGGTAAGTATATTCGGCGGAAATCCCGCGGAATTTGCTCGTGTTGCCGGTTGGTTCGAGGGGAAGGTTGCCGGTTTTGAACTGAACCTGTCCTGCCCGCATGCAGAAGGTTACGGTGCAGCAATCGGGACCGACCCCGGACTTGTTGAAGCCTGCACCCGGGCAGTGAGTGCAACCGGGGTCCCGACCTGGGTAAAACTTACCCCGAATGTTACCGATATCACCAGCATCGGCAAAGCAGCAGAACGCGGTGGGGCAAGCGCGATTGTCGCGATCAATACCGTCAGAGCAATGAGGATATCGACAGGACTGCGGCGACCGGTGCTGGGAAACCGTTATGGTGGCCTTTCCGGGAGTGCCGTGTTCCCCATTGCTGTCCGCTGCGTCTACGAGCTCTACGAATCCTGTAAGATACCCGTAATAGGCTGCGGAGGCGTGTCATCGGCAGACAACGTCATTGAGATGATGATGGCCGGGGCAGGTGCTGTGGAGATAGGCAGTGCTGTCCTGAATAACGTAAAAATCTTTGAAACCATCAAATCGGATCTCTATAAAAAGGATGGACTCACACCTAAAGAGATCATCGGTTGTGCCCACCATGGATGATTCCCTGTCAGTACCCGTCACTATCCTGCGGGTCAGAAAAGAGACATCGCTCATCCGCACATTCGTGTTCGACCGCTCGTTCCCGTTCTCCCCCGGACAGTTTGTCATGGTCTGGGTTCCCGGGATAGATGAAATCCCGATGGCTCTGTCATCAGAAAATACCATTACCGTGCAGAAAGCCGGTGATGCGACCACCGCCATGTTTGCCCTTGGAGCCGGTGATAAGCTGGGGATCCGCGGCCCGTTCGGGAATGGGTTTACCAAAGGTGAAAAAGTCCTGGCGATTGCCGGGGGTGTCGGTGCTGCGCCTCTCCTTCCGCTTGCACGGGCCGATTGTGTCATGACTCTTCTGCTCGGGGCAAAAACCGAATCCGAACTGCTGTTTGTTGACCAGCTGGATGAATGCACGGATGTGCTTATTGCTACCGATGACGGGTCGCTGGGACTTTCAGGGTTTGTGACCGCCCTTATGGATGATTTGAACCTCGGCGTATACGACAGGATAGCGGTCTGTGGCCCGGAAATGATGATGCGTGCCGTCCTTGCCAAGGTCGAAGAAAAAGGAATCGCCCACAAGACAGAATTCTCACTGCACCGCTACATGAAATGCGGGTCAGGCATCTGTGGTTCATGCTGCATAGATCCATCCGGGCTCCGGGTCTGCAGGGATGGCCCGGTATTTTCCGGGGATTTACTTCTCAAGAGCGAATTTGGCCATTATATGCGGGATGCAAGCGGGAGAAAGAAGAATCTCTGACATCCTTGGATCGCAACAAATCAGAATTAAGCATAACGAGGATTGTCACTTCTATTTTGAATTATGATGAACGCCGCCACCCCCGACGGGGCGCCCCCGTGGCGGATCAGTGAGAGAATACTCCTGAAACGACAGTGCCCCGCCGTGCCCCGGAGAGGCCCTGAGGCGGGTGGTTGTCATGACTTCATCAATTACCTAAGAACCGTTGAACTAAATTCAGGAATCGGCTGATTCTTTATACAATTATGATAAACGCTGCCGCCCCCGCGGCGGATCAGTGAGAGAATACTCCTGAAACGACCATGTCCCGCCGTGCCTCGGAGAGGCCCTGAGGCGGGTGGTTATCATGACTTCATCAATTACCTAAGAACCGTTGAACTAAATTCAGGAATCGGCTGATTCTTTATACAAATTATGATGAACGCCGCCACCCCCGACGGAGCGCCCCCGCAGCAGATTTGGGTGAGTGAACACTCTTGACACGACCACGCCCCAACCGTGCCCCGGAGAGGCCCTGAGGCGGTTGAACATCGTTCGATTCTGGATATTTTTCTCTTCATGGGTGCATTGTCTGAAGAGTGCATTCCCCGGAAAAATTGACGGTGAGTTTCAGAATACTGTTGCTTTCCTAAAGAAGTCTGGGGATGTAAAAATGCAGGATCATACACCGGTTTCAGGCCGGGTTAGCGGAGAGCGGTTTCTTGCTCAGCCTGTACGTTCCTTTCGGTACCCGGATCTCGAACCGTGCTCCCAATCCCGGTTCCCCGGTCTCACCTATGGTAAGTCCGGTGATGCCGAGGATCTCTGAGGCCAGGAAGAGCCCGTATCCGGTATTCCGGTAAAACTCGCGTTTGAAAATGCCCTCTTTCATATTCACGGGAACCCCGACACCGTTATCTTCGCAGAAAATGGTGATCCCGTCCCCTGCTTCCTGCAATGAAAACCGGATTTTTGTGACCCTCTGGCCATGCCGCAGGGCATTATCGACGATATTGAAAAATACCTTTTCAAGGAGCATGTCTGCATATACTTCGAGGCCTTCCACATCCTTCTCGACGCGGACATTTCCCAGTTCAAGGCCGCTCACTGCCTTGCTGATGGTCGCATCAATGGTATGCCAGCGTGGGGAGCTTATCCCCAGTTCCTCATAATCACGGGCAAACCGTATCTGCTTCTGGATCATCTGGGTGGTCTGCTCGATTCTTTTAAGATAGGAAAGGAGGGTAGGATCCTGGACCAGCTCTTCTGCGAGCGACACATACATCATGATAGCAGTGATCTGGTTCAGGATATCATGACGGGTAATTGATGAGAGTGTGTTAAGTTTGCGATTCGCGAGCTGCAGCGTTGCCTCAAAACGTTTACGTTCAAGGATCTCCGCTTTGAGCCCCTCATTTGCCCGTATCAGTTCTTCAGACCGCTCTTTTACCTTTCTTTCAAGATCCTCACGTGCCTTCTGGATGACCAGTTCTGCGAGCTTGCGCTCGGTTATATCGATTGCAGAACAGATCACGCTGTTGCCCGGGGAAAGTGAAGCAGAAACAAGGAACTGGCGGGCTTCACCCTCCCTTCTGCGGAAGATGAGCTCAACATCCCCGATTTCTGCATTCTTATGAAGGCGGCTGAGGAACAAATCCCGGCCCTCCGGATCAGGAAAAATCCGGCTCAGCTCTTCATTGATAAGGTCATTACGGCCATACCCCAGTATCTGTGCGCATCTGCCGTTGATCTCCTGGATGCGTTGTGTTTTAAGATCGAACGTGAATATACCGGCCTGGGAATTTTCAAAGATCTCCCGGTATTTCCTCTCTTCTTCCCTGAACCCTTCAGCCAGCGAGGATGTAACAAAACCGATGGTGACGAAGATCACAAACCATGCCGTTGAGATCGCAACCAGGTTTGGATCAAAACTGGTGAAGTAATAGACCAGCACCAGGAAGACCGTGCTGAGCGAAATCGAGAAGATAACACCCCTGCTTGGGTAATAATTCACAAACAGAATTATCGGCAGGAAGTAGAGGAACGGAAAAACATCATAGATTCCCTGGGTCAGGGAATAGACGGTGGTCGAGACTGCAACGATGATGGACAGGATAATCGTCGTCGTCCAGAAAATCCGGTACCTGACGGTAACAGGGATGGTCATAGTTCCTCCCTTTTTGGCAGAACAGACTGGCCGGCAAGGAAGGTGTTTTCAAACCTCCGGCATTCGAGGATCTCAGCCCGGAGCCGCTCATTGATCCGTTCAAGATCTGCAGTACGCGTCTTGACCTGTTGTTCAAGATCATTGAGGGTTTTGATAATCTCCTCGTCTACAATCTTGTTATTGGTGGTGTTGACTGCCGAACAGAGCATGTACCCCCTGGCTTCAAATATTGCGGAGATGACGAACCGGGCGACCTCGTTTCCACGCCCCCGGAAATTAACCTCGCGTACTGCGTGCCGGCGATCCTTTGTTACATCTGCGATGAATTGTTCCAGTTCCTTCCTGTCAGGCCAGATGACCGCGATCTCCTTACCGAGAAGATCGTCGCGATCGTACTTCAGCCACTGGGCGCACTTGGGATTAATATCCCGGATCTTCAGATCCTTAAGTCCGAAACAGAAAATGCCCTCATGGGATGTACCCAGAATAGTCCGGACCCGGGTGGTTTCTTCCCGCAGTTTGATCGCATACGATGATGCGACCACGCCAATGGTTATGAAAATTGCAAACCAGGCCGTGGCAATAGCTATCAGGACGGGATCGGAATTCCCGAGAAGATAGATGAGACCGATATACATCACACCCAGGCTCAGTGAGAAGAGCACACCCCTCTCCGGGTAAAAATACACCACGAGAATTATCGGCAGGATGAAGTGAAACGGAAAGACGTTAATGATGCCATTCAGAAGGGAAAATATGGTAGTCAGGATCGCAATGATGGTTGCTGCAGTGACGATAAAGAGTCGCAGCACCTCAATATTTTCAACCGATAACTGTGCCACTGACTGTTCCACTTCCTCAAAATCCCAGCTACGCTGTTAAGCTAACCTGAATTCGTAATTAGTATTAATCTCATTACATATATTTATATACTCTGTGGTAAGTTGCTACAGAATCCACGGATATCATAGTATTTTCTTATTTCAGAACAGCCCTCTGAGCTAATGAGTGGTATTGATACGCTCAAGATCTTCGAGCTTGTTGATATTGGTAAACGTCCGGAGTTCCGGGTCTATCCGGCGTAACTCGTCAACCATGATATAGCGGGCAGACAGTTTCATGGCCATTTCACGCAGCGAAAGGGAATCATGACTTTCAAGATATTTTACCAGAGCTGCTCTGCGGTACACGGCATGGAGGGGTTCGAGCATGTCAGGGTTCCACCGGGGAATCACCGCGTCATAATGGTCGATATGGTCAAAAAGGTAAGCAATTACCCGCGGATCAATACAGGGCATATCGCATGCCGAGACAAAGACAAGGTCGCCACGGGCAGCCAGTGATCCGGCATGGAGACCTCCGATCGGCCCGATCCCCCCCCGGATGTCGGTGATGCACCGGATTCCTTCGATGCCGCTGAACCTCTTGCATTGTTCAGGGTCTCGTGCAACAAGGATAATCTCATCGACAACCTGCCGGAGTGAATCGACCAGCCGTTCGATAAATGTCCTGCCAAGGTAGGTGAAAAAGTACTTTTCTTTCCCATTTGCCCGACGTGCCTCACCTCCAACAAGAACCACTGCAGATTTCAAAGGCGTACTCCTTTCATGAAATTGATTCCCCTGCAAAAAAACCATTGCCACGAAAACGGATCGACAGGACGTGAGGATGGACAGCCCGGAGTCATTTTACCGCCCTGCGCAATCCTATTTTCTCCATGGAAAGCAACGCTTCCTTTATTTCGAGTGGAGACGAGAATCCCCCGATACCGCCAGCTGCAACGATACGGTGGCAGGGAATGACCAGCGGGACAGGGTTGCGTGCCATGGCCTGCCCGACTACACGGGGAGACGTTCCTGCAATGCGGGCAATCTCTCCGTATGTCGAAGTGCTGCCATACGGCACCTGCTGCACTGCCCGATAAATCCTGCCATATACCGTGTCTTCCTGCACCGCTATGCTGTTGAGCTGTGACAGGTTTACCACATGCCCTGCGCAGTACTGCCTGATAGGTTCCGGTACCCTGCCCGGTAGTCCCGTTGTTGCGAACCTGACCTGGTAAACCGCTGTATCGTTCCACCAGACGTGGACGAACCACAACCCGAGCCTGCAGGAGCCTCCTATGATTTCCATCGTGAGATGACCTCGTGGAATTGTGCACTGTTGCATTCGATCATTTCTTCCTTTATCCATGCGGGGAGGGCGTTGCGGACCCCTTTTTCCAGGAACCGTTTTTCGGCCAGTACGAGCACACCCCGGTCTTCCGGTGTACGCAGTACTCTCCCTAATGCCTGCAGGGAACGATTTACCGCCGGCAGCGTGTAGCAGAGAAATTCCCCCTCGTCACCGAACTTATGCCTGAAATACTCAATCATCATCTTTCGCACACGGTTAAAGGGCGCAAGCGGCAGCCCGACAACCATCGCTCCCCTGAGCATCTCACCCCGGTAATCCAGGCCCTCGCTCCACTTCCCACCGCACACGGCAAACAACACCCCGGACTGCCCCCGTGCCGGAAGGGAAAGGAACGATGAGAGTGCTGCGCCGGCATCGGCAGCGTCCCTTGGCTCGATAAAAACCGTATGTCCTCTGATATGCGGAAGGGTGAGATTTTTGTAGGTTTCAAGGATCTGGTAGCTGGGAAAATAGATGGCGATATTTCCTTTAAGCGTACAGAATGCTTTGATATAGTCGCCGATTCGTGTGCTGTTCTCTTTGTTCTGACGCATCGAGAAGGATGTGGTAATATCATTTGCGCAGCAGACCATGCGGTTTTCTTGGAGAAATGCGTTGGGCAGGGCAAGTGTTTTCACCGGAGCAGTGCCGAAATAATACCGGGCGTAACTCCCGACGGGAGAAAGGGTACCGGAGATCAGGATGCAGCAGGCATGTGAGCTGCATATTTCCTGGAGGGAGACCGAAGGATCGATGCTCCGCACTTCCAGGGTAATTCCCTCGGCCTCTTTCCGGTACACCGTAAGATATGCGGGATCGGTTGCCGATTGCGAGAGCCGGAACAGGAATACTGCGAGGCGTTCGATCGCCGTTTCGCGATACTCACCTGATTTCAGGTTCTTTTCCCGTATCGATTCTGAAAGCACCATCAGGTCATCGACGATCTCGTCCATATTTTTATACAGGGACTCCCGCACGACCATCCGGTCAAAAATGGAAGGATCGAACCAGTCCTCCGCTTCTGCCGAGTTTGTGAGCCCGCGGATGAAATCAGAAAGCCGCGGGAGCACGTGCTGGACTGCATCTGCACCCTTGTGGCGTTTTCGCATACCCGAGAGTTCCCGTGAGGCCTGTTCAAGATCATGTTCCTTCAGGGTTACGCTTTCAATGGTTGTGATGACGTCACCGCAATTGTGTGCCTCATCAACAAGGAGCAGGATGTCCTGTGGTTCGACGCCGAGGCTGGCATAGAGCTGCTCACGGATTTTGCGGTCAAAAAGGTGGTAATAGTTCAGGATGACCACATCGGTATTCCGTGCGGCGTGCATCATCAGCTCGTACGGGCAGATCTCACCGCAGAATTCCGCCAGTTCCCGGGGTGGTACCGGGTGGGCAATGACCCGGTCAGCCTTTGTGCGGAGTGCAGGTGAAGGGACCATCTTCACACCGACAGCCTCAGCCTGCACAAACATCCTGCTGTTGATATAATACGGGCAGAGGAGCGGGTGTTCCTTATCCATGCGGCGGAGCTGCTGGACAATGAAGGGATCCTTTGCAGGGTTAAGTGCCCCTCGTTCAGCACGGTCACGCATGAGCGAGTTCGAGAATGCCTTTACACCTTCGCACCTGCGGTATACATCACCATCTCCTCCCAGCGGGCACATGCTCCCTTTGCCGACAAGGTACACCGCTTTGAGCTGGGGTTTTTTTGAGCGTACCAGCTCCAGTTCGCGGATGAAGGTGGTGAGCTGGCTGACCGTGCGTACCGCAATCACAACTTTTCTTCCTCTGCGCTCCGCAAGCAGGGATGCGACGACACTCGATTTTCCGCTGCCGGTCGGGGCATCGATCATGGCGATGCCGCCGTCGCGGGCTACCTGGGCGGCGATTTCAAGCATATGGCGCTGGCCAGGGCGATATTCAGCATACGGGAAATAGGAGTCGATGGTGTCCATCTGGATCAGTGTTGGCGTCAAAGGATATTATGGGCGTCGGAATGGGATGCAGAAATCTTCATCCATTATCCATCAGGTCCTGCCAGATTTCACTAACGGGTCTTACGAGTATCGATACCTGACGGGCAGGTGTTTCACAAATGATTATATTATCTGTTGAAACGGACATGAACGGGAATGGTTCTCACCAAAACCCTGAAAAATGGTGAAGGTACGACTGGCGTCCGTAATAGGTCTTTAAAGTTAGGGGCAGAGTTTTCAGGTAATTGAAGCGCCGCCAGGGCGTCCCTTCGGGGGCGGCGCAGGTCATCACAATAGGTGGATGGGTTTTTCCAGAAATTTAGGGAATTGTGTAATTTTCATGGGATTTTTAAGCAGGAAGACTTAAAAAATAATTCCGAAAGGTTAATAGATCTCAACTCCCAGCAAGAAATAAGACATTCGTATCTTTGAGGGATACCGGTGTTACAATTCATAGCGTGAGGATTTTCATGATCGACGACTTACTTGCCGGAAATGTCAAATTCAGGGAGACCTGTTTCAAGGAGAATTATAAATGCTATTCCGAACTGGCAAAAGGGCAGAAGCCCTCTGTGCTCTGGATCGGCTGTTCCGATTCACGGCTCCAGACCGGGCATATCACCGGTGCAGATCCCGGTGTGCTCTTCATCCAGAGAAATATCGGAAATGTGGCACCCATTCATGACTGGAATTTTGCGACCGTGCTCGAGTATGCCCTCAAACACCTGAAGGTAAAGGATATCGTGATCTGCGGGCATTCCGACTGCGGGGCGGTGAAAGCACTCGACAAGGAGACGGATGACAATTATATCCCTCTCTGGCTCAATAATGCGATGGAAGCCAAACAGCGTGTTGACGCAAAAATCAAAAAACCGGCAACCGATGCTGATGCCAAAAAGCGTTCGCGGATGATTGAACAGGAGAATGTCCGGCTCCAGATCGAGCACCTGAAAACCTATCCGCTGGTAAAGAATGCGCTGAAGGAAAAACAGATCCAGATCCACGGGCTCTATTACAATCTCGAGAACGGCGAACTCTCAAAAATTGTATAATCAGACTATTTTTTCAATCTCTTTTTTTATCCGGTCCAGCGATATGCGGCCAATCCGGGTAATCCGCCCATTGATCAGGATCATGGGGAGCGGTGGATATTCTGCTTCGATGATCGAGCGGATGTACTCCGGCGTCCCGTTGTCAATAATGGTGAGCTTTGTTTCAACCCGGGTACCATAGTCTTTGTTCAAAACTTTTTTCAGTTCTTCAAACGATGTATCGAGTTTTCCGGATGGGTAACATCCCGTAAGTCCGCAGGTGCGGTTCTCATCGCAGGGAAAAGGACAGCATTCGGCATTTTTCAGGCCGACTATTTCGACCAGGACAGTTCCTGCCATAGCAATAGTGTTGGTCAGGGCGGTATTTGAGGATTCGGCATGTAACACTGATGATTTTTAAAAAAAGTGAATAAACTATGTGCCATATAATTTTTGGAGCCCTGTTATATCAGCAGGCTCCAATGAACTTTTTTCAATATCCCCGAGATACGAGTACCCATACATTGTGACCGCATCACAAGAACTTGTGTATAAATCACTGAGACCTAATGTATGTCCCATTTCATGGGTAGCAATATTTTGAAGGTCCATAACCCCGGAAGTTCCGGTTGCATCGCCCCATGAATAGTCAGTATCAAATAAAATGTCGCTTTCAACAGCCTGTTTGGTTGCCCGGCTATACCATGTCACAGTGACCGCTATTACACCACTCGATTGATAATTTCCAAATAGAACAGCATTTTTATTATCGCGAACGCCCCATGAAGCTGATCCTTTAACCGGGTCGGTGAATAAATCACCTGATGTATTCTCATCCCATTCTCCCATGGCACTAGTCATTGCGGTAGTAAGGTCTTGGTTTTGAATGATAGTATACGTAACAGGGCCGGACCATTTCCACCCCGCTAACTTATAACAGGTAGTTCCTTTGGTCGGCTTTGCTTTGTCTACTGATTTCGCATAGTCAATATGAGTAACCTTAACAAGCCCTATATCTTTCCCCGTTCCATATTCGACAAGGATTGTGGGTTTATTTCCATTATCTGCGTTGCCGTTTGATACAACAGAATACGCTGCGACCGGTATGACACAAACCAGAACAATAAATACGCACAGGATTATTTTTCCCATTCTCATGAGGCACATCCAGAATATGATCGTGTGATAAATTCTTATGGAAAGATAAAAATTTATGCACTGCGCCATTGCCTTGCAACCCTCTTCAGTATAATTTTCTTTTTCGAGAAGTTGGTTAAAACAGCCTGAATATTTTAAAATTTATTTTTTTAAAATTTTTCACCATTGACTAGGTGTGTTAAAAAGGAGATTCAGATGAACCGTTCGAACCGATCCTTTTTAACTTTGCAGACGGGGCAGATCTCCGGTGGCTGGTCACGGGCACAGAGATACCCGCATACTGTACAGCGCCAGACCGGGAACGGCAGGGAATCCAGCGGCGACTTCGGGAGGATATCCCTTGCACCTTTTTTCACGCGTTCTGACCTGGGAGGCCTCCGTTCCGGGACCGGGGCGGTCAGCTTTTTCCCCTGGATGACCGTTTCGCTTACATAGAGTGCACAGTAGCAGGCGCCAAAATCAACGACGTCCGGGTCCCGGTAGATGCAGGGACAAATAATATCGAGATCCTCCTCATTATTTCCCGAAGCGAGACGGCAGGGGCAGGCACGGTACCCGTAACGCTGTTCATTTTTGAGGAGTCCCCGGACAAGATTCTTGGTGAAATCAACATCAGGGTTCAGGAAATATCCCCCGCTCTCAGCCTCCTTCTTAAGAATCAGGTAAGTCCGGTCAACCTCCTTTTCATCAACACCAGACGGGGTCATTCTGCCAGTGCCTCCCGGATCTCCTCTTCACGAAAGCCGACAATTCCCTTCTTGTCCCGGATGACAAGTGTCGGGAAAGAACCTTTCGGGTTCCATTTCTCGACCTCGTCCATCGCATCGTCCTGCTCCTTCCCATCAAGAAGATCAACATAAGTATAATCAAAATCCACGCCGAGTTCCCGCAGGAGGTCCTTGGTTTTGTTACACCACCCGCAGGTGCTCAGGGCATACAATATTATCTTCCCTTTCTTTTTTCCGTCTACGTGTTCGATACCCATAAAAAAAACCTCAAAATATTCCTGTGCATGGAGATTGCTGTAAATAGTATATAAAAATGGGGATAGATCCTTTTTTTCGGGCCGGAGCGTTTTGTTTCAGGAGGGAGGGTGATGCGCCTGTCAGGAATTGGCGGTTCTCTCTGCCAGTAAGGATTAACGCCGCCGCCCCCGAAAGGGTGCTCCCGTTGCGGATCCGGGAGAGAATACTCCGTATTCGACCATGCCCCGCCGTGCCTCGGAGAGGCCCTGAGGCGGGCAGCCCTCAATTTTGTGAGGATGTGAACAATGGGAGAGAATCTCACCTGTTTTTCATCATTATCGTGATATCTTCAAGAAGCGCCTGGAGGTCTTCTTCATGTTCGACTTCCATCTGGAGGATACCGACGATGATGTTGTAGGTAACCGGGTCCTTGTCCCGGGTCTTTTTCAGCAGGCTGTTATAGGATTTGATGGCGCACTGCTCACCTTTGATGTTCTGTTCAAGCACCCTGATGACGTAAGGATCATCCGGGGCATCATACCCGCAGTTGGTGAGTTTGTACCAATCCTCTGGTTTTGTAACCGGGGTTCCGCCCAGCTGGATAATCCGTGTGGTAAGCAGGACCGCATGCCCGAGTTCCTCGGTTGCATGAAGCGTCAGCTCGGCGATGACGGCTTCCTTGTTGGGCCCGCGGACAATTTTGGATCCGATCCAGTACTGGTAAT
>Ga0105091_10000952_pt1 | contig 12506 bp, 7 predicted proteins | sample PPLLak1March2015_FD_87022 | JGI IMG/M metagenome (GOLD analysis project Ga0105091, IMG submission 87022) | Freshwater sediment microbial communities from Prairie Pothole Lake near Jamestown, North Dakota, USA - PPLs Lake P7 Core (1) Depth... | ecosystem: Environmental > Aquatic > Freshwater >... | reverse complement strand
TAAATTGCCTGATGTCATTGGAATAGAGGAATTGAAAGTGTAGGATTTATGAAGTATGATGCAGCTACTTGGAAACAATTCGGGTTTACGTTGAAAATTTTTTTCCAAAGATGTTCCCTAAAAAGTTGAATCATACGTTTCTGTAATCATTATAATATTAACTTGCGATTGAGCAGCAGTATGATGCTAACAAATCAGTTTTACTTGCAATGTGATAAATGCAATCCTTGGTTATTTTTTTGATAACTTGGGTCCGAATCTCTTCATCAATTCTCGGATGCCAACCATAGCCAGTGGTAACAATATTGCAGCTATGCTCTTGTAGTTGCTGGACTTACCATATCGATTATTTGTCGATCTCCTTATTTATCTGTACAGTTTTGAATGCAAATAATCTGACTAGTTACATAATTAAACAGAGAAACACGTACGTTAATTCAGAAATCTTTTATCAAGAAATCTCAATTAATATTTGCTCAAGTGAGTATGAGATCCTGTTGTTCCTCCCTAGCATCAAAAATGATTTTTGGTGGATCCTCCTTATTCTTCTTCTGAATTGTGCTCAGCACTAGATGTGTTGTCTTCTTCGTCTCTACTAGTATCTTCCTCTGTTTGTGCCTGTAATTGTGGTAGTGTAGTAGGAGGTATTATTCTTATATTTAGGTCAGCTCTAACATTATTAGTATACTTTTCAGACCTCTCGCCATTAGTTAATGTAACAAGAGCTCATAAATTCTGTTGAATATCATCAGCTAAAGTAGTTGCCATCTGCGTTGTTCCTTACTGTATTATTTAGTATAAATTCCATTTAGAAATGACGCTAGCTTAAGTAATGAACCAGCTTTACTATCATCGGTACCCAATATTGCGTTAACTTTCTACCCTATGACATTTATAATCCATATAATAACGCACAATCACGTTTGCCTAGTTGCCTTCTGCAGTATTAAGGAGAAGGACTAACACTCGATCAACTGAGATTGTTCCTCTTTGCTGACCATAAAGCTCATTTTCTGTTAATATGGTGAGCGAGCTCATGACGGTGAAGCTGATTATGACTTGTGCATGATACTTAATGCCATGTTAAATTGAATTTGGTATTCATATTACTAATTAAGTCCTGGTGTATGATTCACTATATAAAGTGATTGACTTATTGTTATCTCAAATTATGTGAATGATATTGCAGTATTTGGGTAGTATGCCCGCATATCATTCGCAATAGTTTAGTAAATAGTATCCCATGAAATGAGTATGGCGGAAAGATTTACTGAATCTAAATGAGTAATGATTCGCAGATTTACTTACTTGGACTGTTAGCATGCCACTTCAACATATGATTTTTATGCGTACTTAGATATGCATCCGGCTTAAAATAATGATCATAGAAGTCTAGGTCAATATGTTGTGCTTGTAAATAAGTCAATAAAAATATGCTTGGAACAGTAGCTGGAAATTTGCCATAAGTATCAAAAATATACTGGGCTTGCAATGTTACACATTCCTTAATCTCCTCAGTAAAGGGCTTAGCACTGCCTCTTACTTTTGCACTATCCTTCCATGCTCCAGGTGTTTCTATGTTATATACACCACCATCACCAAACTTCCTTTTAATAAGGGCTTCAACGGCCTCTCTCATATCCTTATAATGTGGAGGACAATATCCTTCAAAAATTCCTGGTAATCCGGTAGGATTTGGTATAGACCAGCGATCATCTGTGTCATATCTAAACCCTAAACCCGGGATATTAGGATCTCCATTGGTCCCTAAAACCGTATGCCTATCAACTCCATCATACATCCATCCACCTAGACCCATTGCTTGTAATAATAATGCACCGGCATAACATGAACTCGAAAGCTCTGCTGTTAATTCAGAAATACAATATTGCTCCAGAAATGTCAGCGGTATAGAATTCTTTGTATCGACAAATTTACCATATTTGTCTATTCCTGGAATCTGTTTTCCGGCTATGTCATCATAAATCGGAAACTGATTTACAGTGTAAAAGCAGATAGTGGATAGTACATGCTGAGCTAGATCTCCTACTGGAATAACAAAGGTAGACCCTTCATGATTTGCTATCCATGTGTTATGCCCTTCCATGTATGGCTCCTCTCTAGGAATGTATAATCTCTTGTTAGATAGCTTTCGTATTCTTGTCTTGTGAGCTGCTAGAAATTCTTGTAGATCTACCTTTCCATCCACTATGTTCAGAGGCGGATGAAAATCCCTTGTTGGAAAGAAATAGGTACCATTATCATCAGTATAAAATATTTCTGATGTTATGAATCCAGCGGCAGATGGAAATGTGCGGCCAGATGGACTATTAGAGTAATTAGAGAGGTACGGAGCATATTTTTTATGACGCATAATAGCAAAATGCCATCCCGTAACACCACCCATAGTAGATAGTAACAGAAGTTGTTCTAATTCACTCAGTGGCATAGGTTTATGCTTAGATTTGAAGGCAAGTACACCGTCAGGAATTTCTGCACCCATACAAAATCTTCTGGATCGTCTTCCAGTTAGAGCTTCCATCAGAGGAAATTTTAGAAAGTCCGCTAACGTATCTTCTAATCTAACTGGTGTCTCTTGACTAGGTTTCATATTGTTAGTACTGCTATAACAAGTTAATAAAATAGTCTTAACTCATACAACTTCTTCCAAACGTCTTATGATTAAGAAGCACAACATTATAGTGCAACGTCGATCGATCTCATGTATTAACAAGAAGCACTTTCTCTTATTATTAAGTTCTTTATAAAGAAAATGGCAGAGATAAAATAAGAAAAGAAAAACCTTAACTGAGCACCAACATTATAGGTTTTAATTCGTACTTGCGCTAGGTTTGCAGCGATACCTCAACTGGTGTCGGGTGTGATACTATGTCAAAGACTGGGGATCTCTTCTGTGCCAAATCTACCAGTTCCTTTATTTTCTCACTTGGTGCGTCTGACTTTATCTTGAAGTTGACTTTGATTTTTTCGTATCCATTTCTAACCTTCTCTGACATTCCAAGAAATCCTTGTAGATCAAGATCTCCTGATAATGTTTGGGACTTATATTCTCAGTAATTAAACCCTTTTTATTTTTTGAGGATGTGATACCTTGAGAATCTGGGGCTTTTGAAGTTATAGAGGACTCATCCTGTTGGTCACATGGGTCACATGGGTCACATAGATCATCTTTTGTACTAGGTGATCCTTCTTCTTCCTGTTTCTTCTTTGATAGCCATTGAAGGATTACAGGTTTTATGTATATCCTTTTGACATGACTGTTCTGTAACATCATCTCAAGTATGGTTCTTAGCTTCTTGTTATCTCTAACTTTAAGATCTTCACCAATGTAGGTCTTGATGTATTGATCCTTATCACAGACCTTCTTAATCAGCTCTTCAAATGCAATTGGTGCTTGTGTAGCCTCTAGCATATAGAGACATTCATTGAGAGTAACATCCCTTGGATTTGCTGGAATGTTTACTACTTGATCATGCTCATTGAGAATTACATTATAGAACTGGCATACTTCTAATGCATCCTCAGCATCAACTACATTCTTTAATTTTAACCGGACGACCATCCTTGCCACCCTAAATAAGGTATCCCTTACTCTCGAGGAGTCCACAGTTCTAGCAATTCCAATATAATACTCATTGAGTATAGTTTCAGCTTCATCGGAAATTATAGGATTACATCTCTTCGCATATATGAGATATTTCATAATGAATTCATCATAGTTTGGTATCTTGCAGCTTTCGGATCTTGATTTCTTGTAGGTATATTCTCTCAAGTCAATCGGATCCTTGGAAGTTTTGAATATGAACATGAGATCGAATCGATCTACCAAGGGTTTTATTGCTGGTATATCATCAAGATTCACCTTTCCATCATTGCCGTCTATCCGCCATTTAGAAGTAGTTGGATTAGCTGAGCCAATTATTACGGTCGGTGATCTGATATGTGCATTAATGCCATGTTTGTTAACTGAAAATTCTCCTTCCTCCATTATATCAAGTAATTGCCCTTGGCTTTCGAATGGCATTCTTCCAATTTCATTGAGAGCACATATTGCTTCCTTTGCTAATGGAATCGGACCGCATCTTAGAATACTCACATCGCCTCCCTCCTTAGATACTAATGCTGTTAATGATATGCCTGTAGAGCTCTGAGCTGATTCAAATTTGCTATTCGGTACAACCCTTGTTACCGCTTTCAAGAGAAGAGATTTTGCGGTTCCTGGATCTCCGACTAGTAAGCAATGTATTCTTACTCTAAATCTAAAATCTTTGTTGCTCCTGTAGTCATTGGCGCAACTACAAGCAGATATCAATAAACCTTTCTTTACATGTTGATAGCCGATTACATTAGCGGCAAACATTTCTACTAATTTATCCACTACTCTACTACCATACTTATTAGCAAATCGTTGTATTGCATCCCTATCTACACTCGATACCGAGATTTCTTTCCTAGAGTCATAATGGATTGAATGTGAGTACATTCGTGTACCAAGTTTGGCGTCCCTTGAAGAGTTAAGCTTCTCAATGTAGATCTGCCCTGTAATTGTTACCAATTCTCCAGCCTGTACATTCTTCGTATCTTCGTCAAATAGTATTACTTGCAGCCTTTCGAGATCATCAAATTTGTCTTCATCCTGTAATTCAATAATTAGCGCATTTCTATACTCGAATTCAACGTTAAGATGTACTCTAGTTCGAACATATTTTCCATCTCTATCGCGAATAGTGTCATATTTAGCTCCTTTCTCGTTGATGTACGCACCATTCTCATCCTTCTCGAATTCTACAGGGTGTTCAATAGCATTTTCATTTCTACAGTAAACATTCACTAGGAATTTGGGCTCTTCGAATAGCGGTTTTTCATAATGATTGTTATAGAAGGTGTGACAGTATGGACACTCACCATACTCGCCAGCTATCATTCTGAATACGGGTCTGATACTAGAAATCACTCCTCTGATTTTTTTAATGTCTGTATGATCTCCTCTCTCAGGAATCACTCTTGAAGCTTCGGTGACGGTTAGTACCGGTTCTTCAGGACTCTGTGTACTAGCCATGTCTAGAATTTAGCCTGACTTGACAAGCCCAACATATCAAGTGCTGCGATCAATTGTTCCAAAACTAGATTGAATGTTGTATGATCTCGCCCTACAACATCGCGCCTATTGTTTCTTCTCCTTTCTACTCTCTTACTCAATTCTCTTGGCTCCCAAACTTTTTAATGGCACACTCATGACAGAGATTAAGTGTAAGCATTCCAAATCTGCCTGCTGACACTACTATAGATTCTGTTGCTGCTTGGTAACAGTCAACTGCTTCACATATTTTTATACTATCTTTATAAAATACTTCTTTTATCATGTATACAATTATATCAAGACCATTAGATCAGACTATACTAGGACAAACTATGGGTCAAGGCTTAAATACTAGCAAAGAGAACATGTCGGAATCGTTTTTCAGCCCCCCATTAAAGAAGAAAAAAGGCTTAGAGTATGACCTCGCAATTGATAGAGCTATTTTTTCTGAACTCGATTCATCAGAATCAATTAGTTCTGGTGAGCTCAAAATAAAAATAGAAAAGTCACTAGGCCGGAGTATATCCCCATCCATATATTCTTCACATGTTAAGAAAATGCTAGAAATTCACGATATTGACAAAACTGATACAGGACTAAGAGGCAAACCTAGTATATTTTACTCCCTTAATAAGATGACAAAGAGAGAATGGAGATTGAATATACATAGACTTAGTCCAGATCAAATAAAGTTCAGAAAGATATATGAAAAAATATTTTTATATGAATTAGAAGGTAGCCCTGCATTCATTATTTCATCTAAAAAAGATTTTGATAATCTGCTTCGGTCGGAATTCAATATGACAGAGGATAAGCTACGCTGGGGTCGCATCGCAGATGCTGATAACCATGTTATTGTCGATGAGTTGTATGGAGTATATTCTGATACAAAGGTTGGTAAACAGAAAAAGAAATCTCATAAGAAAGAAATGGATGAGTATTGGAAAGAGAAGAGAGGACAAAAAATAATTCTTGAAGAAGTAGAGCGTGTTTGTTGTCCTGTACGTGGTAATTTAGACATCCAGATTGTAGAAACAGAATATTGGGAAATTAACAAAAGCTCAAAATACAAGAAAAATGATACCGACTACAGAATCATACTACCAGGAGTTGCAATCAATGAATTTCTAGATAATAATTCCATTGGTGTATTTAACCACAGCGATATAGAGAAAGCTATATCTTTGCTCGTACGAGAAGGGATGCTAGAACCTTGTATGACTTTTCGTGGCGAACCAAGGTACAAGATCGCTGATCAAAGGTTGCGTTATTTCATAAGCACATTAAGGGACTTTCACTATGGAGAATTTAATATTCTATTGTGTAAATGGGAAGATTTTGAGAAACCTACAGATAATGAGATGCAAAGAACTTGGTGGCTGTTGGGAGAGGAGGAAAGCAAAAGAATATTTCGTGAATTAGAGATAAGAAGGCATAGAAATAAAGAATTGATGAAAATGTCTAAAAGTCTAGAAGAATATTATGATAGGTACCTCATAGAACGCATGATACCCATATTTGCTACAGCAGATCGTTATGATTCATATCTAAATTGCACGATGACCCCACACCTTGAACGATCAAAGTATTATCTATTTAACTATGAGCTAGATGAATACAATAGAAGAAAGGGTAGGCGTGCAATGAGGAGTAAAAGGGCAGAGCACGAAATTCAAGAATTTCATATATATCGGAGAGAAAGCCTCAGACAATCAGAAGAAAGACTAAAGTGGGATGCTGAAACCATAAAGATGGGTAATATGGATGTCTTACTCGAATACAAATTTCTTCATCATGCCATCCGAATGGTCTGCCCTTTAGTTTTTGACCATCCTAATACTGAATTACAGACAGAAATCGTTCGTAATGAAATAGCTAAGGAGCACGCGACTAAAGAACTAGCAAAAATGCTAGGAGCTATATATGGGAACTATGATTATAAAAGAAAGAAGAGATTAAGAACAAGAACAGTGAAGCGTTATAACCAAATTACCGGAAGACATGAAAGGGTACGAATATACAAGGATGTGGATTAGTATTGGCTTATTCAGTATATGTTTCTTCTTAATTAGAACGTTAGGCTTAATGTATTATGTGAAATAATCATTCCTCAATAGCTCTACTATTGTTTATTCATTAGTACCTCTGGTTTAATCTGCGCCAATTTGGGATTCTGTTGTATCATAGCCATAATCTGATTGAATTTCTGGTTAGTCTCTTCTCTTACAGATTCTATCTCAATCTCATATTTTTTCTTCATATGTTGCAACTCTCGATCTTTTTCCTTTCTTAAGGACTCTAGTTTTTGACTAGCTGTTAGGTCTGCTTCCATATACTTTTCTCTGTAAACATGCTCTTGTGATATTGTAAGATAAGGAATTACTTTAAGATATTCAGATAATCTATTGTGGACTGGTGTTCTATCATACTCATTGTCAAGTCCTCTACTAACTTTGTGGCCTAACAAGAACTCTTTTGTATTGTGTTCTACCCTTGCCTCAATCATCTTGGTATTACAAAACTTCCGAAATGCATGATCTAGCATGTTCTTATGTTGGGTTTGTCTATTGTGTGTTCTAGTTCTAAGCCCTGCTTTGATTGTTATTCTATAAACCGGGTCTATAAATGACTTTACAGGTTTGACTTCTTTTAATTTCTTAACCCAGGGTAGATTTGAACTAATTGCATTCCTTAGTAAGGGTGAATTATCTGTAATAGCTTCCCCCATTCGTTTTCTATATTCAATGTAACTGTCTAAAGCTTCAGCACACTCGAAACTAGTAAATGTATAATACTTTGACCTGGTGCCTCTATAAATTATGACCTTGTAAAGGCGTTTACCTCCATAACCTTCAGGTTTTAGTGGTTCAACGTCTCTATATTTGAGGTCAGTTAATGCTCCGATTCTCATTCCTGTACTTGCCAAGAGATAAATTAGAAATCTATCCCTCTCTCCAGTAACAACATTAAGCATTTTTCGAATGTCTTCTGGGGTGTAAGCTTCATCTTCTCGTGCCTTGTCAGCTCTAGGAATATAGCCTGAGATATGTTTCCAATTAAGGTTTATTCTATTAGCTACATAAAAGAATTGAATTGCAGACTTCCTTCCCTTTATTGTATTATGCTTAAGTCCTTACTTCTTTAGGAAAGTGATATAGCTAACTATCCTGTCCTCTATCTTTTGAATTTCTTGAGGGGAGTAGAACTTTTTAGTGATTAGAGCATTAGGGTTTTTTGTTCTTAGAAAACGGAGATAATACTTGAAGTCATTAATATATTTCTCTTTGGTTTGAGGTTCTTTACTGTCAAGCCTTTCTAAGAAGTTTTGATATGGCTTAGCCACAGATTAATGGTATTGATTACTCTTTATAAGTTAGTAGGTTTCTTTTGCTTTTTTGCAAAGGAGAGTTGATATCCATCCGGTTCACGTATATGAAAATATCTTTCCCCCCATGGAGCATCAGTAGGTGCATTTTCAAATACGATATCAGATGAAATAGATTTATTATTCTTGAGATAATCATAGAGTTTGTCTACATCATCAGTATGGAAAATGATCCTTCCAAAATGTTCTACTGGTATGGTAACACGATCGTTTTTACTGTTTTGATCATTAGTTAGGCGAATTAATTCTAGATTCAAGTAAATCTTGGAACCATTTGGTTCACCGATTTCATAGGTACTGAATATGTCATTACTTGATCCCCCATAAACTAGTCTGAACCCTGGTATCTGAGAATAAAAAAGACATGACATGTCCATTCTTCTAATTCTTAAAGTAATGGCAGAGATTTTGTATACTTTCATTTCATTCCATTCGTAGTGTGACAAGCAAACAGCCTGACATACAAAAATATGATTGATAAATAGTGAGCACTACTTTCATAAAATATGTACATCTAGACCCGAAATATAACTGATGCCAAGAGTTCAAAATGGCCTTATTGAACAAATCAGTTTTTACATCGTGATATTGCAGACACGTGATTGGTTAGATCAACAGTGCGCTTCTTTCAATATCTAGTTATACTAATACCGTGTCTGTCTCAGAGAGGATCAGAGAAGGGCTATTTCTTTACTTTGCCTTTTCTTAACATAGATCACATCTATTATCCTTATCTACTGATTTATACAAGACCCGATGGATTTTTGCCCAAATTACAAATTACAAGTTGGCAATTAGTTACAGAGAGGAGTCCGAGCTAGAATTTAAAACTTAATAGTATCAAACATTTCAATTTATCAGCATGGAAAATAGAGCGTTCGAAAGAGAAAAAGAAGTATCATCATCATCATTTTCTGAGATTGGATTCCAAGACTATCTGACTGACACTTTGAATAAGGGTACGCTTGCTATTATGCTATCGATAGGTCATAGAACTAGATTGTTCGACAATATTTCATCTCTTGGCAAGCCGTCTACAAGCAAGGAGATCGCATTACAGGCGAAGCTAAATGAAAGATATGTTAGAGAGTGGCTGGGTGCGATGGTTGTAAGTAGAGTTATTGAGTATGATCCTGCACATAAAACATATTGGCTTGATAAAGAAAAGATGAATTCCTTAACCAGGGCGTCGGATTCATATAACTTTGCAGCTTCTATGCAATGGATTCCTATACTTGCTCAAGTAGAAGATGATATTGTAAACTGCTTTGAAAGGGGAGGCGGCGTACAGTATGGTTCCTTTAAACGTTTTCATGAGGTGATGGCTGAAGAAAGCGCTCAAACTGTAGTGGCTGGTTTATTCGATTTCATCATTCCACTCGTACCAGGTTTAGAAGAAAACCTTACAAGAGGTATTTCTGTTTTAGATATCGGATGTGGTAGTGGTCATGCTATCAACACCATGGCGGCCAGATTTCCCAACAGCAAGTTTGTAGGATTCGATATTTCTGAAGAAGCCATTAATAAGGCCAGATCTGACGGGCGAGAGATAGGCAACAAGAACGTATCCTTTGAAGTAAATGATGTTTCAAATCCTCAAGCCATGAAGACAAATTTTGATCTAGTCGTAGCGTTTGATGCTATCCATGACCAGAGAGATCCTGCGAGCGTACTGAAAAATATTGCTCAAGTCATCAATCCGAATGGAGGAATATTCCTAATGCAAGATATTCTAGGATCAAGCTTCCTTGAGAAAAATATCAACCACCCGCTAGGACCATTTCTATATACTATTTCTTGCATGCACTGTATGACTGTATCTTTAGCTCAGAATGGGGCTGGTCTTGGAGCAATGTGGGGAAAGGAGAAAGCTATTGAGATGCTAAAAAACTCTGGCTTTACCAATGTCGAAGTCAAAACACTTGCACATGATTTTCAAAACTATTATTACATTGCAAAGAAGACCTAAAAGAGTATATCTTTGGATTAACTTTCTCTGTCAGTAAAACCTTATGGGCTATCATATGAAGATCATGTTGAGAACTTTTATGAATCGCTGATTTCATAGCACGCTGATTCAAATCTTTCAAATGCGTAGCAGGAAATGATTATGCTAAATATTCATGAGAACGGTAATTCATCGGTATTTCACCCAGTTGGGGGAGGTGGAGGTGAATTTACTAGAACTTGTAAAAGTGCCTGCTGGAAAGGCGTTATTCATCAATGATGAGTATAGAAGTCACATAGAAATACCAAATGCATCACTGGATGACCTAATGGATTGGCAAAGAGGGATCAAGCTAGTGTCACAAGTTTGACCCTGAATATAGGAGATAAGAAATACTCTTCCGAAGATCTTAAAAAAGTGTAGGGTCATACCGAAGATTTCTAAGAAGTATTTCCTGAGAATGCACTATTTGGAGCTACTACAGTCCCATCGAAGGTATAGGGCGCCTATACCGTACTGCCAGATCGTGACCCCAGCAACGAGAATGAATCCTTTAACCTTCATAGGAATCTTAAGCAATATGAAAAGATACCCACACTCGGTTCTCGGATCGAAAATGATGACTCTTAAATTGATTTAACATTTTATTATGGTCTTAGATTTAAGAATAAAAATATAATTTACTGTGCCCGTACTCTCTTTCTTAACTATAATGCGATCGCATCTGATCGCATCATACATGGTAGAGATCTGACGTATCTCCTCTAGTTGCTATCTCTCTAGGGTTGCATATTACCACTCAATCTTTAGGGATCATTATATATAGAATAATGATTGATAAATTCAATAGAACCATGTTATAGCTGATATTTCTTGTGGTGCACGCAAACGATCTAAAACAAACTTGAGGACATTTCCTGCACCATGTAGCACTTCGATGTTTTTTCCCAGCATTCTTCTGATTGCCTCATCCTTATTCAGTTAGTGTGTTCTCAGATTCAATTGTGTCGCAGTGAATTCGTCAGAATAGTTCCTCATCTGACGAAATAAGTCATTGATCAATATCATACTTGTTACATACCTAGGCTGCTGATATATCCGTAGAGATATTGTATTAATCTAGATGTCATAACTAAAGTTGTAATCTAATCTCAGGTGTCAATGATTACACTTCAAAAGTCATGGAAGAATGGAAAAATTTTTTTGTACATAACTAGAAAGTAATAAGTTAGTATGTTAGAACAATTACCCTAGCTCTGCGAAGCACATTGCAACCAACAATAGTCTATCTTTTTCACAAGTAACCCAGATATAGAGATATCAAGAGAAATAAGAAGAGGCAGGGAATGGATACTGCCATCACCATCGGTTGTTACCAAGTTCGCAACACATGGCTCTATTTCTTACTTCCTTATGAGGGATTTCTGAATCATATTCTATGCATAAATTGATTGGAATGGATTGAAGCTAAATGAGTAACGTGTACATAATGCACAAAGAATTTCAATTATTATCTCAGCTGAGATAAATAGACCCGGCGATATTTTAGTCTTTGATAATAAACCGCTATTTGTAGTAATAACTAATAGGTATGATGATAGTGGAAAGAATTTCTGGAATATGATTTATTTGGATAAGAGATGGTTTAACGAATCAATACCCTCAATGGTAGTGCAATTGATGAATGTCTAATAGGTGCATATAACAGGTGTATATACTACTATCTTATTGGTTGTATGGAATATATGGGAAATACCCTCAAGAAGCATGTCCTTTATACAATGACGAAAATAGGAATAATACTTGCTAAGTATTGCTTTTACAATGGTAAAAGAGAGTATCTAAAATTCAAAAATATTCAAAGATCGATGAGCAGTAGAATAACTTAAATGGATCCCTATGAATGGTCGTCCTCAAATTAACACTTTATTAGCTCTTCAATTCTTTGTACATTTTATTCAATTCTTTATAATGATGAAATAAGATTGACATTAGTATAGGTTGTATTCTTATAGGATTAGCACAGCACACGCATGCAGAATTGTACAAAATAGATATGAAAAACATATTAT
>Ga0105091_10000951_pt1 | contig 12508 bp, 5 predicted proteins | sample PPLLak1March2015_FD_87022 | JGI IMG/M metagenome (GOLD analysis project Ga0105091, IMG submission 87022) | Freshwater sediment microbial communities from Prairie Pothole Lake near Jamestown, North Dakota, USA - PPLs Lake P7 Core (1) Depth... | ecosystem: Environmental > Aquatic > Freshwater >... | reverse complement strand
TCTGAAATCGAGGCGAGCGATGAACATTGATTTTCCTCTGCATTTTGATGAGCGCGGGCGGACAGCAGAGACCGATTACGACAGTCACATCCGCGACCTGATCGAGCAGGTTCTGTTCACTGCGCCAGGCGAACGAGTCAATCGCCCGGACTTCGGCAGCGGACTGCAGCAACTCGTATTCGCCCCGAACAGCGATGAGCTGGCCGCAGCCACCCAGTTCCTAGTTCAGGGCGCGCTGCAGCAGTGGCTCGGGGACCTCATTCAGGTTGAGGCAGTGCAAGTCGAGAGCGAAGGATCGACCCTGCGCGTCCTCGTCCGATATACGGTGCGTCGCACCCAACAGCAGCAGGTGGCGCAGTTTGTGAGGGGAGGCGTCGGACAATGATCTACTTCTGTTGCGATGAGCAGCGCCGCACTATCGTCAAGGAGCAGACGGCCTTCAACGGGATCGATTTTCTGGAAGTCGTGGACGATCCGGCCGACCCCTTGGACGTCCGGCAACACGTCTTGCATGTCCACTTCATTCATCCGCTGACGCGCGGTGTCCTGGCCACAACGAATGTCCGGATCGAAGGCGGCGAACGCATTCGGAGTATCTTGATTACCGGTGTCGAAACCGGTGGCCTCGCCTCTCCGCCCAGCTCACCGCCGAAGGTGCTGCCCGCTAACGTCCTGGTGGTGCGCGTGGCCGAGCCTGGAGATTTTTCGACCTACACTCTACGGCTGGTCGAGGATCCCAAGCATGACGATCCGCCCAAGGGGTTCGATCCCATCCTCTCGGCTGTTGACTTCTCGTTCAAAGTGGCCTGCCCGAGCGAGTTTGACTGCCGCTCTGCCCAGATTTGCGCGAGTCCGGCGCCGGCGCAGCCGGACATCAACTATCTGGCCAAAGACTATGCCAGCTTTCGCCAATTGATGTTCGACCGGATGGCCCAACTCCTCCCCGATTGGAAAGAACGCAACGCGGCGGATCTCGGCGTCGCCCTCGTCGAGTTGCTCGCCTACGTCGGGGATTATCTGAGCTACCAGCAGGATGCCGTCGCGACCGAGGCCTATATCGGCACCGCGCGACGTCGCGCTTCGGTGCGTCGACACGCCCGTCTGGTTGACTATCCGATGCACGACGGCGCGAATGCGCGGGTCTGGGTTCGGGTGGTTGCCAAGGAAGGCACAGACGGCGTGGAGCTTAAGCGGAAATTTCCCGACGACCCGAATGACCCTGACAATGACTTCAACGGGCGGCCTACCCAACTGTTGACGCGCGTGATGGACGACGTGCCATCCATCGCGCGCACATCTCCGGATTATGAAAAGGCGCTCGCCGCACGTCCCGCAGTCTTCGAGTTGATGCACGATCTGACGCTCTTCGCGGCGCACAATGAAATGCGGTTCTACACTTGGGATGCCGATCAGTGCTGTCTGCCGAAGGGCGCAGTACGAGCGAATCTCGATGGGCACTTTCCGAATTTGAAACCGGGCGACGTGCTGATCCTGGCTGAAGTACGCGGCCCCCAGACCGGCGAGCCGGAAGATGCCGATCCTGCCCACCGCCATGCGGTGCGCCTGATCGAAAGGAGGCTGATCTTCGATCCGCTTCACGCGGCGCCGCTTGTCTCACCAGTCAGTTCACCTCCGAACGGCTTGCCCGTCACCGAGATTCGATGGCATCCGGATGATGCGCTGCCATTTCCCCTCTGCATTTCATCCCGCAGCGGGACCGACGAATACAAAAACGTGAGCGTCGCTTGGGGCAACATCGTGCTCGCGGATCACGGCATCACCATTGACGACGTGCCGGAAGACAAGAAGCGCAACCCTTACACGACGTCTAGTTCCCTCGTGCCCGATTTCGTCCCGCGGCCAAATCCTGCGCTTGTCTTGCCCCCTGAAATAGCGGGCAACGATTGCTCCGCAACAGGAGCCGGCGCGCATTGCACTGAACATCAGACCGAGCTGGCGCCTCCGCGCTTTCGTCCGCGGCTTAATCGCGCGCCGCTCACCCAGGCTGCCGCTTACAACCCTGATAAACGCCCCGCCTCGGCGACGGCCGCAATGCGCTGGACGATGCGCCAGGTGAACCCGGCCATTACCATCAAGTCGGTCGGCGCGTCGAAGGCGAAGACTTTCAGCGACTTGACCGTAATTCCAACCTGGAAGCCTCTGCGCGATCTGTTGAACAGCCGCCCGAGCGACAAGCATTTCGTCACGGAGGTCGAGACGGACGGGACAGTTTACCTGCGCTTCGGCGACGGCAAGTTCGGTTCACGCCCTGACCCTGATGTCCGATTCCTCGCCCGATACCGCATCGGGAATGGCGCGAGCGGCAATATCGGCGCTCAGTCGTTGGTTCACCTCTCAAGCAACGATCCGAATATCCCCGACCAGGTGATCGCTGGAGTCACGAATCCACTTGCGGCCCAGGGAGGCGTTGACGCTGAGACCATCGAGCAGACGCGTGTGGCGGCGCCGAGCGCTTTCCGGGTCCAGGAACGTGCCGTCACGGCCGAGGACTACGCGGCTTCAGCGTTGCGCTGCGAAATGGGCGTACAGCGGGCTGCGGCGACCTTTCGCTGGACGGGCAGTTGGCGGACGGTCTTCGTGACAGTCGACCGCCTGGGTGGCCAAAAAGTGGATGCCGATTTCGAACGCGATTTGCGGCTGTGCCTGGAGCGTTTCCGGATGGCAGGCCACGACCTGGAAGTGGATGATCCGCGGCTTATCTCGCTGGACATCGCCATGACCGTCTGCGTGAAGCCCGGCTATTTCGCAAGCGATGTCAAGGCCGCGCTGCTGGAAGCGTTCAGCAACAGACTGCTGGCGGATGGACGGCGCGGCCTGTTTCATCCGGACAAGTTGACCTTCGGCCAACCGGTCTTTTCAAGCCAGTTGTACGCGGCTGCCCAGGCGGTAGCGGGAGTGGATTCGGTCGAGATCACCCGGTTTCAGCGCCAGGGCGTCGACAGCGAAGCCGCGATCAAGTCGGGCAGGCTCGAGATGGCACGGCTGGAGATCGCACGACTGGACAACGATCCCGATTTCCCCGAGCGCGGCGTTCTCGAATTTGAAATGAGAGGCGGCCGATGAGCACTTCACTAGACCCGACTCTGCGCAGGCTGAACGAATGCGGCTGCTGCGAGGGCATCTCGGCTGAAACACCCGCACCCGTCTTCAACCGGCCGGGACTGTCCGCGATAGCCTACCGCGTAGGCACGCAGGCACAGTTCAAAGAAACCATGATGGCCCGCTTGTCAGGCTCACACCAGCCGGCCCTGCAGGGATTGAACACGCGTGACGATGACGACTTTTCGATCGGACTGCTCGACGCCTGGGCGACCGTGTGCGATGTCCTGACCTTCTATCAAGAGCGCATTGCCAACGAGAACTATCTGCGCACGGCCACCGAGCGGTTGTCGGTGCTCGAGCTCGCGCGTTTGATCGGCTACGAGTTGCGACCCGGAGTAGCGGCAGACACCTATCTGGCCTTCACGCTCGAGGACGCGCCGGGTGCCTTCGGCCAAGCCGTCAACCTGAGCAACATCGCGCAGGGAGTGCCGGAAGTGCCACCGCCGATTACGATTGCGGTGGGGGTGAAGGTCCAGAGCGTACCTGGGCCGGGGGAACAGCCCGCGACTTTCGAAACCATCGAGGAGGTTGACGCGCGCGTCGAGTGGAATGCGCTCAAGCCGCGCCTGACGCAGCCGCAGCTGTTGTCTCAGGCCATGGGCAGCATCATATTTCAGGGAACGGCGACGAATCTAAAGCGAGGAGACAAAATCCTTACTATCACGCCTCAGGGTTCCTTGGTACGGACCATCCTCAACATCGAAGCCGACGATAAGGCGCAGATCACTCGCGTTGACTTCGAGACGCCAGGGCTATCTCCGGCATCTTACCAACGGCCCACAGGTTTAGCGGAGGGCAAGCCGACGGACTTCGCCGCGCAGACCCTGCTTGATGAAAAAACGGTCCAGGCCATTATCAGCAAGCAATGGACGGCCGAAGATCTTGAAGCGCTGGCCAAGATGCAGAACTGGCCATCGGCTTCCGTGCTGGCCAACATCAATAAACAGACATCGAAGCCCAAGTCAACGGGCGGCAATGGCGTCTTTGCTTTCCGTCAACACGCCGCGGTGTTCGGCCACAACGCGCCGAAATGGGATTCGCTGCCTGTCGACCTGCGGTTTGCCAAGAGAATCGAGCAGTACAACACCGACGGGACGATCAAGCGCAAGGCTGATGGCACTATTGATTACCTGATCGTGCCCGCGGCCTTCCCCCCTCCATCTTGGGAGACGCGCACGCTGGAGGACGATGCCGGCGTCTCAGGCAATTCCCGCTTTGTCTTCCTCGACAATGCCTATCCCAACATCGTTAAGGGGGGCTGGCTGGTCCTCTCCGGCCGTACCGGTGATCCTCAACCCTTCCCGATCACCGATCACATCGAAACGACCCGAAGCGACTTTTCCAGCAGTGGAAAGGTCTCGCGCCTGACGATTTCAGCCGGGCCTCTGAGCAATTTCAAGATGCGCGAGACCGCCGTGCTTGTGCAGAGCGAAGAGTTGACGCTGGCCGAAGTACCCATCCTTGACGTCATCGATGGCGACAACGTCACGCTCGGCCGAGCTTACCTGGGCTTGAAGAAGGGTCAGAAAGTGATCCTCACCGGCGAGCGCGAGGATCTCAAAGGTGTCACGGAGAGCGAACTGCTGACGATCAAAGAGGTGACCATCGAAACCGGCTTCACCGCCCTTGTCTTCGAAACCAAGCTCGCGAACCGGTATGTGCGCAACACGGTGACGATCAATGCCAATGTGGCCCTTGCCACGCATGGCGAGACGGTTGTCGAGACACTCGGCGGCGGGGATGCCACCCAGGTTTTCCAACGATTCACGCTTCGCCAACCACCGCTGACATACACGAGCGCGGCTACCGCTACCGGATCCCAGACTACCCTCGAAGTGCGAGTCAATAACCTGCTCTGGCGTGAGGTGCCCGATCTGTTCGGCCACGGTCCTGACGAACGCATATATGTGACGCGCCTCAACGACGAGGGCAAGACCACCGTGATCTTCGGGGACGGTAAGACCGGTGCCCGTTTGCCGACCGGCGCGGAGAACGTGAAGGCCAAATATCGGCGCGGCCTGGGGGTGTCCGGCCTGGTAAAGGAGCACCAGCTCTCGCAATTAATGACCCGGCCGCTCGGCCTCAAAGGAGTGACCAACCCCTTCGCAGCCAGCGGAGCGCAGGATCGCGAGCAGCTGAGCGAGGCACGGCGCAATGCTCCGCTGACTGTGCTCACACTCGGCCGCGTGGTCTCGCTGCAGGACTACGAGGATTTCGCCAGAGCCTTTTCGGGCATCGCCAAAGCGCTCGCCACCTGGTCCTGGAGCGGCGAACAGCGAAGCGTGCTGGTCACCGTAGCGGGCGTCGACGGAGCCGCGGTGTCGGACGAGTTACGCGGGAAACTGCTGGCGGCCATGCAGGAGTTTGGTGATCCGCACGCGGCGCTGGACGTCAAGAGCTATGAGCCGCGCTTCTTCCGGCTCGCCGCCACACTGGAAATCGCGCCTGATTACCTCTCGGAGAAGGTGCTCGCCGAGGTCGAGACACAATTGCGCCAGCGCTTCTCGTTCGAAGCTCGCGATTTCGGTCAACCGGTTCAGAAGAGCGAAGTCGTCGGGCTTATCCAGAACGTGCGCGGCGTTGTCTCGGTTAACGTCACAGGGCTCTATCGTTCGGACAGCCCGCCGAGCGTCGAACCGCGTCTCGCGGCCGCCCGGCCGCAGCTCGGTGGCGACAAGCTCTTCGCCGCTGAATTGCTCACGCTTGATCCACGCCCGCTTCAGCTGGAGGTCACCAAATGAGTTTCGATCTCGAAAGACTCTACCAACTCCTGCCAGCCATCTACCGGGCGCGTGATATCGATTTAGCCACACGGCAGACGGAGGCGCTCACGCCGGCGGAGCGCGAGGATCTGAAGGATCTGCAGGCCCGGTTCAACTCGAACTCGCCTTTGACCGAGCCGGAATTCAAACGCCTGCAGGAACTGCAGGACAAACAGCAGCGGGGACCGCTCAAAGCGCTGCTCACTGTCATCGCCGAACAGGTCGCTGTGCTGGAAGAAGACCTGGCCGGAGCCTACGATGACCATTTCATTGAGACCTGCGCCGAGTGGGTTGTGCCGTACATCGGCGATCTGGTCGGGGCCCGCGGGCTGTTCGTCTTCCCGAAAGCACGCTTTAGCCAGCGTGCGCAGGTTGCCAATACGCTTGGCTACAGAAGACGTAAAGGCACGGCGACGGTGCTGGAACAGTTGGCCCGGGATGTAACCGGATGGGATGCGAGCGTGGTCGAGTATTTCCAGCTGCTTGCCACGACCCAATATCTAAATCATCTGCGGCCGGAAAACTTGAGCTTCGCCGATCTGCGAAGGTCGCGGCGGCTGGATTACCTCAACACGCCGTTTGATCGGACGGTTCACAACGCCGATGTCCGCAACATCGAAAGCCGGCGGGGCCGCTACAACATCCCTAACATCGGCATTTTCCTGTGGCGGCTGGGCAGTTACCCGATCACCGCGGCCCCGGCCCACAGGGTCGACAACCAGCGCTACCTCTTCGATGCCGTCGGCAAGGATCTACAACTTTACAACAAGCCTGAAGTAGAGACGGAGATTACACACCTCGCCGAGCCGGTGAACGTTCCGATGCCGCTCGGTCGCCGACTGCTGCATCGTTATCTGGAAACCTATTACGGGCGCAACAAGAGCATCCTGATTTACCGCGACGGCGAGGAAGTCTCGATCAATTCGATTGCCATTTGCGATCTCAGCAATCTGACAGACGCCTTCGGAAATGTCACTGGCTGGGCGAATCTGCCTCAAGAGAAGATCGCTCTGGATCCGGTGCTCGGGCGTATTGCCTTCCCGTTGTCCTCACCGCCGGCCGCGCTCCCGCGAACCGTGCACGCGACCTATCACTATGGCTTCAGTGCCGAGATGGGTGGCGGGGAGTACGAGCGAGAGATCTCGGGCGGCGAAGACAAGGTGATCGAAGTGCCGGCGGACCAGCCGACCGTCCAAGTGGCACTCGCGGCTCTCGCAACTGAGTTGGCGAATAACCCTCAGATCAAGAGCGGCGTCGTCGAGATCACCAAACCGGTCTCCGTGCTTGCGAGCGATTATCACAGGCTGTCCGGCAGTGTTGACGTGCCGGCCGGCAAGCGCATCACTTTGCGTGCAGTCGACGAGCATCGACCTGTCGTGGTGCTCAACGGCGACCTGGAGATCACGGGCGGCGAGAATGCAGAGCTGGAGTTGAACGGGTTGCTGATCAGTGGCGGCGCTCTGCGCGTGCCGGATACCGGGAATCAACTGCAGAAGCTGCGCCTCGTACATTGTACGTTGCCGCCCGGCCACGCCGGAGTGACCCAAAGCCCGCCGGTAGACGGGTCTCCTCCGAGCCTTGTCGTCCAATCACCAATCACTCATGTTGAGATTGACCGGTCAATCCTCGGTCCAATCCGTGCCGCTGACGGCGCCCGTGTCTGTCTGACGGGCAGCATTCTGGACGGCGGGGACGAGCAAGTCATCGTCTACGCCGGAATCAACGGCGGCCAAGCGGGGGCGCCTCTCGTGGTCGTCAACACCACCATCATCGGACGAGCTCACACATTGACGATGGAGCTCGCCTCGAACACCATCTTTTTCGCCGACTCGAGCAGTGAAGCCCCTGTGCGCGCGGCAAAGCTGCAGGAAGGTTGCGTTCGTTTCTGCTATGTGCCCCCCGGCTCGCGGCTGCCCCGCCGGTTCAAGTGCCAACCCGAGACCGAAGAGGAGGCAGCAACAGTCCGTCCCATCTTTACCTCGCTTCGTCATGGCGAGGCCGGCTACTGCCAGCTCAGTCCGCAGTGCAGTGAGAAGATCAAACGCGGCGCCGAAGACGGGGCGGAAATCGGGGTTTTTCACGATCTGTACCAGCCGCAGCGCGTCTCTAACTTGCGCGCCCGGCTCGACGAGTTTCTCCGTTTCAGTTTGGAGGCCGGTGTTTTTGAGGCCAGCTGATCAGTCCCAAGGAGGGTAGCTATGCCCGGCGATTACAGTCGCAGAACTTTCAATCGAAAGAAACACTATCGCGGCGTGCTCATGCAGCAGGGGCGCGTGCAACTGGACGCCGATTGGAACGAACAATTGGCCATTCAGCTCTATCGCTCTGAGACGGAGACCAAGGACGTCGTCGGCTCCTGCGGTGTCCCCAAGGCCGGTGATGCCTTCAAGATCACCAGCACCAATGGGAGCAACCTGCTCATCGGGCCGGGACGTATCTATGTGGACGGCCTGATGTGCGAGTTGGAGTCGGACAAGCAGGCGTCTTACACCAATCAGCCGTATTACCCCAACCCGGAGTTCACGTCCCCTCCTGGCAGCCCGCTCGCCTCACCGCTGGCGAGCCCGCCGAACGACCTGCGGCTCAGCCTGGGCGACGGCCCGTATTTGGTGTATCTCGACGCCTGGCAGCGCGAGATCACAGCGCTGGACGACCCGTTCATTCGTGAAAAAGCTCTGGGCGGGCCGGACACCGCAACGCGTCTCCAGTCGGTTTGGCAGGTTCGGCTGCTGAAAATCGATACGAGCGGCCCGCTCACCTGCGACACTCAACTCCCTGAATTCGTCGAACGCATCGCACCCGGCACCGGGACGTTGACAGCCCAAACGAAGCCGGTCGACGACCCGAAAAACCCATGCCTGTTGCCGCCCAAAGCCGGCTACCTGCGCTTGGAGAATCAGCTCTACCGAGTGGAAGTGCATAAAGGCGGTGATCGTTCGGTCGCGACTTTTAAGTGGTCGCGCGACAACGCATCGGTCGAGACGACCGTAGATACCGTCAGCAGCAGCCTTCTCACCGTAGCCGACACCGGCAAGGATCAGGAGCTGTCTTTTCGAGACGGCGACTGGGTGGAACTGGTGACTGAGGAGTCGAAGCTGAAGAGCGAGCCTTTCCCCCTCGTGCAGATCGACCACGTGGAGCCGGCCATTCGCGAAATCAGGTTGAAGACGCCGGTTCCGGCCAAAGCCAACGTGCCCGGGCTCAAACTGCGGCGCTGGGATCAAACCGGCGTCGACGCGACTGCCGACGGCGTGCCGATGGCATTGGCGAATCAGGTTGACTTGGAGGGCGGCATCCAAGTCGGTTTCTCTGCCGGCCGGTATCGCTCGGGCGATTACTGGTTGATACCCGCTCGCACGGCTACCGGCGAGATCGAATGGCCCCCTTACGAGATTCCCAACAAGAACCCCGAGGCCCTGTTGCCCATCGGCGTCAAACATCACTTTTGCCGACTGGCCCTCGTTCAAGTTCAAAGCGGGGTGATCCAGGTCAAAGAAGACTGCCGCAAACGCTTCCCCCCTCTGACCGAAATCTGCGCCGAGGATGTCTGCTTTGACAACGACAACTGCCAGCTGCCCGGCGCAGAAACCGTGCAGGATGCATTGGACAGGCTCTGCGCTGCCCGGGACTTGCGCCATCACAATAAGCACCTGCATGGTTGGGGGATCGTCTGTGGCCTGCAAGTGAAATGCGGGCCCGATGCCCTCGGGCAAGTGCGCCGCCATGTGACGGTCCGCCCCGGCTATGCGATTGATTGCGAAGGCAACGACCTGATCCTCAAGCGCGAAGAGCAACTGGATGTGGCCGAGCTGGCGGGAGGCCCGTCTTCTCCGCCTTCTTCTCCACCTTCGGGACTGAGCGACGCCGATCTCGCCCTGTACGTCGAATTGGACGCGGAGCAGAAGCATCGCTTTCGTGTCGAACCGTACACTCCGAAAAAGAACTTCCTGTCCCTGTTCCAGGGCACTCTGCTCGCCGATTTTATTAACGACTGTATCTTGAGCCTGCGTGATTTCTTCGAGAAGGAGTTCAAGGTTGGCCCGGATGAGGTGGACCGTCCCGTCGGACCGGCGCGCAAGCGGCTGACCACGCTTATCAACCTGCTCATTCAGCTGATCAACCCGACCAATGGCAGCTTTGTATTTCTGTCTCGCGAAGAAGATCACATCCTTCGACGCTTCTACGAACGGTTGCGCGCTTTGCTACAAAGCCACACCTTCTGCGCAATGTTCGATAGTGCCCGGCAATTTCCTGACAGGTACCCGTTTCCTGATCAAGACATCGTTACGATCTTCGGGAAGGGCAGCCAGCAACGGCTGCGCATTGCGCCGAACAGCAGAGTCGGGTACGCGGTCGGAGCGGGCAACAACAAGATCGCGGTCTACGATCTGCGCAAGAACGAAATGGCCGCAGAGCTGGAGTTTCCAGGTGGGAGCGGCGCAGCCGTGACTGACGTCGCCTTCTCCAAGGATGGCAAGCAGCTTTTTGCCGTGGCCACGATAAACAGCAAAGACAGCGCCTTCGCGGTGGCCGACGTGACCGGGCTGAATCACGTCTGGCGCAAGCCGACCGTGATCTGCGGCGTGCAACTCGTCACACTCGGGACCGCACCCTCCGTCTCGAGCGACGTCTATGCCATCGCCAAGGGCAAGGGGCTCTTTCAGATCAACCCGCAGAACGTTAATGCGACCCCTTCGCCGATCGGCAACCTCTCCTTCAACGCAGTCGGCCATCTGGTGATCTCTGATCAAGAAGGGATCGCTTTTGCCACCGCCAACAAAGGGGCCAGTCCGACGGACTCGTACGACTCCGTTGTGCGCATCAATCTGAAATCGCCAACGCATAACCCACCGGCCATCAACTTGCCGGCCGTCAACAGTCAGCCGGTATCCGGGGAGGACGACATTGCCCTGGGCTTTCCTGCTTCCCAGCAGCTGAAGCTGTACGTTGTGACTAATCCGCCGTCGGGTTTCAACACCAAGCAGTTGTTGATCTTCCAGGCCATCAGCGGAGACCCCGTCGGCCAGCGGGATCTGGGCGAAAGAGAAACTGCCATCCGCCTTGGCTTTAACCCGGCTACAAACCGCATGGTCGTCAGCTACGAGGACAGTTACCGTCTGGCGATCCTTAATGCCGACGATGCGGTCGAACCTAGGTTCCGCTTCCCGGTCCAGATCTCTCCGCTCTCCGTTGCCGCCTCATCCAAGGGTGAGCGCTTCTACGTGCTCAACTTCGCCAGCAACACCATCACCTCAATCGACGCCCGGTTGCTCGATCCCGAGCACAGGCTTTCAATGAAGGATCTGGTCGACTATCGGACCGCCGTTCTGGACGCGTTCTTCGATCTGGCCGGGGGGTTCTTCCAATACCTGAAAGACTGTTTGTGCGATCACTTCCTGGTCAACTGCCCGGACTGCGACGAGAACGACAAGCTCTATCTGGCGGTCATCAGCGTCAAGAACCGGCAGGTGCACAAGGTCTGCAATTTTTCGCTGCGCAAGTACGTCAAGAGCTTCCCGACGGTTGAATACTGGCTCTCCCTGGTACCGATTCTGCCCTTGTTCCAGAAGGCGGTCGAGGCTTTCTGCTGCGCCGCACTGCCCGGTTTCTTCGGCAGGCAAAAAGCACCTCGGGCAGAAGTGGCCGAGAATCAGATCGTCCTCGGCGAGAACCGGATCAAAAGCAAGCAGGTCCGTAGAGGCGTCGAATTCGCCAAAATGGCCGACTTCCGCGGCGTGACCCGCGAAGGCGCGACCAAGGTCAAGTCAAGCGGTCCGCTGATCTTCGATACAGTCACCAAGGGGACACGGCGTCAAGAAGTTTCGCAGCCCCGCCTGCAGCATAGCGACGTGGTGGGACAGCCGGTGGACGAGGCGCGCCGAAAGCTCGAAAAGGCCAAGATTAACGTCTCGAAGGTCGAGCCCTACGACCCGGCCGCCGGACTGGCTAACCTGGTCGAATTCAGCACTGCTCCACTGCGTCTGGAGGAGGGTGCCCAGGTCAAGCTCATCACCAAAGAGGACAAGGTGCTCTACTATGCTCGCGTAGAGACCGAATCTCCCCAGATCAAGATTCTGCGTGAAGAAGTCGGAGCAACGAAAGCATCTGTGGCCGAGGCGGTTCGGTTGCGCTCGGAGGTCGACACCCTGAAAACCCAGATTGACGAGATGCAGAAGAAGCACCAGGAAGCCCTCGACTCTCGCGACCAGCAAATCGCCGAGCTGAACCGGAGCGCCAAGGAACTGCAGCGCAACATGGAGGTTGTCAAGAAACTGGAGGAGCAGGTTGAGAAGCTCTCCAGGGAGAGGCCGATACGGTCACCGAAACCGAGGCGTGAACCTAACAAGTAGTACCCGAACCCCGTAGTGGGTCAGTTGGTCGCTGGAGTTTGCTGGGACCGCCAGCATCCTGGGAGCGCAGGCATCCTGGGAGCGCAGGCATCCTGCCTGCACTGGGGCCGCAGGCATCCTGCCTGCTCGTGCCGTTTCCACGATCGACCCTGGAAACGGCACGAGCAGGCAGGATGCCTGCGGCCCCAGTGCAGGCAGGATGCCTGCGGCCCCAGTGCAGGCAGGATGCCTGCGCTCCCGGGATGCCTGCGCTCCCAGGATGCTGGCGGTCCC
>Ga0105091_10000949_pt1 | contig 12549 bp, 5 predicted proteins | sample PPLLak1March2015_FD_87022 | JGI IMG/M metagenome (GOLD analysis project Ga0105091, IMG submission 87022) | Freshwater sediment microbial communities from Prairie Pothole Lake near Jamestown, North Dakota, USA - PPLs Lake P7 Core (1) Depth... | ecosystem: Environmental > Aquatic > Freshwater >... | reverse complement strand
TTTCAATTCTAAAAACAATTCAATAATTAATGATGGCATAACGGAAGGATTAAAGCAGATCTTTATTACCGATCCTGTGCTTGCTGACCCATACAGCCTGCTAAAAAGCAATACTATTTTTCCGGACAAATCGGATGCCCTGACATTACAAAATGTGGATACGGGCGTATTGGCAAATACACTCGATATTGATAAGGGAACTGAGGGTATTTCTTTTCCGGATGATATTTCGGATGCGCTCCAAAATTTCATACCACCTGAATGCAACGTTGCAGGCGGCAGAAAATTAACGATTGTAAAGGCGGGCACTTTTGAAATATATCTTGATTATGGCGATGATTTAATCAATCCACGGCAGTTATTCAACGTTGCGCTGAATGGAAAGGATGATGCCAATCGATGGAGGATGACAAATAAAAATGTTGCCATTGTAGTAAACATTGACGTGTTTCAGCCCCTTCTTACCGTAAAGGGAAGTTTTAATGCTGAACCAGGCAAAAATCCTGAATTTACTGATGCAACTATTGTGTGGAATGAAAATATAGATGCCCTGAAAAAAATCATCCAGGTCCTGACAATTCTGTACCAGCTTTCAAAAGCAGATGGCAGCGAGGATGTTGTTAAAAAAGGCTTCAGTTTTACCATGGGCAACTCACCTGATAGCTGGAGCTATAAATGCACCATCGAAGAGAAAATTCCTGTAATAAAATTTCCAAATCCAATACAGTTGGCCCTGCTTCCAGGACCTGCGCCCCTGATAATTGAAGCAGGTCTTGGACTTGGGGTTTTCTTTAACCTGTCACTTTCAGCTGACCCTGCCAATTTAATTAAACCTGGTGCGGGTTTAACACTGAGCTTTGAGTCCACAATCCAGGTTCTTATGTTGACCATTGAGGTCGCCACTGCATATGGCGTAGGCACTGCAAGGGTTGATATTTTTATTGAGCTGCCGGATGCCAAACCAACATTTAAATTCACCATGGGTTTTGGCGCCACTGTAGCCGTGCAGTTACCCGTGGTTGGTTATGTGTCGGTTACACGTGTAATAAGTCTGGGCGCTGCTATTGACAATGGCATGGTAATGACCGTCGGTCAAATGCTGAGGGGTGTTTTAACCATAGCCAGTGGCCTTGCTTCTGTAAGCATACAGGTGGAAGCTTCGGGCACTGTGACCAACAAGGGAGGGGAAGCACCACTTAGTGAATGGACGGCTATAGTACGTGGTGTTTTCACCCTGGATGTGACCGTTGCTTATGTATTAAGTTGGGATTTCTCAAAAGACTTCGAACACGAAATTGATTTGCCAGATCCTTTTTAAATTATGCATTATGACAATTGAGGATAAAAAACTATTTATACTTCCTTTCCCGCAACGTATCCTGGTTGATAAAGCAGTGCCGGATAACAATAAGCTTGTATGTAACATATTAGTGTTGCCTCGAAATGATCCTTTTGAAAATTTAGTGCTTAATGATGACCTTACTGCATTTACCAGCGCATCGTTCTCGTTAAAAGCATGGGTGGTGAAGGGCAACAGCGACAAGTTGCCCGTGTCAGGCGACCATGCAGCGGATGCCAATTACCAGGCAAAGCACCATCTTATTTTTCAAAACAATGACCGTGAAAACATTTTTAATGCGCTGGCCGCACAGTTTGAAATTGATCCGGCCCCTGTGCCCCTTTTAGGTAAACAGTCTGTTTCCTTAAAAAAATATTTGCCTGAAGCATACCGCAATGCATTTTCATTCAGCAAACCACGCAATGATAACGCAGTTACAGACGACAGCTATTTCTGCTCACTGAAAACCAACAGTTTTGCCAAACCCTATGTAAGGAATGATAAAGTAAACTGGGCTCAGATACTAGCTTTTGCACTTTCTCAACCTCTGCTCGCAACAGCGTTGGGTATTTTGTACAGGGATGTTGAAATACCCCTGGAAAATGCGGATTTTTTTAAGGAAGGGGGCTGGGTTTATTTTGATTTTGATGAAACTGACGATGCAAATACAACGCTTCATTTAACGGGCAATGATACTATAGTTCAATACTACGCGGCCAGTATACCGGCAGCAATTGAATCGAGACAGGTTTTTGCTCCTGTTCTTTTTCCTGTATTGCATGTGGATGAATTTGGAGTTGAAGAAGCATCGGTGCCTTTTGATGATGTATTTAAAGACCTGGTGCAATACGATGACGGTTTTGCCAAAATTGTGCATTGCAGCCAGGCTGTAAATACCAATCCTATCCTTGAAACAAAAGAAGGACCCTCCCCGCTGATGGATACCGGCATAAGGCTGGGTTGGGATGATGAACAAATTTTAACCTGGATGAGCAGGAGTTTTGCAGATACTCATCTGCTACCGGGCGATCAAAAAGCGCATTCCAAATTCACTGTCAGCCGCTATCGTATTGACGTGGCTGAAATAAGCAAGGCAGCTTTTGATTCAGATGACATCAGCCTGGCAGAAAATGAAACAGAGGGTAACTGGAAGTCTCAGGTTGCCATTACTTCCAATGAAACCTTAAATTTAACACCAGATATCCCTTTAGGAGATTATGAAGGTGAAACCGGCATACAGGTTTCACCGTCAAGAAGCAATGATAATGAAAGACAGTTGTGGCTGCCTGCATTCTTTGCTTTCTGGAACGGAGCCTCGCTTGCCATACCCGATCCTATCCCGGATGAAATCAATAACATAGCTAAGTATAAAGCAGATGCAGCATTAAAAACTTCTGATAAAAACACACCGGCCTTATATAAGCAAACACCGGGAACGGAAATGGAATTAAAATATGGAAAGCATTATTCATTTCGTGTAAGACTTTCCGATATATCAGGCGGTGGTCCGGTGGTGGAAGATAAACCTTTAAATCCCGGGGAAAATATATTGTGCAAACACAGTTTCACCCGCAATGTTGCACCCCTGCCACCAATAGTATCAGATGAAGAAAATGGCCTGAAAATTATTCGTCCCCGGCTTGGGTATCCTGCTATTTTATTTGCTGCGGATGATACGGCAAAAGCCATACAATTGCTGAAACAGGACCGGCTGGCATTAGATGCGCAATCAAGTCAACTTCTTGACCCTGTTACTAAAAAATATAAAAACCCGGAAGGTAATTTTGATCTTTTCAAACAAACGTCAAGAGAGGTGTCTGTTGCCGATCCTGATGCAGATAAAATACATATCGTTGTTGAAGCTTCGACCCTGGATATGGACCGGGAAGCCTCATTCAATGCTTTGCATGCTGTAACGCCAAAAGAGCCTTATGTTTTATTGTATGAAACCTTTCGCAGTTTTGGTGATTATGATCTATCCCTGGATGAAGCCGATCACACATTTCATCTACCTTTCGATTTCAGGGATGTGCCCGTTATATTTTTTAATGAAGGTTCTGACCCGAATGCGCTAGGATTGGGCAATGATGTAAGCCTTGAAAACGGACCGCTTATCCTGCCCACTGCAAGAAAGATACGCATAACCCTGCGTGCATTTTGCAGCAAGGCCAATACAGGTTATTTCGGGCATAAAGATTTTGGTTTCAGCACCCCCGTAAAACGGGATATTTTCAAGGCGGTTGAAAACCTGGAAGCGGCTCCGCTTTTGCTGGAAACACCCGATCCCTTGCTGAGCATTTTCTTTCGTCCGGAAATATCCAAAACAGCCCAGGAAAGCCGTGCCGCTGCTGCCAGAGGAGAACAAAATCAAACAGATGTCAATATCATAGATCGCCTTGCTTCCCTGTGTGGCTTCAATAAAAATGGTTTGTCCATTTTGGGTAAAGACAATGAACGTATTCAGTTTGGCTGTTCCAATTTAATAGGGCATACTTTGTCCCCCGATCACTCTTCCGTTACCTTCTCAACCATTGATGATCTGTCACACAAATGGATTTCTGTTATTCAGCTTGATCTTAACAGGGATTGGTGCTGGGATATGCTGGAAGCAGATAGTTTTGAAGTGTTTCGGCAATGGAAATACCGCCGGGAAGACGGGATAGAATTTGAAGAGGGTGATGAAGAAAAAGTGGGTGTTATCGGGTTGACCAAAGGGTTAAACTGGCAAAATATGACGGAACCTGATCGCTTAAAAACTCGATTGGTGTTTTTGGATGCATTAATTGCCAAACCAGGTACTGCACCCAGGGGCGCATTACAGGAGCCTGGAAAATTTCCTGAAATAATTGATGTTCGTTACCGGGTATCCCCAAGCTTTAATAACCCAATTAATTTTGATGCCGCTGCATACAGTTATGCCATGCAGCCCTATAATCTCACCAATACGTTACCGATCACTGATCCTCCCACACAAGTGCCGGAAATTGTTTCTGTAGGTTTGGCCTTATCACCTGCCGATAGTGAGGAGCAATTATTCAACAATCAATATGCTGAAACCTCTGAGCAAATAAAATATTTGTGGATAGAATTTGCAGAGCCAGTTGAGAACCCTGATGATGGGTATTTTGCGAGACTGCTGGCTTATGCGCCAGACCCGGCGCTTGCTGAATACCAGGTGGATGTGCAAAAAGAAATGGATGAACCTGCTATTAATCTAGATCCTGAAATTATTAGAGTTATACGCCCCAATCAGATACAGGACAATGCAGGGCATGACAGCATGACCGCGCTGATTGGCGCTACCAGTGATGTAGATATTGAAGCCAAAGGCATTCGACATTTTTTATTGCCTTTGCCACAAGGATTAACGGCTGATTCATCCGAACTCTTTGGATTTTTTACTTATGAATTCCGGGTTGGACACACAAAGTGGTCAGTTGCGCAGGCTTTTCCGGGACGTCCGTTAAGAATTACCGGTGTGCAGCATCCTGCGCCTAAACTCAGAATAAGTACAATGAGGCATCCTGACACAATTGAAGTGAGCGCAGCATTTGCAGAATCATTTTTCAAAGGCAGCAATTGTACTCCTATTTTTCCGAGAACAACTATATATGCGTTATTATATGCGCAGGTATTACAGGCAGATGGAAAACAATATCGTAATATCCTAATAGACCAGAGATCATTACAAAAACCTCCACGCCATAGTAATATTGATAAGCCTGTTGGGTTAACATCCTTGGATTTGAAAGATATACGAACCCGGCTCCTGCGTAAAGGAATGGACATTAATTCACCGCTTAGCGTATTGGCCATAGAAATAATGCCTGATAGCAGGCAGAATGACTTTCATATAAACAGTTTTATTGATCTTGAAAACATACGCATTTTAAGAACTTCGAGATTGTATAAAATCGCAGATAGCTGCCCGGTGTAATATTATTCCGGTTTGTATGCAGTAACCATTATTCAGCTAATGGATAATTTCATATAATACACTATTTCAATCGCTGTGAATATATCTTGAAGAATTTTCCGGTTAGATATTTCACGTGTTCTCGCTACTAAGAAAATCCCCAAACCCGGCCTCAGCTGGGTTTCAATACGGCAGTCACAGACTACCCTTTAAGAGTGCGGAGCTGCAAACTCAGTTTGATAGCTCCAGAAAAGATTATTGTTATCAGACTTACTTCTTGAATATGTCAGGTAATAGAGTCCGATATCATTTGCGATTTCAAGTTCCTGGAGAATTCCAGCTTACCGGAACCAGGATTTTATCTCATCAGGACCGCCCTTCCATGGAGGTTTATAATGAAAAGAAACCCAAGACAAGCCACAGCAGTTAAGAAATGCAGTCAGGTGCTTGAATTAATGAATAAATAAGCGACAGATGAATTTCAAATCTGACGGAGATGAGATATATTTAATTGATTCATATATTTGAAATTATAAACCCCATCCAAAATGAAATCTACATTAAGTATACGACATATCGAAATTGCTTGTATACTCTTTTTACTTTTACCATTATGCTTGGGATGTAAAAATCCAAAAACCAGCCAGATTCTTTTAAATGGGACATGGAAACTTTCCCTGAATGCTCCGCAAGGTTTTGAAAGCAATGACGTAAATACAGAAGAATGGCATGACATCCAGGTACCGGGAGAATGTCAGATGCAGGGATTTGCCATAAAACATGACAAGCCTTTTGTTTACAAGAAAGAATTTGTAGTTCCTGCTCATTTCAAAAATCAGGATATCATTCTATGTTTTGACGGGGTTTACAGTTACGCCCGCGTATGGGTTAATGGCGCTTATGTACGTGATCATACAGGGGGTTTTACACCCTGGGAATGTGATATTACTTCATTTGTAAAACCAGGTAAAAAGGCTTGGATTTCGGTAGAATGTACAGATAGAAGGAACGACCAGTCGTTTGCAAGCGGATATGCCAAACACCAGGTTGGTGGTATTCTTCGTGATGTTTCTATTAAGGCAGTGCCAATTAACCGGATTAATGCCTGTGATGTTGAGACAATCCTGGATAACGATTACTCAGATGCAGTTCTTGCAGTGGATTTGTCACTGAAACTAAATGAATATGCTGAATTGATTGTGTCACTCTTTGATCCCCAGGGTAACCTGGTGAAATTGAATGAAAGCCGAATAAACCTCTTAGCTACTGATAAAGAACGCTTGTTGAAGTTTCCAATTACCAATCCCTTAAAATGGGATGCTGAACACCCCAATCTTTATAAACTCAAATTTGAGTTGGTTCAAAAAGGGAAGACAGTTCAGGTATCAACCCAAAAAGTAGGTTTCAGAAAAATTGAAATTATTGGAAATGAAATGCTGATCAATGGTCAACAAGTTAAACTTCGGGGGGCATGCCGCCACGATATCCATCCCTTGTTGGGCAGGATTGCCAGGCCTGAATTCGATCTGCTTGATGCTCAATTAGCTAAGGAAGCAAATATGAACTTCATACGAACATCACACTACCCTCCCACAAAAAGGTTTGCAGTCATTTGTGATTCCATCGGAATTTATCTCGAAGTCGAGAATGCGGTTTGCTTTGTAGGTACCCATCGCAACCAGGAATATGATACGATCAAACATTATGGACCTGAATTCAAAGAATCTTTGATATCCCAGGCAAAAGAAATGATTCAAGCCTTTAGGAATAATCCTTCAGTTATCATTTGGTCGTTGGGCAATGAAAGCCGGTATGATGATAACTTTCAGCAGGAATATGATTATATCAAATCTGCAGACACAAGTCGTCCTATAATCTTCAGTTATCCAGGTACGGTTTCAAAAGGCAAGAGATGTTTTGACATTTTGAGTATGCATTATCCCACCTGGAAAGGAAATGTCGTCGACCATAATTTGAAGATCACCAATTTTGAAAATGACAGTATTCCGACACTCCATGATGAATGGGCACATGTGCCATGTTATAATAAGCCGACTATTCAAAACGATATCAATATCCGTGAATTTTGGGGCCGAAGCTTAGACAGTATGTGGATAAATAGTTTTGCAGCAAAAGGTTCGTTGGGCGGAGCTATTTGGGGAATGATCGATGAAACATTTATGATGCCTGATACCATGGCTGGTTTTGATGATTGGTGGGGAATTAACCCCAAAGATTCACCTATAAAGTATGAAAGTAAGAGCATTGGATATGGTGAGTGGGGAATCGTTGATGTATGGAGACGAAAAAAGCCAGAATTCTGGAGTGTAAAAAAAGCTTACTCCCCGGTTCGTATTCTCACGCGTAAGGTTAAACAAGTGAATCCCAACAAAGTAATTGAACTTCCGGTTGTAAACCGTTTTGACCATACCAACCTGAATGAAATCAAGGTAAAATGGGAATACGAAGGATTTTCAGGAACCGTTGCAGGCACAGATCTGGCACCGCATAAAACCGGAATACAAATCATTCCTGCCAGGAACTGGAAAAACGGAAGTGAATTGAAAGTTGCATTTTTAAATGCAGACGACCAACTTATCGATATTTTTAATATAGAAATAGGTGAAGAGACAGAGAAAGTGGCAAAACCTCGGGAAAGAGGAAGTGGCATTATTAATATGGATAAAAAAGCAGAAGTATTATCAGTGAGTGGCCTTAATTTTAATATTCAGTTCGACAAAAAGTCCGGACTTATTAAAGCTGGTATCTACAAGGGTGATACACTAATTAAAAGCGGACCATTCCTTCAATATACTTTTGCCGGGGAAAATCTTGCCTTTACAACAAAAAAACAGGAATCCCTTACTCATGACTGGAAACTTTACAGTTTGTCGGGTAAATTATACAAAGAATCTGCTGAAGTCGAAATTAAGGGAACTTATAATAATTCGTTTCCAATTATATTTCTGCTGACAATCAATGGAAATGGTGATATCATTACCGCTTATTCATTTGAAAAATCAACAAAAGAAGAGCTCTTTGAACTTGGTATTATATATGATGTTGATGCCAGGTTTGACAAGCTGGTATGGAACCGCGAAAGTTACTGGTCTTCCTATCCTGAAGGACATTTAGGCCGTCCTTCCGGCGAAGAGCCTATACACAACATGATGGAGGAGAAATACAGAGAAGTCCCGATAAAAGATTGGGCATATGATGTATGCAGTTTTTATTACAAAGGAATTGACAATCCACAGTACAGATATCGCTTGCCCAACATCGTAACTGCTTTAAAAGAAAATATTTACAATTATGCTTTGGTGAATTCTTCTTCGGGAAATTCATTGAGCGTAGTATCTGATGGCTCTGTCGGATGTCGTGTGGTCCAGAAAGATCCGGATAAGATTTCCCTTATCATTGATAATCTTTGGGATTACCCTGATCTTTTGTGGGGAAATTATATGAAATTCATTCGTGTTCCTGCAAAATACGAGAATGATGTATATATTAAATTCGGCAATCAACCGCTCAAATGAAATTCTCACTTTTGAATATCCTTGTATTTCTTATCCATTCGTTCACCGGAACATTTTGTTTGATAATCCAAATAATGCATTTGAATGGAATAGAATGATACAGACGCTGCGGGAATGTTAATTTTGCAGCTATCAACATAAAATTGCTCAAGGATGAATATTAATAAACACAGGAATTATTTCTTCATAGGGATAGCCGGAACCGGAATGAGCGCTATTGCCCAGTACCTGCAGGGATCGGGTTTCAATGTAGCAGGCTCCGACAGGCTTTTCTGTCCTGGTGATAAAATGCTGATCCAGGAACAGTTTGAAAAACTGGGCATACATTGTTTTTCACAGGACGGATCGGGAATTACTTCAGATACAGAAAAGGTCGTTGTTTCAACAGCAATCGAGGAGAATAACATTGAGTACCTTAAAGCAAAAGAATTGGGAATTCCTGTAATGAAGCGATCAGAATTGCTGGCGGCGATATCGAAAGTCAGGAGAACCATTGCCATAGGCGGTACTTCAGGGAAATCGACTACAGCGGCAATGATATTTCATATATTACAGGAAAACGGATATTCCCCGTCACTGATGACAGGTGCAGGTTTAACTGAATTACAGAAACAGGGACTTCCAGGAAATGCCTGGGTTGGGAAAAGCAAGTGGCTGGTCATTGAGTCAGATGAATCAGATGGCTCGATTGTGGAATACTATCCTGAATTCAGCGTAGTGTTGAACATCGACAGGGATCATAAGGAGTTTGATGAACTCATGCAGTTATTTTCAACATTCAGGGAGCATACACATGGAACCTTTATTGTAAATCACGACCATCCATTGACAAATAAATTATCACAGAATTCAAAATATGATTTTGGAACCGCCGGAGATGTGGGTTACAAGGGAAAGGATTTTACCCAGCCAGGATTTCAGATCAAATTTACCATAAACGGCATCCCTTTTACCATTCCGGTTCTGGGCCGGCATAATATGGAGAACGCCATGGCAGCTACAGCTGTTGCAGGAGCAATTGGCATACAAATTGCCAATTCGGCCAAAGCCCTTGAAGGTTATTCGGGGATTTACAGGAGAACCCAATTGGTAGGTCAAAAAAGCGGAATTTCAGTAATTGATGATTTTGCCCATAACCCGTCAGAAGTAGCTGCTGCTATTAAAGCATGTCAGCAGATAAGCTCCAGGGTTTTCGCCTGGTTCCAGCCTCATGGTTTCGGACCCTTGCGGTTTATGCATAAAGAACTTGCGAAAAGAGTAACTGAAGTTTTGCGGGAGGAAGATCATTTCATGATGTCAGATGTGTATTATGCAGGAGGAACAGTAAACAGGGATATCGGATCTGACATTGTTATTAATGCCATCCAAAAAGCCAACAGAAATGCGTTACTGGTTAACGACCGGTCTATATTGCCCACAACGCTCAGGAAAATGACCCATCCAGGTGATGTTATTTTGTTAATGGGTGCCCGAGACCCTTCTTTGTCTGATTTTGCCGTTGAAGTGCTGGAAAAACTACCGGACATTTAAAGCCTTAAATAATTGTGTTTCAGAAAATCTTACTATATATAATTATCAGGCGCAGCCTGTCAACATATTACGAACGAGGCAGGAGCCTCGTTCGAACAGGGCGTCAGGCTTAAAGGCGAGCGGGTGTTTGCAATTTACTTTAGCAATGTTTCAAGTTCGAAGGAGTAAAACCACCAGTTCATAGATTATTGTTGTAACCTTTCTGTCTTTCATTTACTCTGAAAGAACAGACAATTATACTATTCATTAATACCCTTAAAAATGGAGAAAACAATAAATAATCCAATCATGCCGGTATTTAGCTTATTGAAAATTACTTTTGGCATTGTCCCTATAGTGGCTGGACTGGATAAATTCACAAACCTGTTGACCGACTGGACGAAATACCTTCACCCTGGTCTGCAGGATATGCTACCCTTTGCTCCCGATACTTTTATGATGATCATTGGGGTCATTGAAATAATTGCCGGCATCCTGGTTCTTGTGAGACCTGCCATTGGCGGATTTATCGTCGCAGCGTGGCTATCGCTGATTGCAATCACCCTGATAGCAAGCGGCAACTACCTTGATGTGGCAGTACGTGATCTTGTCATGGCCATAGGATCATTTACGATGGCACGAATTGCCCGGATCACTGACTAATTCGTCTTTCGTTTGTTTAATAGAAAACCGATCAAACGGAAACCCCATTACCTTAACTGAAAAACTCCGTCGGATGAATCATGTAAAAACCAATGTGCAGTTCACCGATGCTGAAGTGATCCAAAAAATCCTTGCGGGTGAGACTGCCCTGTTTGAATTACTGGTCCGAAGGTATAATCCCTACCTTTATAAAACAGGAAGAACCTATAATTACAATCATGAGGATACACAGGATCTGATGCAGGATACATTTATAGATGCCTATGCCAGTTTATCCAAATTCGAAGGGCGTTCTTCGGTAAAAACCTGGATCATCAAAATTATGCTGAACAACTGTTTCAGAAAGCGCCAGAAGTTAAGTTATAAGAATGAAATCGCAAATGAAATGGACGAAAGATCGATATCCGGGTTTTCGAATCAAATGAAGACTGATGCAGACAAGACAATCCAGAACCGGGAATTAAATATCATTATAGCGAATGCCCTTGAACGTCTGCCATTGGATTTCCGGATGGTGTTTTCCTTAAGGGAACTGAACGGAATGAGCATCACAGAGACCGCTGACATTTTGAGTATCAGTGAAACCAATGTGAAGGTGAGGCTGAACCGGGCAAAATCAATGCTTCGCAAAGAAATTGAAAGATATTATAGTGCGCAGGATATTTACGAATTTAACCTGGTTTATTGCGACCGAATTGTGGACCGGGTAATGAAGTCCCTAAAAGGAAATTCAGATAAGCTCAATCAAAGATGATCCGGCAAATTGCAAAAGAAGCAGATTCCCATAAACTTTTTTCCCCCTAATTCCTTTATTGTAAGAAGGATATAATAAGTTAACCTGCAATTGGGAATATGATGATGAGTGAAAATGGTGACACTAATATTGCAGGCTATTCACTTATAGGTAATTGCAGGTCTGCAGCGTTGGTTTCAAAATACGGTTCAATAGACTGGTGTTGTCTGCCCGAATTTCATTCATCCAGTATCTTTGCAGCCTTACTTGACAGAAAAAAGGGCGGATATTTCAGCATTCACCCCATACATGATTTCAAATCCAAACCGCAATATCTTGATCAAACAAATATTGTTGAAACCATCTTTGAGAATGATGAAGGGAAGGTACGACTGGTGGATGGTTTTACTGCCATGGAAGAAGAAGATAAAGCGACTACTCTCTTTCCTGATCATGAAATAATGAGGATAATTGAAGGAATTTCGGGAGCTGTGAACCTGAAAATGGAAATTTATCCAAGAACAAATTATGGTAATTCTTCTCCACGATTGGAGGTCCAGGGCAAATTGGGTATTCAGTTCTTCTATAAAGAAAACATCTTCATCTTCCAAAGCACCCTTGAAGATTCGCAGATAAAAGTGATTGACGAAAAGGTTATCACTGAGTTTATCGTTCGTGAAGGAGAAAAGATCATCTTCTCCTTAAGTTGTTCAGGTCAATGTCCCGCAATAATTCCGGAAATTAGATCTACCGGTTGGGAAAGAATGCTAAAGACTATTCATTATTGGAAATCCTGGTCAGGAAAATGCAAATACAATGGTGTTTTTAAGGAGCAGGTGATAAGAAGTGTATT